>Ga0105240_10008398_pt1 | contig 14775 bp, 9 predicted proteins | sample KBSC54metaG_FD_80426 | JGI IMG/M metagenome (GOLD analysis project Ga0105240, IMG submission 80426) | Corn rhizosphere microbial communities from Kellogg Biological Station, Michigan, USA - KBS C5-4 metaG | ecosystem: Host-associated > Plants > Roots > Rhizosphere > Soil | place: Michigan, USA... | reverse complement strand
TCACCAGAAAGTTGTCTTCAATCAGTCGGAGAAAGCGCCGGCGCTTGCCGCTCACATCGAATAGTCGAACCGCGAAGACGCCGTCGGGGCTGAGATGCTTGGCGTACCGTGAGAGCATCGGGAGAATTCTTCTGAATGGGACATAGTAGATCGAGTCTCCAAAAAAGATGACGCTGCAATTGCTTCCTGGGGTATAACTCAAGATATCAGCCACGCAGTATTCTCGCCGGCCCGCAGCATTCACTTCAAAGGCCCTTATTTTCGCCTTGTTGATTGCTTCGTCTGAGATATCGACACCTGTGTAGAAACTGTACGTGGCCGGGTTCAATTCGATTCCTGTTGTCCCGGATCCACAGCCCAGATCGAGAATTGCACCTTGATTGGCATACTTCTCGACGAAGTAGCGAATGCTTTCGCCCCCGCTCGCGTCCAGGCAGTTCCATTTCCCGGCAGCAAATTCGTCATTCCATAAATGTCTTTTTGCATGCTCAGAGCCATATTTCTGAACCAGCATCCTGTATACATTTTTGGCTTTTGATTTCAAATTCATCCGCAGTTTCCTCACCGTAAACTAACGGCATTTGACGTTGATTTATTGATGAATGCGATTCAGCGGTTCAGTCCCGGCGACTAGGAAATTCACAAAACACGTTCGGGTGGACTCGACTTCCCAACTGGATGTACTACTATAGTTGTAGAAGTTCGAAAATTAGATCATCGGAACGGGCCCCCAAACCCTTTCTCAATACTTTGCACGGTGCACTTAACGTGCTAATTTTTCAATTATTTGCCTTCCAAAATACTTTAGTACCTCCGTCTGGTTACTTAGGGGGTGCATGAACCGTCCAACCTCGATAACCTGATATCAAGCAACAGACGCAATCTTTGAAGGACGTCACGGCGAATTTCTCGTCGTCGTTCGACTCGGACGACGTCATTAGGAGAATCCAGACTAATGAAACACCGACTTCTCATCCTAACCGCTTTAATTAGTCTCAGTGCCAATGCGCAGAGCTGGTCTACATTTCTCAATAATTCAAGAGCCATAGATTGGACCAAGGCGGGGTTCACCATACCGGCCTACTCAACCAATTGCGCTATTCAGCCCTTGCTCACGGCCAATTCTTCAAGCGCAGCTGTGGCCAATACTGCGTCCATCCAAGCAGCGTCTGCCTCATGCGACGCAACACATAATGTCGTCAACATCCCGGCAGGCACGTACTATATCGCTGGAATCAACTTTGATCACGGGTTCCAAGTCATTCGCGGTGCCGGCGCGAACTCGACAAAGTTAATTGCTACGTCATTCCCACCGGGCAACTGCGCCGGAGAAGGCAGTGCGATCTGCATGCTGGCGCCGAACTGGACGTACGGGGGAAGCTCCAACGTCCAACCGTCGTCGGGATCGAATCAATGTTCGTGGTCTGCCGGATATGCGCAGGGAACCACCAGCATTACCCTGTCAAACTGCGGCGGAACTCCACCGAACGGTCAGACGATCATCCTCGACCAGGCCAACGATACTGCCGACACAAACGGCATATACATGTGCGACGGCGGATCCTCAAACTGTACCGCTGAAGGCACGAGAAATCAGGGCGGCCGGGTTGTCGGCGGTAATGCATACTCTCAGCAACAGGTCACAAAGATCACTGGCGTCACGCCTCTGGGCGCTGGTTCGTACACCGTCACCATTTCGCCGGGTGTGTATTTCACCAACATTCGAGCAGCAAAATCCCCAGGAGCGTGGTGGCCCGGATTTGTGCAGAACGAAGGACTTGAAAATCTCAGTCTCGACTCCTCCTCAATCAGTGGCGCAAGTGGTCTAGTCATGTTCTCCTGCTACCAATGTTGGGCAAAGGGAGTGACGTTCTTCAACAATGCCCGCAGCGCAGTGATGTTCTATCAGACCGCGAACAGCGTAGTGCGAGACAGCTATTTCTATGGTGCGCAGAGTCATGCGTCGACCAGCTACAACATTGAAGTCAGTAACAGTTCGGCCAACCTGATCGAAAACAATATCATGCAACAGCCGACTACCACCATGATCTTCTCTTATTCGAGTGCCGGAAATGTGGTGGATTACAACTTCACCGTTCGAAACCTGTTTGCGGATGGAACGTGGACGTGGGGAATCGCCGCTTCTCATGGCACAGGAAATAATCTCAATCTCTTCGAAGGAAACGACGCGTACTGGATCGATGGCGACAACCAGTCAGGACCCGGAACTCAAGCCACGAACTATCGCAATCTGTACAGTGGCTACGAGGTTGGAATGCCAAATGCCAGCACCCCTGCCATTGTGTCTGCATTAGACCGCGACTGGAACTTTGTTGGGAATGTGTTGGGAACACCCGGTTACCATACCACCTACCAGGGATACGCAACTTCGACAACCTCGTTTAGCGGCGCTTCAACAATATATCGGAGCATCTACAATCTCGGGGCGGGTGGCACGGGTGGAGCATGTTCACTCAATGCACCGCAAAGCACCCTCTGCGATCCTCTGACGGTTTCATCCCTGATGCGCTGGGGCAACTACGATGTCGTGAACGGGGCAACGCAGTGGAATTCGACTGAAGCATCTCCTGCTGCGAACACCTACATCAACGCAAATTTCTCGAGTAGCTACTTCGGCAGCCTCTCTCATTCCCTGCCTGCGTCCCTGCATTTCACTTCGACTCCTGCATGGTGGCCTTCGGGGAAGGCGTGGCCTCCGATCGGACCGGATGTGACCGCTGGCAATGTTGGCATTTGCAGCGGAGGAACCTATGCCGGATGGCAAGCGACCTCATCAAGCCAATGCACAGGCGGCACGCTGACGCCTAGCTGGGCATCCCACGCCGTATCGATTCCCGCGATGGACTGCTACCTGGGAACGATGGGTGGACCGCCGGACGGCTCGGGAAATGTTTTGAGCTTCAATGCAAGCAAGTGCTACACATCTACCGGAACAAGCGGATCGTCGACTGCCAGCCCTAGCGGACTGGTCGCAACTGTAGATTAGCGAGATCCGCACTCGTCTTCATCTTTGTCGGCAGGTTCAGCCTCTGCTCACCTGCCGACAACTCGATAAGCGACTGGTTCTTTGCATTCTTGAAAGAGTCCACTGGCCTAAACCGCCTCGGCGGTAGGTTGTACAGGCTTGCGCAACGGGGCCAACTCGCGCAAAAGACTGGCAAGCTGACGCAGCGGCGCCAATCCCCAATGAAAAAGGATTACGGTTCCCAAATAGAAGGTGAAGAACAGCCCACAAATGATGGTGATTGCCGCGAGCGAAGCGCTGGTGCTCGAAGCAGTGTTCGATAGTGAGGTATTTCGGATGATTGCCGCCGTTGCTACGCCCGCCGTTAGCGCAGCGGCAGTGTATCTCCAAACAGCGCCCATTAAGTACGAAACACCAAAGCCGATAGGTCGTCCTGCATACCAAAACCCGGGAATTAAAAGGATCCAATAAGAAAGACTCCAAGCAGCCGCCACTCCCGCGGGCCCAAAAGGCAGAGCTATCAGAAACATTGACACGGTTATCGCTAGCTCTACAAGGCACCAGCGAAGCCAGCGCCCCGGTTTCCCGATCGAAAGATGAACCCAACCAACGGTGTTACATAGCAGCATGACGCCGATTCCCGGTCCGAATAGTTCAAAGATCCTTCCGGCTTCCGACCATTTTGTTCCCAGGACCAGTCTGACAACGTCCTTGCCAGCCAAAGTCAGAACAGCGCTCATAGCCATGCCAGCGAACGCGATCATTCCTATGGAACTTGCGAGAGAGCGTCTGAAGCGAACATGGTCCTGATTCAGCCGACTCAACGCAGAAAGCGCAACATTGCTGAGAGGTGCCGTGACCTGGCTCGCCGCCAGTGCAAACAAGTCATATGCCTTTTTGTAGAAGCCAAGGGCACCAGCATTAAATCGCCACCCAACCAGCAAATTGTCGATATTCTGGGTGGCGTAGCGAATGGTGAACTGACCGTAGACTTTCGTCGCGAACAGGACCATGGCAGCTGTCTTGCCCGTTCGCCGCGGCCAGCTCGGAACCCATCGGCAAAGCCACCACGCCCCTATCGTTACGCTAAGTTGTTGCGCAAGTATTCCCGCAATGAGCGCCCAATACCCGAAGCCTCGCAAAGCCAGCAAGATTGAAACAATTGTATTTACCACACGGCCGATGACGTCGTTTGTCGAGGTTCCCGCAAAGCGCATTGCGCGCTTGAGAAGAGCTAAATGGATGACTGATGTTGCCGAAATTGCGATCCCCGCCGACAAGCCGATGGCTGCATTCGCCACGAGTGGATCTCGATAAAACCGCGCCAGAAGCGATCCTCCCGCAGCGAATCCGCCGGCTAAGACCAGCCCTACGCCTGAATTGAGCCAGAACAAATTGCTAGCCGTGTAATGGTCAACTCCTTCGCACTGAATGACTGCTTCCGTAAATCCGTTCACCCCAAAACTGACAAGGAGGAGGCTGAAAGTAGTGACCATCGCAACCACGCCGAAGTCGGCAGGCGCCATCAGCCGTGCAAGGATGACCGTGCTGATTACCTGGGCCGCCAGCGCCAGTCCCGCAGCGGAAACTGTCGCTGCGGCACCGCGAACAGCTAGCCGCCGTAATTGATGGCGTTCAGATCTAGGGTGGAAAGCGCCACTGCCGTCAAATGGGATCATTGCCGCGCCTCGTCGCTCAACGAGGTAAGCCCGCAGAGCATAACTGCCTTGTCATCCTACTGAGAAGGAACTGGACGGTCTTCTCGGCAGCATGGCCATCGCCATAGGGATTCGGGCGACTGGTCATCTCCTTGTATCGAATGGGGTCGTCAAGCAGCGAACAGACCGCCCCCACTATCGCCTCCGAGTCTGTGCCTGTGAGGATCGTCGTGCCAGCAGCAATGGCTTCGGGACGCTCTGAAACTTCACGCATCACTAGCACCGGTTTGCCAAGCGACGGCCCCTCTTCCTGAATCCCGCCCGAGTCGGTGAGTAATATGTAGGCACGTTGCATGCATGCCACGAAGGAAACATAGTCCAAAGGAGCGATAAGCCTGACATTGGGTATGCCGCCCAGAATTTCGCGGACGGGCCCCTGCACATTCGGATTCAGGTGAACGGGATATATCACCACAACATCGCTTCGCCGCTCTGCAATGGCTCGAATCGCCTCACAGATTCGGCGAAACGGTGGACCAAAACTCTCTCTCCGATGAGCAGTCACCAAAATGACACGTCGTCCTTCGGTCGGTCCCCACTCTTCGACGGCTAGCCTCGGTTTTTTTGCCAAGCGTCTCTTCGTGAGTAACAAAGCATCTATGACCGTGTTCCCAGTCACGCATATGTTTTGCGGATCGACCCCCTCCCGAAGCAGATTCGCCCGCGCAAGTTCAGTGGGGGCGAAATGGAAATCCGAGACGTGCGTAGTGAGGCGCCGATTGATCTCTTCAGGGAAAGGATCGTCCTTCTTTCCTGTGCGTAGGCCCGCCTCGATGTGACCCACCGAGATGTGTCGGTAGTATGCTGCGAGCGAAGCGGCAAAAGTTGTGGTAGTGTCGCCTTGCACAAGCACCAGATCGGGGCTTTCTTGCTCCAGAACTCGATCGAGGCCAGTCAAACACGCAGACGTCACCCCCGCAAGATTCTGCCCTGCTTTCATCACTCCTAGGTCGTGATCCGGTCGTAGATTGAAGACCTGGAGCATCTGATCGAGCATTTCCCGGTGCTGTCCTGTAACGCAGATCTGTGTTTCAAAGTCAGACCGGTGCCGTTCCAATTCCAGAACTACCGGCGCCATCTTGATTGCTTCGGGCCGAGTTCCGATAACAACCATTACCTTTTTATTTTTGTGCGATTCCAATTCCGTCCTCCTGTTGGTCTCGAACTCTCGGCGGATGTTCGACACCCAGACCGTTGAAGCATTTGACTCGCGCCATCTTCGCCCACGGCAGATCCGGTTTCGGGCCGCGCTGCACAACCCAATTCAGAACCTGAGTAGTACTCAATGCCTTGGCGTCCCAAGTCAGGCACTCACGGGCATATTGCATTCCCTGCTTTCGAAGTTTTTCAATGAGCTCAGGATCATCGGCTAGTTTTTTCAGAATGTCTTCCATCTGCGCAACAACACGGTCTTCTTTGGATGGCGGTACCTTGTACCCTACCTCTGGGTGAACTATATCCCCGGGTCCTCCCCAGTCGAGGATTACTGGCACAGCGCCGCTTGCCAGGGCTTCGAATACAACTCCTCCACCACCCTCACGAATGGCGGGGAGCACCACGACGTCTGAAGACCGCAAGTGCTTGATGACTTCGCTATGGCTAAGCCAGTTACAAAAGAAGACATTCTTCTCAATCCCAAGAGACCTCACGAGTTCTTCGAGGTTCTTTCGCTCCGGACCATCGCCGATGATAGTAAATTGCGCCAAATCAGCGCGCAGAACCGCAGCAGCTGCACGCAGACCTATATAGCAAGCTTTTCGACGAACCAAGCCACCTACGAATATCAGCTTGAGCTTCTCGCCCGGCTCATTGCAGCGGGAGTCAGGGGAACATAGAGAAAGGGATATGCCGTTCTCCGGGATGAAGAACACTTTTTCTTGATACGCTGCAAACTCTGAGCGCATGTGAGACGTTGCGGCTATGACCGCTGCCGCATTCCGATAGGTGGACCGAGCAAAAGGCACAAGACGGTATAGCTTTCTTAGTCCAAAAGTAAACCCCTTCTTTGTGTCGGGCTGGCTGAAACCGGGGGCGGATCGCAAACCACCATTCAGCGGTCCCACTACGAATGGAATCGGTCCTTTGCGGACGAAGAAAGCGAAGGGACTCGGCAGAGTCGGCGCCATCGGCAAGAGGCGCAAAACCACGTCGAACTCACCCGCAAAGATGCGCCTTCGCAACTGATGCCACGCGTACCATTCGAACACGATAGAGAAAGGGTATCTGAAACCTGTTAGCAGCTGACTGTCAAAGTTGCCTTTGAAGATCCAACGAAAACCCCATTCAAAGATGCGGTCGACGAATGGAATCCGGACCACTTCGATTGCGCGAAATGGCGCGCTCGCTCTTTGCAGAGCGTGTTCCACCGAAGACTTGGCAACCAAGGTGACCTCATGAAGTTGGGCAAGCGCAGCCGCATGACAGTAGGCGACAAACGGAATGCTGATCGACTCCGGATCACAATCCGGACCCAAAACCAAAATGCGCAATTTACTCATCCATTGTTCCTCTGACGGCCATTTTCAAGCCCTCAGCATCAAAGAAGCTTGCGCTCCATCGTGGAGCCGTCACTTTACAGAACTTAATTGTGTATTTCTCGATAAGGGGTTCAACGAAGCTCTAAAGAACTCGAGGCTCGCTGCGCAGTCCGGCGAGACGGACTGGTTCCGACTTCGTTGATGCCGTATACGCTCTGCCTCTTTAACTCTTCCTGAACGAACACGGCCTTGCCTCTGCCAACTGAACCAATTCTGACCCCATCTGCGAATAAACCTGCCTTAATTCCGCTCGCACTGATTATGGCAAGCAGGGTCAAAATCCAAATAGGATTCAGCGTTCTGAACCCAGCTTCCGTAATGCTGTAGATTGCCGCGCACATGATTATCGCGAGCATCAGGCTTGCAGCCTCGCGATGACGCCGCAACGACCCAACTGCGCGTAAATAACCGGTCACCAGGATGAGCGAAATCAAACAGACCCCGATCCAGCCCAGATTCAAGAAGACCTCCAGGTATCCATCGTGCGCTTCGTTGATTGACTCCGGATAGTACCAGTGCAGCAGTTTCAATGTGTTGTGGAAGGTTTCCGCATTGGGGCTTGTCCAAAAGCTATCGAATCCGACGCCGATTATCGGGCTCGTCACCGCGCCGAGCATCGCGCTCCACATAAACGTTCGCCCGGAAAGACTCGCGTCTCTGCCTAAAGCGCCCGCAACGTCTCCCATCCCGCCGAATGCCACAGCTCCACCCCCCGCAAGGACGATCGCCAGACAAAGAGCGTGCACTCTGGAAGGTCGTTGCTTCATCGCACGAAGATTGGTCGCTAGGATAATGCAGCTCCCGAGAATACAACATGAACTGGAAGTGGAAGAGTGGGCCAAGTATAGGAGGTACATCCCGCACGCGATTATTATGCCGTGCGTCGCCATCTTCCTGGACCGATTGGGTTCGGCTCTGTTCACAAAGAGCCATCGAAAATTCCAAAATGCTCCTAGCGTGAGCAGGAAGCATGTAAGGCCGAGCATATTCTTGTTAGTCGTGACACCGACGATGGCGAGATTTCCTGCGTCATCCCAAGCGCGACCCATCGTCGAATAACGAATCAATACGATGGAGAACGGAAGCAGAACGAAGCCTAGTCTGGAGAAAAGTCGCCGGATTGCGACCAACGGTTGAGGGTCCGTCACGACGATGAGAGCCATCACTACATCGCCCACATCCTTCGTCCACCGTTTGAAGGCGGGCAAATGGTAAGGCGCCCAGCTGACGCTGAGCAGGCAATAGACCGAGTAAATAACGATTGGCGTTATCAGCGGAAGATAGGCGACCGTCTTTCTCTTGCGGGCAATAAGGATACCGACACCGATAAGCATGAGCACAGCAAAAACGGCGGCGTCAACAGGGCTTCCCTCAAGAGTTCCTTGAAGTCCCGACGGAGAACTTAGCCCCAACCACTCCGAAACGCTTCTCGAACTTGCGACTCCGATCCAAAGAACGGGAAGCCATAGGGCCTTAGAATTCCGGACCGACTTATCCCGATTGAGATGAAAGAGGACCGCGACTCCAATCGCGCAAAGCGAAATTGCAATCAGCCCGCTCATCCTAAGCTCCTTCGGGAACGCGCTTCCAACTCTACTTGTTCAAGTGTTCTCAAGCCTGCAGCCTGCCGCAAAACTTCGCCTGTATTTCGTTTGATCAACGTCAATTGAACACTGCTTTATATGCCTGGTCTATTTCGGTTGCGGCCTTTCGAGCACGATCAATCGCCACTACGGCAAGAATTGTGAGGACAAACGCTGCGATGAAAGACGTGAGCAACTTTGCATATTCAAAGCCGGCATGCCGTAGGCTGGCCTCCAGTATTTGCAAGATCGCAATCTGAGATATGTAGCCAAATAAGGAGTATTTTCCCAGCAGAATAATTGTTTCCTTGAACGAGTGCCATCCCCATTCGATTGTGCCAACGAGGTAGATGATCGTCACACTTAAGCAGGTTCCAATGACTTCAAGCGGGTAGGTTACGTTCCACCTTGATATAGCGATAGTGTAGAGAATGTACGTTAACGCGAGCAGATATGGATGCCGAATTGCACGATTGATGACTTCGATACGCTTGAAGCCGACTAGCATGCCCAGCATTCCGATCGCGAGAATCTCCAGATTTTGATTCTTCATTCCGCTAAAGTCGATAGCCATTAGCAAAAGGAAAAGAAATATGCAGAAAGCTTGAAAAGTATATTTATAACGTCTTCTGGGAATCATCAAGACGCCAGACAGAATCAGCAAATAGGCAATTGGCACGAGGATATAGAAAGCAATTACTTTGCTGCTAAAGTGACCGGTTAAGAATAAGACCTTTACATTCTCAGGATACAAAACGCTAAAACTGAGAGTATCGCCGAACAATAAAGGGCGCACAAAGTCTCGGACCAAATTGAGAACAATGAATATTGCCAAAAGCTTGACGCCCCTGATAACCAATCTCTTTGAAAGCCGTGGGTCCGTCACTTCATATTTGGCGAGATAAACGTTAGAGATCATGAAGCCCGTAATGAAAATAAAGGAAGGAGTCAAAAAACGCAGATAAATATAATACGGCCAGTCCGGTCCAACAAAATAGTTAATCCAATGATAAAGAACCATAAACAAGACTAGAGTTCCCTTGGTGAAATCCAGTGCAGTGATTCGCGGTGCTTCGACCGTCTTCACTGTCGGCCGGTAGTCGATCGATTTGATTTCGGAGTCCATCCGTTTTAGTTTGTGCACCACAGGCATTTGGGCTGACGTTCTATGTCGCTGTGTAAATGTTTATCGTGAGTTTGGCAACCACGTTCCATGAGTGATTCGAAAACGTAGCTCGTCTAATTTCTTCACGTTTCCCGCACAGCCCCTGGTACAAAGTACTCTCAAAATATCGGTGAATTGTTATGGCCAGATCCCCGAAATCCTGGGGCCTACAAATGTAGCCCGTCTTTCCCTCTACAACATCATCGGCAAATGACCCAACATCCGTCGCAATTACCGGCAATCCAAATGAGTACGCTAGGAACAGAATCCCGCTCTGGAAGATTTCGGTGTACGGTAAAACAACGACATCCGCAGCTTTGAAATAGATCTCCGTCTCGGCGTCCGGGATGAACTCAATCTTCTGCAGGATCTTGTCGCGGGTTGGGTGCTGTTCAATCGTCTGCTGAATGGTTCGCCAATATTCTTCACAACCCTTTTTCCGTTCACCTGCAATGATTAGCCGGTAATTACCCTGCACGGCAATCTGCTGAAACGCAGTCACCAGGTACTCAAGCCCCTTGTACTGCTTGATGGCCCCGAAAAACAGGATCGTCTTCTCATCATTGTCTAGTCCTAGTTTCCGTCGCGATTCTTCCGGAGTAAGATCCGTGAACGGAACAGCATTGTTCACGCCGTAGGGAATGATGGTGATTTTTTCCGCGCGAACTCCGAACTCTCCGACCAATTCGTCCTTCATCTTCCCTGTATGTACGAAGATGTGGTCTAAAAGCTTGTACTGAAACTTCAAACTAGCGCGGTTCAGCCAGGAGTCTTTCTTATCGCGGCGACCGGCATTCACGTTGTGCGCTGTAAACACAAGCTTCTTTCCGAATAGCTTGTAGAACAACATCACTAGTGTTCTATCAAATACCGGCAGCTTGTTGTTCCAGAGAATATGAAATATTTTCGGCTTCGCAATCGCTGCATAATGAATGAGCCGCGCATAGAAGACAAGAGTTCGGCTCACTCTCCGTATCAAGCTTGCCGTCTGCTGGCCACCGTGAAGATTACGAAACACCACACGCGAATTCCCTTGAAACTCGGGCCCATCAACTTCGTCGCTTCCGATGACCTCGAGGTGTACATTCTGTTCCATCAGTGCGGTGGCCAACCCAACAGCGTAGTGCCGATCCTGACCGCCGGTCAGTAGTGCAACATTCAGCGGCGCCTCGTGCGTATCCAGATCCGTCGGGACATCCCCGTGCTCTTTCACCCGTTCCCCACCAAGGGCAGCGTCGTTCACTTCTTTTTCCTGTAGAGTCTGCATCAACGAGCCTGTGCGGTGACGTTTAGCTCCGCATCTGAACTTTCGATCGATTGCGAATCGAAGTACTGGCGGAACAGTAACTCCGTCGTCAGCAACTTGTGGATTGCGGTTGTCGAATTGCGATTTCCGCGTACGTGCCCAGTCACCATCGCCTCAACATTCTTGCTATCCAGGAACGGTCGTGAAACCGTGCGAGGATCAAGCAGAATCTCCTGCACGTACTTGGCGAGTTTGTCGCGATACCAAACGCGGTAATGAAGAAACTTGTGGCGACCCAGGAAAATTCGGTCGAGGTGCAATGGCGTAACCCAGGAATTCATGCGGGCTGCCAATTGCGGCATACCGTAATCACAAGCGTATTCCGCCTTGAACGTGAACTCGAAGTAGGCTCTCGCGATAGCAGACGACATCGGACCAAGAGTACCCCCCACGCCGCGATCGGAGGGAATTTTACGTAACGCTGCACTGCCGTCGGCGATGAGCCGGAGCCGCACATCCTCACTCGGCGAGATGGTAGCGGGCGCACGATACACCGCGGCCACAAAGTCGTTGTCCAAAAACGGCGAGCGTACTGTCAGTTGCGTCTGCTCGAGAGCCAGCACTCCATGGTGATACCACGGCGATTGCCGGAAGGCCGCGAATGTTACCGGATGACAACGGCGAATTTCAGCATAAGTCTCATATGCCTGGCGAACGCTGGAAATCAGTTCGCCGCGAAAGAGTCCGTCCGCCGGCAACATGGGCTTGAACATGACTGCATGACGTACAATCTCGCTGCCGTACGTGCCCACAACCTTTGCGGGCGCGATGTGTCGAGCCTTTTCGCTGACGTAAAGATCTGAGGCCCGATAGACATCCACGCCTCCTTCGGTCAGGTAAACGGTACGCTCTGCGTAGTGCGGGAATTGATTAAGAAACTCATCGCCGACCGTAATCACCTGGTGTGTTTGATCGCAGACTTCCGCAACCTTGCGAGCAATCTGCACATCGCGGCAGTCACGAAACATGCCACCGAATGTATATGTCGGCAGCGATCCGGCAGCAGCTCGATATTGTGCCAGGATCACGCGGGTATCCATTCCCCCGGTCAGTGCGACTCCAGTACGCTGCGGCCCTTCGAAGTAGCTCGGAAGTCCCTTCTCAAGCGATGTGCGCAATCCTTGATAGTAGGACTCCCCATCAAGCGATGATTGTGCCTCCCACTCTTTCGGATCGAAGTAGGTTTCCTGTTGCTTCAACGCGCCGTTACGAAATATCCAGCGCGAAGCTGCAGGCATGACGGCGATGTCTTTGAAGATCGTTCGGTTCTCAAGCACGCAGCTACAGGCGAGAAACTCACCCAGCCCTTGCGGAGAGGGCACGCGCAAATCCGGACGAGCCGCCAGGATTGCCTTTGCTTCAGCCGCGAAATAGAAAGCCTCCCTTGACTCGTGATAGCAGAGCCGGTGCATCCCATATCGGTCATTAAAGAGCGTGACCGTCTGCTCGATCGAGTTCGCCAGCAGACCATGAAAGAGCCCGTTGAGACGCGATGCGAAGTTGTGATCGCTGGCGGCGAGACGCAAAAGAAAAGCGGCTTGGCTCTGATCCCCCTCCTCCGCTGCGCTCCGGTGCCCGTACTCTTCCCCGGAAAAAATCAACGTCAGATCACGTTGCCGATCCCGTAGCGGCATGCCGTCGGCAAAGGAGTCTTCGATCACCGTCCAGCCCACGTACACGCCGAGCGATTCGTCGATCCAAGTCCCAACTCGATAAAACGACTCGTGCCGAAGTGCCTGCACCATTTTGCGCAGCTGCGGCTCGGCCCAGCTGCGGGGTCGTTTTGTGATTAAACCTGCAATTCCTGGCATGATTCAGGACCTGACTTTGGATAGTGATAGATTCGATGAGAATGCGGAGATTCTTTAGAGAAAGAGGCTCATCCCCTTAAGAGGATGGAGCCGGCGGGAGGAATTGAACGCTCCGTCTGCCGATCACAATTCGGCCGCTCTAACATTGAGCTACACCGGCGTTTGAGAATTTTTGAACTCGAACCACAGCGAACGCGCACGAATTCCGGCACTGATAACCGAAGAAGGCAGATTGCCAATCAGGCCCCGATGAAGCCTAGCCTTCATACAGAGCCTCCCCCAGTTCGTTATTGGCACGAAATACCTTGGGAGCAAAATTTCCTTGAATCCATTGCGGATCTTGAACTCGCGTAATGGGCTTTCGCGCTTGTTTCCGTAATTATAAAGCCCGTAAGTGATATGGGAAATGCCGCGCGCTTCACAAATCTCCACTGCCTTAGCCACCAGTGCATTAGATGGCCTCTTGTCAAAATGGCTCGGCTTTGGCGTCAGATTTAGAATTGCGGCGACATGGCCGCAATATACAAGATGCAGGAATCCAATCATCTCTTCGCCAACATACGCGCAGATAAAATCGCACCTGCCGACGAATTCACTGTACCGCTTCCTGGTCTCCTCCGGAGTTAATCCGTAGTAGGCATTCTTCATGCCCTGCCGAATTGGAGAATCGTCGTTTACTCCTCGAATGCCTTCAATGAGCTTGTCGTCAAACTCATCTACTCTTATCATCACGCCGCGCTTCTGTGAGCGCCTTACATTCTTCCTGCTTTCCTGTGGCAGGCCTTCCCACCATTGCTTGAAACTAACAAGCGGGATCGCTGCGACGCTTTCCCATTCGATTGGGTACGGATATTTCGGCTGAGTCGCCGGAAGCTTCTGAGCAAAGCTAAAAATGTCCGCCTTCAGTATTCGATCCTTATCGTTCCTCAGCGCCGTTAGATAGACTTCAGGATTGTCGAGCTCTTTCTCTCTCATCTCCTCGCCGCGAATCCGCGCGATCCTGAGCCATTTCCCTCGGGTAGTAAGTTGGTCGCCGTTCACTTCGATGACAGGAACTGAAACCCAGCGCCCCTTTACTCTCATTTCAACAGGCTTGCTTGACTGGGTCATACCTGGATTCAGGGCCTCCAACGATCTTCCTGCAAATTCACTCATCGTTGTCTATTTCCTTCGACTACCTTTAGCCGAATTGATTGCTTGGTCCACGCCGGATGACTGTAGCCTCGCGCAATCTGAAGGTCGCCCGTTCTGCGTAGAATCTCGCCGCCGGTTAGAAACTCGTATTCCGCAGGATTCACAGGATGAGTCTCAAGTTCCACGATTGATAGACGAGCGATCGACAAGATTTCGTTGATGCGACTCGGCGGTTCAAGTGGTGGGAGAGAAAAGAAATAGTCCGTCAACTGATGTCTCTTTGCCAGAATCCGGTCAATAACTTTTCGAAATTGCCGGTTGACTCCGCTCTTCTCACCTGGCCTGAAAGAAAAATTCCGTCGCGCTATGGTATCGGCAGGCAGCAGGTTGCCGAAAAGCACATTCGCACAAAGATGCATGTGATGATGTCCGTCAATCCTGCGAGGTGCACATCCAAAAATTCTTTCGTACTCTTCGATCTGCGTCGCTACTACATACCTGAATGACGAAGCCAGTCCGGGATGATAAACCGCTT
>Ga0105240_10008395_pt1 | contig 14779 bp, 10 predicted proteins | sample KBSC54metaG_FD_80426 | JGI IMG/M metagenome (GOLD analysis project Ga0105240, IMG submission 80426) | Corn rhizosphere microbial communities from Kellogg Biological Station, Michigan, USA - KBS C5-4 metaG | ecosystem: Host-associated > Plants > Roots > Rhizosphere > Soil | place: Michigan, USA... | reverse complement strand
GACCCGAGAGTTATACGCAGATCCTTGTTGCATTGACGTCCGGAAAAAGCGTGGCGGTTATCGTCAACTTTGGTCAATGTACTCTTGCCGCGACAGGAGCGAGCGGTCCGGACGTCAAGGGTGGATTTCACATCGGCAGCTACCTGATACCCGGCAATCAATACATCGCGTTTTCCGATGTCCATGAAACCCTGAGCCCGCAGAATGCGCGTGTGACCGAGTACGTGCGCTATCGATTGACTCCGGATGGGAAAGTCGACATCCGCACGACGACCGTACAACTCAGTGACGGCACGTTGAGCAATCAGGCGGAATACTCGTGCTCGCTCGGCAAAGGTATCAGCTTCAACTGGCACTCCCACTGAGCGAAGGGGAGTGAGCTCGCCGCGGCCTGCGCCGCGGCGGCAGCTGCCTCAGGTCATTTGACGCTCGGTGCAGTACTGGCAGCAGTGTAGTTGATCGTGGGCTCGACCCATTCGATGTCCGAGCGAGCTTGCAGCCGCTTGAAGACTGCAATGAATTGTGCGGGACTTTGAGCGTTGACCGCATAGAGCCCGGGCTTCACGATCAATGCGAGGCGCGGAAAAAGCGTGGGGTCGAACGCCTCGGCAGTGTGTCCACGCTTCATCTTGAACGTAATCTCCCCCGTGATGAAGCCCTGCTGCTGCAGGGCATGGTTGTATACCACGCCGAGCTGGTGAGGCCCTATAGGGTCGGAGCTGTTGGACGCGACGACCTGGTGACTTGCCGTCCGTCCGGAGCCGTCAGCCCGGGGTGTTGCCCGCTTTGTCGGGAGTATCTCGAGTTTAGCGCCGCGGTCATCTATTACCATCGAGGGGTCCGTGACCGGCTGAAGAGCCCGGGCAGGGGCACGAACCTGCCCCAGGCTCGTCGTGGCGGACAGAAGCAAGGCCAGGGAGAGTATCAAGCGATGCATGCAGGTGGGCTCCGCGATCAATGTCCGGTGAAGAGTAGCGTCTGGTAGTCGGTCTCGGAGAGGGCGGTCGGGGTTGTCTGAGCCGCGCAAAAGTCGAGAAATCTCAATGTCCAGGTTCCATTGAGCGGCTCCCCATAGAATGCGTTCGTCTCGAAGCGCGTGTTCGGCACCTGCGCATTCGTGAATCCATTGAAAGCGTGCAACAGGATGGACTTCGTCTTGGAGGGAGAGGTGAGCTCGATCTGATTGCAAGGCAGGCCGGGCGTCGAGATGATGTTGACATAGACGACAACGAATTCGACGGTCTGGAACGGCTCGGAGACCGAGTAGGAGACGCTGGTGCCGACTATGGACTGCGGCGGAACTGTCCCCGGATGCGGCGCGAGGTACTGGTACTTCTGGGTGGATGTCTGCAGAGTCGGGAGATAGTCGGTGTAGGACTTCGCCATGCTCACTGCCGCGGCCGCATCGACCGCGCCGAAACCATAGCGGTTGCTGAACCAGAAGCCACCTGCGTTTTTCGTCCAGCCCGGCTCCAGCACGACGGAGTAGTTGGGGATGACCTTCGTGCTTGCGACGCCTGCAAAATTCGGATCGACGTGCTTGGCGGTCTTCGCGAGGATGTATTTGGTGTCACGTATCGTGAGCTTCGGGTTTGCTTCCAGCATCATCGCTACAACCGCCGCGACATTGGGAGTTGCCGCGCTGGTGCCATTCATGATTGCCGTGTACTGGCAGTTCGGCGCAAGCGGGTTCGCGCCCATGTTGTCCAGTGCATTCACCGGTTTGCCGTATGCGGTATTGGCGCAGCCGGTACGACTGGTGGTGATGATCGCGGGATCGTAATTGGAGGCGCCGCTGATGTAGGCGGAATTCAGCCCGTATTCACCCGCGGGTGCGCTGATCCACAGCGCGGAGCCTGTGTTGGAGTAGCTGGCGTGCGTTCCTTTCGCATTCAAGGCACCCACGATGAGGGGTGCATAGCCGCCTCGCCGCTCATCCGTCACCGGGTCGCCGCAACTGACTCCGAATTGTCGCGCGTTCGCACAGAGCGGGCTGGAGGCGCCCTCGAAATCCTGGAAGTCGTTACCGGCCGCGTTGACGATCGCCGCCCCCAACCCGCCGCGCAGCTGCAAGAGAGTCCGGTCGGTGATCTCCTGAAAAGCACCGCTGAACTGCGGCAGGGCATTGGTCGAGGGCCCGAAGCTCGCATTGAACAGATCGTTGTCGACTGACTCGGTCGATCCACCGAAGGCCTTCGACATGTTGGCGACGCTGAAAGCGCCAGGTGCAATCAGGTTGTATCCTCGCAGCGTCGCGTTGTACGCGACGCCTCGGCCGCCTTTGCCGTTGAAGGCTACCGCTGCGATGATGCCCGCGACCGAGGTTCCGTGATCAAACCCCGTACCCGAGGGGGTGGGGTCGTGCTCTCCGGTGAGGAAGTTCAGCGAGCTTTGCAGGTCAACGTTCGCCTGCAGGTCCTCGTGGGTAGCCTCGAGACCCGTGTCAACCACTCCAACCTTGATCCCCTTGCCGGAGAAGCCGGCCATCCAGGCGCCGGTTACGTTCATGTCGTTGCCTGCCACGGGGAGAGTCGAGGCGAACGCGTCTTGACCGGTGTTGATAATGTGCCATTGATTCGCGAGCAGTGGGTCCGATCCCAGCTGGACATTCACGGTGGCTGTGCTCGAAGCCCCCACATTCGACACTTTGACGGTGAAGGAGTCCGTGGCCGCGTTGCTCGAGCTCGGCGCCGTGTACGTGATTTTGCCCGTAGCCGAATCGATGATCGCGGTGCCTAGCGAGGGTGGCGAGGCGATCGCGTACGTCAGTGCGAGATTCTCGCGGTCGGTGGCGTTCAACTGGGCGGACGTGCTGGTCTGCGCGGGACCCAGCAAGCCTACGAGAATCGTGAGCGCCTGTATGTTCGGGGGAGCGGGCGCCACTTTGATGGTCAGCGTTTTGGTCGCGCTCGTCTGACCATCGCTGACAGTTACTGTCGCGGTCTGGTCGCCGTGATTGTTGAACGTATGGGTGACGGCCGCGCCGCTCGCATTCGCAGTGCCATCGCTGAACGACCATGTTTGGGTGAGCGGCTGATTTCGCGGGTCAGTGCTGCCCGAGGCATCCAGGTGGACGGTCAGGGGTGCCGTGCCCTGCACGCTATCCACGGTGGCGACCACGTTTGGTGCCGGAGTACCGCCGCCTCCACCTCCGCACCCTGCCAGAAGGAGAATGAAACTTCCGTAGACGCCTGATCGGACTCCATGCTGCACCTTCGAAAACCTCCACTGCCTCGGCCTCATGCGGGCGCCGGCTTCTATATATCGCAAACGTCGCGCCGCAATGGTAGCGGAGTGTTTCGTTAAAGTTGCAAATGTAACAGTGTTGAACCGATCCATCGGGCTGTTTACGGATAAATATATTTACAACTTTTACAACTCTAACGGACCGCATGCGGAGTCGTCTGGGGGTGGCGACACTGCGCGGATTGTTCTATCTGCAATACATTGTCGCTGATCGCATGCAGGAGTGAGCCGTTCGCGATAGGGGGCTATGGCGTGCGGTGGTGCGCGGGCTTCGCATAGCGGGCGAAGCGGTTGAGTTGATCGTTAGGTGGTGTCAACTCGCGACGATGCGCTCAAGGGCTGCCACTGCATCCGCTACGCCGCTCTCCACGCGCATCGTCTCCCCCAACACTCGTGCGCGGTTTCGCACCCGAGGGGTGGCGGCGAACTCGAGAGCGCTGGCGAATGCCTCAGCCTTGGGCCGCCGGCCATCCACGGCGGCCGGCGCGACACCGGTCAGGCGCAAGCGTTCGGCCCAGAAGAACTGGTCGCCCGCGAACGGGGTCACGATGGAAGGCACCCCGGCGCATACGGCGGAGTGCGAAGTGCCGGAGCCACCGTGATGTATAACCGCAGCTGTGCGGGGGAACAGCCAGTCGTGCGGCGTATCACCGACTGCAAGAAAGTTCTCCGGAAGCGCCTTCGGATCGATGCCGCTCCAGCCAGGATAGAACAGCGCGCGTCGGCCGTTCATTGCCTCAATCAGCGCATCCAGCAAATGCGCGCTGTCGAATCCGGTCATGCTACCGAAGCCAATGTAAATCGGGGGTTCTCCGGCCGCGAGGAAGTTCGACAGCGCCTGCGGCGGCATCCACTTCGGGTTCCGTGTCAGCCACTGTCCACAGAGAGATACGTTCTCCGGCCAGTCGGTAGGCCTGGGTAACAGGGTGGGCGAGACGCCATAAACCATCGGGTGCCCCGTCCACACCGCCTCACGCGGCGGCAGTTTGAACATTGCACGAGCCGCGTTGGTCTTGTCTCGGAACGCTTTCCACAACATGGCGTTCACGAAGCCATGGCTGGCGCGATTGAGCAGGCGCGGGACCCACCTGGGCGGCAGAAACGGCGAAGCGAACGCGGCGGTCGGCGTAATCGGGATCATGCCGGACCCGATGCCCTTGACTCCCAGGTATTCGGCTGCGGAAAGGCCGACAAACGCGGCCAATCCCGCCACCAGAATTGCGTCGCAGCGCTCCCCTGCCTCGATAATGGTGCGCAGCCAGGATTCGGCATTTTCGTTGGCGATCTTTGCCAGCGCACGTGCGGTGTTTTTGAAGCCGCCGCCACTGGCGACCACGCCCGCGATGGGGTGGTCCGAACTGATGGTGCCCCGAATATCTCCGGCAAGGGGGGTAGTCGGCACGCCGAGCGCCTGAGCACTGCCGAGCGTCGCGGCATCGGCTAACAGTCGCGCTTCATGTCCGGCATCCATCAAGCCGCGGCACAGCGCTGCGAAGGGCCGCGCATCGCCCTCAGTGCCATAGGTCACGACGATCAACTTCATACGCGCCTCTTGCGGGGCTTGGGTGAGCTCTTGGGGGACCTCTTGGGAGATGCCTTGGCGAGAACCGCCGCACCATGCAGGAACAATTCGACTGCCGCAGCGAATTCCTCCCGGAGCTTCAGGCGCCGATCAGCGAGCCAGCGCAGCATGGCACCTAGGTATAGATGGTGGAACGCGGTGGCGAGCCGTGCCGGATCGAGGTCGTCGCGAATATCCCCCAACCTTTGCCCTCGCCGAATCAGCCATTCGAAGATATCGACGATGTCGCTGAGCTGCTCGCTATCGCGCGAGGGCGAGGGCTCTACGCCAAGGCCGAGAAAACGGAAGCGCAGGTAAGGCGCAAGATAGTCTGGGTGCTTCTCGCACCAGTTGACCGAATGATCGAGCACGTGCAGTGCGCCTTCCGCAAAGCTGGATCTAGTCTCCAACTGGCCGTGCAACACTGTCAGGTTCGTTGCCAGCTCCAGGTGTATCCAATGCGCGAGCACCGCCTCCTTGACCGGAAAATGGTTGTACAGAGTGCCCTTGGCCACGTCCGCCACGGCGGCGATCTGTTCCATGGTCACCGCCTCATAACCGTGGGCTTCAAATAGCCTGGCTGCAGTGCGGGCAAGATGCTCGAGCGTCTGCAAGCGTTTGCGGTCGCGACGGCCCAAGAGCTCGGAAGCGGTCATACAAATCAGTTATTTTGGACGGTGTTCAATAATGGGCATTGTCTACATTTATTTTGCGAACGCAAGAGGGGAGGGTAGGGTCAAGGCAACACTGGAGGGGAAATGAGCCGACGCAGGCTCGTCAGCGCGGCTCACCCGATGAACTTATAGCCGCGGCGGTGGATCGTCAGCAGATGGCGCGGATGCTGCGGGACCGGCTCGATCTTCTGTCGCAGGCCGGCGACGTGGACATCCACAGTACGCGTCGTGGGCGTCGCGTCGTAGCCCCAGACCTCATCGAGAAGTTTGTTGCGGGTCAAAGTGACGCCCCCATGTTGGACAAAGTAGCGCAGCAGTTTGTATTCGAGCGGCAGCAGTGCCACTGGCCTTCGATCGCGTAAGACCTGATGTCGCTCGAAATCGATTTGAATGATCCCGAACTCATACGTGGCGGGACTATCCGTGTAGCGCGTCACGCGCGTTCGTCGCAGCAGGGCCTCTACTCGAGCGAGAAGCTCGGCAGGCTCGAACGGCTTCGCGAGGCAGTCGTCTGCGCCGAGTTTCAGTCCGAGCACGCGCTCATGGAGTTGATCCGGGGGAGTCAACATGAGAATGGATGCGCAGCTACGATGACGACGCAGCCTCTGGCACACCTCGAGCCGGTCCTCGATATCCAGAACGATGAGGTCGAATGATTTCTGCGCAGCTTGTTCGTAACACGAGCGGCTGCTCGCGGCCGCTTGCACTTCATACCCTTCACTCTGCAGGTACTCGGTAAGCGCCAGCCGCGATACATCCTCGATTGCGACGAGCAGAACACGTTTCTTCATGATGACGGCGTAAATCCATCGCGGTGTCTATCTACGATAGACGTCGTAGGATAAAGGACGGGAAATTTGAAATCAAAAAAGATGAGGAGGAGTTTGCGATAGAATTCTGCGCATGGGGTCGTAACGGTGCGGGTGCGATGAGGAAAGGAGGTACGCTCCTGTGCGGATTCACAGTCGCTGGCATCACTACCCTGGCTCAGGCTCAGACTCCCTCACAACAGGCTGTCATCGATGCGACGGCGTTGCGCCGGATCGATGTAGAGACGCACACCCCGGTGCGCGTCATCACGAGCGAGGATCTCGCTCGCATGGGGGTACTGGGGCTGGGTGAAGTATTGCAACGGCTGCCATTCATGAGCGGACCGGCGGCCAATCTCAACAGCAATGCGGATGGCAACGGGGCTGTGGTCGCCGATATCGGCGGCCTGGGCAGCGCGCGTTGCGTCGTGATGTTGAACGGACAGCGCCTGCCTGTGAACGGTTATCTGGGTGCGCCGTCCGTCGATCTGGACGCAATACCGGTGGCAAGCATCGATCGGATCGAGATCTTTCTCGGCGGCGCCGCACCGACCTGGGGTGGCGATGCGATTGCCGGTGTCATCAATGTCATCTCGCGTGCCGATGCGCAGGGCGTGGAGGCCAGGGCGGCCACGGCGCGCAGCGCTCGAGGAGACGGCACGACCGGCAAAGCGTCGCTATTTGGCGGCAAAGTGTTTGGCAATGGGTACGCAAATGTGACGATTGACTACCGCAATGAGGAGCCGATCGAGGCCGCTGCGCGGGGCTTCAGCGCGAAGACGGAAGCTCTCGGATGTCTCCACGGCGCGGCATGCATCTGGCCTTTCGGCAGCAGCGTTACTCCGGCAGGCGTTTTCGTGGTTCCTGATGGCAATGAGCTGGGCCTTCCGGCCGGTCGTTATACGCGCGATCCGTCTGGTGGCTGGCGGCCATTTGTTGCAACGGGTCCGCGGAATGACACGTATTCCACACAGACTGATACATTCCTGCGCGATAGCCGCACGGGCGGGTCCGTTGCCGTCAATGGCGGCTACGACTTCTCGGCGGTGACCCATACCACGTTCGAAGTACTAGCCGCCAAGGACCGCTCGCGCCAGCAGCTATCAGCTCTTCCTCTGGCGACTGCTTTTGACGGTGCCGCGTACGCGTTCGGCGCTAGCATTCCGCGGGCGCTTGTCCCGTCCCGAGTAGCAGCGGACAATTTCTACAATCCTTTCGGCCTCGCTTTGTCGAATGTACAGCGGCGCTTGGTGGAGCTCGGCCCGACGAAGCTCGCGAATGACAGCTCCATGGTGTTGGTATCTGGGGGCTTGACCCACGTGATCGGGCCTTGGGAGTTGGCAGCCTCCTTTTCGTGGGGGATGTCCGAAGTGACACGGCGTACCAGTGACGTGCTTCTCCCTGATCACCTCGTCAATGCGCTCGGGCCTTCCGGGCCGGACGCAAGTGGCGCGATCCGCTGCGGCGATCGGGATCCTCTAACAGGCGTAGTGAGCGAGCCGCTGCCGGATTGCGTGCCTTTGGATCTGTTTCATGGGCCAGGAAGTATCTCGCAATCGATGCTCAACTACATTGCGGCACCGAGCGAGGAGCAGTCCCGGGTGACACAGACGGAGGTGGGCTTGATGGCGCGGCGCGAGCTCGCCCTTGGCCACGGGCTCTCGCCAGCGCGGCTGGCGATCGGCATCGAGGCTCGGCGCAACGATCTGACCCTGACCCCTGTCCCGTTGTACGCCGACCGCCGTCTCGATGACTACGACCTCGTGTCCGAGATCGCGTTGCCGTTTGATAGTATTGGGCAAACCGGTGCCGCCTCGTCCCTCACAGTGGGCGGCCGCCTTTCCTACGCGGAACATCGCATCTCGGGTCAGGTGTCTGCCGCGCCATTGTTCGCGGCTCTCACCTGGCGCTTGACCCCGCAATGGCTGGTGCGTGCCCGCTTGACTCAGGTCTATCACGTCGCCTCTCCTGGCGAGCTGTCCCAGATCGGTTCGCAGCGGCCGCTCATTGTGAGCAATCCATGCGTCACGCCCACCGCGCGGAGCTCGCCGTTATGCGAGATCGCGGCGAGCCCGGTGGGATTCGGTTCCCTCACGCCCACGGAATTGATGTCCTCGATCATCGATCTGGGCAATTCCCGCGCCGAGCGCGGCTACAGTTCTTCAGCCGGCGTTGTGTGGAACTCGCCGACCCGGCGCGAGCGTTTTGTCGGCCTCGATCTCACGATAGTTGAGATAAGGAATGCCATCCGTGCTCAGGGTGCTCTGGAGCTGATCCGGGATTGCCTGGAGCGTCAGTGGCAGAGCTCATGTCGCCCGATCGTGCCGGTCCAAGGCGACGGTACGTTTGCCATTTACAGCCCTGTGTCCAACACCGGCACCGATGATTCGGCGCGCCTCGATCTGGAAATGCGCGATGGCGGTGCAACCGGCTGGGGCGAGTGGCACGCGGAGCTGCTTGCGGGTTATCTCCTGCAGCGGCGGCTGTTGGATTCCAGCGGCCATACATTGGCCAATTTGCGTGGGACGTATGATATTGTTTTCAACAATACCGGCATTGCGTATCCGGTTGCCCAGTCGCAGGCGCATCTGCAGTGGAAACATGGCTCATGGATGGCGGATTGGACTACCCAGTACATTGGCTCTTTCACCGAAATGGGCGACAGCTATGGATTGTTATTACCGGCTGGTAACACGTCGCGTCGGGTAGGATCGACGACTTACCACGACCTCGCGCTCGCGTGGACGGCGCGCTCCCTCTACACCGTGCGCCTGGGCGTGGATAACGTTTTCGATCGGTCACCGCCCCGTGTCAACAATGCCTTGCAAGACAACACGGATGCCTCCGCATATCGCCTCGAGGGACGTATGTTCTGGTTGGGCGTGGAGCTTGCGCGCTGACCGAGCGCTATTGCGGTTCGCAAGTGCGGGATGCGGTCGCCGTGGCGCATACCGAAGTCATGGCAGAGCTGACATGTTCCAACGAGAAGCTCAGGCGATAACTGATGACCGTCTCTGCGGGTGGCGCAGTAGAGCCACTGGAGTTGTATCGCCACCGCATCAGTGAGCGCCGTACCGCACCTTCAAACACTCCTACGGGAGTAGCTTCTGCCACGCGCAGGCCTTTGGGTCGTCCGTCGGCTCCCACTCGGAGGGTAGCCACGACGGAGCCTTGGATGCCATCGAGCCGGGCTCTCACCGGATACTCGGGCATGGGCTGGAAGACCGGCGTTGGGACGTCGACGGCTCCAGAAGAAGGTTTGTCGTCAGTCACCCGCTCGGCCGGATTTATCGGTGTCACTGTTGGGCTTGTCTGTTGCTCGACGGTCGGCGACGGTAGGGACACGGCCTCACTCGCTTGCTGCGATGATTGTATGGGCGTCATTTCCTCGTGACGTGATTCGGCCGCAGACGTAGTCGTGCGGTTGTGCCGGGTCGCTCGGGTTCGCCGCAGGCGTGCGGAGTCTTCGCTCCCGGAGGGAGCCTCGGGCTTGCGAACGGGCTCGTTCTGCGGGAGCGCGCTGGCATAGGTGGCTGCGTTCGGCCTGGCGAGCGGCTCGAGGGGCGGGGCCAACGACTGTTTGCGGGCGGATGGACCTGTCGGGTGTCCGAATCCAGGCCACATACCCGGAGCATAGACCCACAGTGAGAATAGCAACAACAGCCCGAGCATCAGCAATTGCACCTGGCTGCGGGGAAAGGCTGGACCTTCAGGCTTTTCGCCGGCGAGATTCTTCAGACGCAGCAGTAGTTCTCCGCCCGCAGCTCCCAGTTGCAACGGGGTAGCACGTCTGCTCGTGAGTGCCAGGGTCGTCAACGCCTGCGCATATCTGTAGGCGGAACCGGAGGCGGTCACCACAAACTCATCGCACGCGCATTCGCGCTCCGCCCGGGCACGGCGGGACAGCCAATGTACGACGGGATGATAGAACAGCAGGATTTCCAGCATGACCTGCAGAGCATTGGCCAGAGTGTCGCGGCGAATGATGTGGGCGATTTCGTGCAACAGAATCAGTTCGAAATCGCTCATCGGCATGCGCGCGAGGGTCGCCGCGGGAAAGATGATCATGGGCCGCCAGAGGCCAATGACAATGGGGGTGGTGACAGCATGCGAAAGCATGACTGACACCTTCACCGTACGCTGCCACTGCCGCAGAAGTTTGGCAGCGCAGGACAAGAAATGCTCGGGTGAGCGCAATGGCACCGCGGAGCGGCGGATGGCCTCGACCCCGAACCATTGCAGCACGTAGTACGCCGCCATCGAGAGTGCGCCAATCAGCCATAACAATACTCCGGCTGACATCAAGTCGACCGTGGGTAAGCTGACTGCGGGTAGGCCGCCTGAATCCAAAATGGCGCGGGCGCTGAGATCGGGAAATGCAAGTCGGGACAGGTGTCTGAATTGGTGTAGGGACAGATGGAGGGACGGGTGTAGTCCGGTAGCTCCAGCTGCCGGGCCGCCGGGTTGCGCAGCTTGCCCTACGGAGTTTTCGACGACGAGCATTGCGGTGACAGCCGGCGCAACGACACAGGCGAGCAGGGCGGCCAGACAGATGCCATAGCGTCGTTTTGCAGTTCGGGCCAAGTGGCCGCGCAGGGCTGCGGCCGCCAATATACCGATCAGCGCCCCTTGCCATAGAAAATGCAGTAGCGTCAGGGCTACTGTCTGGATCGCCAGCTCCTGCATGGCGCTCAACCTTCCCGCGCCTTGATCCGGTCCAGCGCCGCCTGGATTTCCGCGAGCTCTTCGGACGAAAGTCGCTCTTCGCGCAAGGCATGCAACACGAGATCCGAGCCCGACCCGGAGAAGACGCGCGCTACGAAACCCTTGGTGATCTGGCGGACGATGTCGGCGCGCTTGTAGGCGGGAGAGTAGATGTGGCTGCGCTGGGTATCCTGCCGCAACACCAGCCCCTTCTCCAACAAGTTCTGCAGCAGCTTCAGGACTGTCGTATAGCCGATATCCGCACGCCGCTCGAGGTGCTCGTAAACGTCACGCACCGTGGCGGGGCCGAGATTCCACAGCACGTCCAGAATCTCGAGCTCGGCGTTCGTCGGTAGGGGTAAGCCGTTGTCGGCCTTCCTGGTCACGGGAGTTCTCCGCGGGAGGTCCAATCGTATACGACGGTTATTGTAGATGCTAGAGCCTTCATGGGCGCATCAGCCGACGAACTTGTAGCCGCGACGATGTATGGTCAAAAGATAGCGCGGACGCTGCGGACTCGGCTCGATCTTCTGGCGTAGGCCAGCCACGTGAACGTCTACGGTACGCGTTGTCGGCGTCGCATCGTAACCCCAGACCTCATTCAATAGTCGGTCACGGGTCAGCGTGATGTGTCGATGTTTGATGAAGTAGCGTAGCAACTCCCATTCTCGGGGCTGGAGAGCGATCGGTGCTCGGTCGCGCAGGACCCGTTCCCGCGCGAAATCGATGTATATCGCGCCGAACTCGTATGACTCCGGGTCGCCGGCGTAGAGACCTCCCGATGTCCGCCGCAGGAGTGCTTCCATCCGCACGAGCAGCTCACTTGGCTCAAACGGTTTCAAGAGATAGTCATCGGCACCGACTTTAAGGCCGTGTATGCGATCAGCGAGCTCGCCACGCGCCGTCAACATGAGAATCGGTACCTTGCTGCCTTTGGCACGCAGATCCCGGCAGAGGGCAAACCCGTCTTTCAACGGAAGTCTCACATCCAGAATGAGCAGATCAAAAGCTTCCTGAGTCGCTTTGTCGTAACCGGCCTGGCCATCCGCCGCGCTTTGCACGTCATAGTTTTCGCAGCTCAGGCGATGCGTGAGGGTTACCAGCAGCCCTTCCTCATCCTCCACGAGGAGCACGCGTTTTTTCTTCTGATGCATTAGCGCCTCTCGGCCGGCAGGTAGAGTGTAAAAATGCTGCCTTTCCCCGGTTGGCTGCGGACATGTACCTCGCCACCGTAGCTGCGCACAATGCGCTGCACGAGGCTCAATCCGAGGCCCGTGCCCGGGATATTCTGCTCGATGGCCGCGCGGCCGCGCTGGAACGGTTCGAAGATCGAGGACAGCTCAGCCGCTTCGATGCCCATTCCGTCGTCTTCGACTGCGATCCAGACCCAGGTGCGGCCGCGCCGCTCTTCTTTGCCCGCGCGGATCCGGATCTCGCGGCTCACGCCGCTGTATTTGAGCGCGTTGCTGATCAGATTCTGGATGGCGCGCTCCAACGACGAGCGGCTGACGCGCACCGCGGGAAGCAACTTCTCCAGACGAATCGCGCAACGAAATCCCAGGTCGTTGATCTCGGGCTGCTTTGATTCCAGCGCTGCTCGAATCAACTCCTCGGGGCTCATGTGCTCCGCAGCAGGGGCGGACGGGCTCTCCAGCCGCGCGAGACTGAGTACTTGCTCTGTCATTTCCGTGAGCCTGCGCGATTCGCGCTGCACGAGGTTTCCATAACGCCGTACCTCCTCGGGCTCGGTGACGAGTCCGTCGGCAAGGTTCGCGCCGGTCATGCGCATTACGGCGACGGGAGTTCTCAGCTCGTGAGAGACCCCGGCAACGAACTCCATTCGCTGTCGATTCAACAGGAGCGAGCGTCGCAAGGCCACCAGCAACAGCACGACGCTACCACCGAGCAGTGCGACGCTCATGGCGGTCAACAAAAGATTTTGCCGGCGCTCTCGCGCGGCGAGGGCCTCCAGCGAGCCGGCGCGATGTGTGACCCTCAGTTGCCAGTACTCCGCCTCGTTCGAGCTAAACACCGTGACCCTGCCACTCACTTGCAACGCTCCTCGAGGCGCGGGCGGCGCAACGGGCGTTTGAATCAACACGGTGCTACCGACGGGTGTCAGAGAAGAGCGGATACCAAAGAGCGCTCCCGTCGCATCGACGATAGCCGGCACGGCACTACCTTCCGCCGGATCCGAAATGTAGACGAGCGTATGGGGCGCCCGGTTTCTGACAATGACAATCCGATAATCGAGTCGGGTCGACCCGGAGGCTTCGGAGAAGTACTGCCTTGCCAACGCGGGCAGCAGCTCGCGCAGGAGGTACTCCCGGTCGAGCTGCAGGATTGCGAAACGTAACTGGGTCGCGGGGAGGGGCTGGACGTCCACACTATTGTCAGTTGACGCCGGGCCAGGTGACTCCCGGATCGATTCGGGAAAAGCCGGCCGGATGAAAATCGGACTGATGATCGACAGCGTGCCCTCGTCGAGGGGAGGGAGCAAGGGGGCGGTTGTCTCCGGCCGCTCGAGGCGTCGACCCAGACTCTGCAGTTGTTGGGGCAGTTCTGTACCGGCAAAACTCCCTGTTGCGACATCCAGATGCAGGAAGCGCCAGGATGCTGGGCGCGCGGCCGCATGACTCGGGCCAACCGGTTCCACCGGCTCCGCAATCCAGAGGCCACGAAGCAGGCGCGGATAGCGCGCCTGCCGCTGCCAGATCTCGTAGTCCCGTGTGGCCTCTCGCGCATCCCGCCGGGCAACAGCATCGCCGTCCAGTGCAAAGGTGAGGTATGCGCGCGTGATCTCCATGTCGAGAGCTTCGCAAAACCGCGAGACGTTGGCGGCGAGCCGTATCCGGCGACTTTCGCGCTCGCGGTGATTCAACTCGTCGAACCAGCGGAACTGCAGAATTCCCAACACGAGAATCAGCGCAACGGCAGCGAGGGAACCCACCAACTCCGCGGAACCGTGCCGGACGAGCCGACTGACTAGCCTCATCATGTCGTGCGAATGTAGCACGCCGGAAAGGCTCCTCCGATCGCGGTCAAAACTTTTACATATTTTACAGAGACGTTTTACGTCTGCATAACACCTCGGTGGAGCCCGTGGAGCAGGATTGTTCCGGGCGGCTCACCAACAGGCGGTGAACGCCTCCTCATCACAGGCACACCTACAGGGACTACTATGTTCACGCGACACCTTTGTTCCGTGGCCGCATTCGTAGCGGCCGCACTCTCCTTATCTCTGGCCGGACGCGCGCCGGCGCAGGTTCCAGAGCGTTACACGGCCGACCGTGCGAGTCCGGTCCGCAACCTGGGAGCGACCGACCCGGCGCACGAGATGGATGTCACCGTGTGGCTCAAACTTCGTGATCAGGCCTATCTCGATGGTCTGCTGGAGAAGCTCTACGATCCGAAGTCGCCTCGCTATCGCAAGTGGCTGAGCGATGCGGAGCTCGAGAGGATCAAGCCCAGCGGCCAGCAACTCGCCATCGTTCGCGGAGAGTTGGCAGCATACGGGCTCACTACTGCCGTAGATCCGCAGGGGTTCTTCGTCAGGGCACACGGGACGGCGGCTGCCGTGCAAAGCGCGTTCCATACCAGTCTGCATGCTTTCGAGAAGGGCGGTCGGACATTCAACGTCAATGTCAGTCCGGCGGCGCTGCGCGGCGCAGCGGGCACCTTGGTTGCGGAGTCAGTGGGACTCGACGAAGAGGCTGCAATCCGGCCATACGTCGTGCAGCGAATGGACCCCACGACGGGACAGCCATGGCGCATGCCGCTGTCAT
>Ga0105240_10008393_pt1 | contig 14781 bp, 14 predicted proteins | sample KBSC54metaG_FD_80426 | JGI IMG/M metagenome (GOLD analysis project Ga0105240, IMG submission 80426) | Corn rhizosphere microbial communities from Kellogg Biological Station, Michigan, USA - KBS C5-4 metaG | ecosystem: Host-associated > Plants > Roots > Rhizosphere > Soil | place: Michigan, USA... | reverse complement strand
CGCGGCGGCCGATGCCCGCGTCGCCAGGCCCAGGGGCAGCGCGGCCCCGGCGGCCATCGTGGCGCCCAGCAGGGTGCGGCGGGTCGGTCGGGGGTGCTCGGTGATCGGTGTGCGCGTCATGTTCGAACCCTGTCATCGCTGCGAGCACCGCACATCGGCCCGGGGGACTAAGCCCGCCGATGGCATCGCCGGCGTTCTGCGACCACGCCTTCGCCGGACCAGGGGAGGGTCCGTCATCCACTTGAGCTGCCGCGTCGAAGATCACGAGAGGTGACCGGCGTGTCTCGGCAGGTGATCGCCGGGTTCTCGTTACCGTCTCGTAGCGGTTACGGTGGCGGAGATCGTACGGTGACCCAGATCACATCGTGAACATCAGGGAGTGTGGCCATGCGCATCGGAGTGCTGACCGGCGGCGGGGACTGCCCGGGACTGAACGCGGTGATCCGCGCCGCGGTCCGCAAGGGAGTGCAGTTCTACGGCTTTGAGTTCGTAGGTTTCCGGGACGGCTGGAAGGGCCCCCTGGAGCGGATGACCAAGCCGTTGGACGTCGAGGCGGTGCGCGGCATCCTGCCCCGCGGCGGCACCATCCTCGGATCCTCGCGGACCAACCCGCTGAAGGTCGACGGCGGCGTCGAGCGGATCAAGGAGAACTTGGAAGCCGAGGGCGTGGACGCCCTGATCGCGATCGGCGGCGAGGACACCCTCGGCGTGGCGACCGTGCTCGGGGACGACCACGGCGTCCGCGTGGTGGGCGTGCCGAAGACCATCGACAACGACTTGAACGCCACCGACTACACCTTCGGCTTCGACACCGCGGTCCACGTCGCGACCGAGGCCATCGACCGCCTCCACACCACGGCCGAGTCCCACTCCCGGGCCTTGATCGTGGAGGTCATGGGCCGCCACGCCGGCTGGATCGCCCTGCACTCGGGCCTGGCCGGCGGCGCGAACGTGATCCTGATCCCCGAGGTCACCTTCGACATCGACGAGGTCTGCGGCTGGATCGAGTCCCGCTTCGCGCGCGGCTACGCCCCGATCGTGGTCGTCGCCGAGGGCGCGACGCCCAAGGACGGCCAGATGCAGCTGCAGTCCGGCGAGCTGGACGCCTTCGGCCACGTGCGCCTCGGCGGCATCGGCGAGCGGCTGGCCGCCGAGATCGAGCGCCGCACGAAGAAGGAGGCCCGCACCACGGTCCTCGGGCACACGCAGCGCGGCGGCACCCCGTCGCCGTTCGACCGCTGGCTCGCGACGCGCTTCGGCCTCCACGCGATCGACGCGGTCCACGACGGGGACTTCGGGAAGATGGTCGCGCTGCGCGGGACGGACATCATCCGGGTGCCGCTGAAGGACGCGACGGCGACGCTGAAGACCGTGCCGATGTCTTTGTACGAGGAGGCGAAGGTCTTCTTCGGGTAAACCTGCTTGCATCTGGTTTTTGCGCCCCCTTACCACTAATGTCGTCATTTCGGACCCGTGGGAAGGGGGCTTTCATGCCTCAGGGCACGAAGATGGACGCGCAGCGATGGACTCCGCCGCCGAATCCGCGGCCGGTGCGGCGCCGGGGCGATGTTCGAACCCTGCCGGAGCTGCGGCGGATTCCCCTGCCCGGCGCCGGGCCCGAACACCTCGCCGTCGACGCCTCCGGCACGCTGTTCACCGGGCTGGCCGACGGCCGCATTCTGCGCGTGCGGCCGGAGGGCGAGATCAGCACGGTCACCACGACCGGCGGGCGTCCGCTCGGGATGGAGATGCTCGGCGAGGACGCGCTCGTGGTCTGCGACGCCTATCGCGGGCTGCTGGAGGTGCGGCTGTCGAACGGGACGGTCGGGATCCTCACTCCGGAGGTCGCGGGGGAGCCGCTGACCTTCTGCAGCAACGCCGCCGTCGCGGCCGACGGCAGCGTCTACTTCACGCAGTCCTCGCGCCGCTTCAATCTCGACCAGTACCGGGGTGATCTGATCGAGCACTCCGCGACCGGCCGCCTGTTCCGCTACAGCCAGGGCGCGGTCGAGCTGATCGCCGACGGCTTCGCGTTCGCCAACGGCGTGGTGCTGATCGACGACGGTGCGGCTGCCGTCGTGGCCGAGACCGGCGGCTACTGCTTGACGCGCGTCGAACTCGAAGGCGAGGCGGCCGGGCAGAAGTCGCCGTTCGGCGGCCCGCTCGCCGGCTTCCCCGACAACGTCACCCGCGATGACGACGGACTCATCTGGGTCGCCATGGTCTCGCCGCGCGATCCCGCGCTCGACTGGCTTCTGCCACGGCACCCGCGCCTGCGCTCGCTCCTGTGGGCGACTCCGGAGCGGTTGCAGCCGGCGGAGAAGGACCTGGCGTGGGCCATCGCCTTCGACGCTCAGGGAGAGAAGGTGCGGGAGCTGCGCGGATGGGGCGTCGGCTATAAGTCGGTCACCGCGGCGCGCCGGAGCGGGGAAACGCTATATCTGGGCAGCCTTACGGAGCACGCTATTGCAGAGGTCGAACTGGGCTCCCTCAGCGCGTGAAGAACGTGTGATCGACTCCGGGTCCGGCACAGGCGCCGGTCGGCTCACCCCTAACGTCGCGCTCGTGGACAGTGACCAACGCCTCCGCCGCATCCGCCTCTGGCTCGCGCTCTTCATCACCGGCCTGGTCCTCAGCGGCGTGACCGCCTTCCCGCTGGAGACCGAGACCCGCTGGCTCAGCGCCTGGCTGCACCACGTCCCGGCCCCGGCCGCGCTCACCGCCTGGATCGACCGTTGCCACGAGGGGCTCCAGCAGACCAACGCCAAGTACCCCTTCCTCGCCTACGGCACCGACTGGCTCGCCTTCGGCCACCTCACCATCGCCGTCGCCTTCTACGGCCCGTGGCGCGATCCGGTGCGCAACAAGTGGGTCGTCCAGTTCGGCATGATCGCGTGCGCCGGCGTCATCCCGCTGGCCCTCATCTGCGGCCCGATCCGCGGCATCCCGTTCGGGTGGTCGCTGATCGACATGTCGTTCGGGGTGTTCGGCGTGCTGCCGCTGATCCCGGTGTGGCGGCACATCGCGGCTTTGGAGAGGCAGGACGCGGGACCAGCGCATACTCCTCCCGGAGTAGCCGGCGCCACGCCACAGCCTCCGCCGGGCGGATACCCGCGGCCCGCGATCTGATCTAGCGTTCAACCATGACCGAACAGCCGCCGCCGCCTTCGCGCCCCTGGATGGCCTGGCTGTGGATGGAGCGGTCGACGGTCGCGCTGCCGCTGATCCTGCTGGTGTTCGACCTGCTCGGGACCTGGGGCGCGTACGGCCACTGGCACGGCTCGGGGGCCACGACCGAGAAGTACGACGTCCGGCCGCTGGACTGGTTCGCGTGGGTCCTGGTGATCGCCGGCCCGGTCGCGCTGCACCACCGGCGCCGCGTACCGCGCACCGCGCTCGTGGTGAGCCTCGGCACCACCCTGCTCTACCTGCTGATGGGCTACGCCTACGGCCCGATCTACCTCAACGCGCTGCTCGCCGTGATCGTCATCGGCGGCACCGGCTACCGGCGCGAGGTGTGGACCTGCTCGGTGCTGTTCGCGATCGGGATGATCTTCGTCCCGACGCACAGCCAGAAGGGCCAGCTGCGCAGCAGCCCGACCGAGATCCTGTTCACCGCCGGCTGGCTGCTGGCGCTGCTGATGCTCGCCGAGCTGTTCCGGGTGCTGCGCCAGCGCGCGCTGGAAGCGCAGAAGGCCAGGGAGCAGGAGGCCAGGGCACGCGAGCAGGAGTCGCGGCGGCAGGCCAGCGAGGAACGCCTGGAGATCGCCCGCGAGCTGCACGACGTCCTGGCGCACTCCATCTCGCTGATAGCGGTCCAGGCCAACGTCGCGCTGGAGGTCATGGACCGCCGCCCCGAGCAGGCCCGCATCGCGCTGTCCGCGATCAAGGACGCCAGCCGCTCGGCGCTCGGCGAGGTGCGCTCGGTGCTGACCGTCCTGCGCGGCGACCGCGCCGCGCCCCGCGACCCCGCCCCCGACCTGGCCCGGCTCGGGCACCTGGTGGAGCTGGCCGAGGCCGCCGGGCTGAAGGTCGCGCTCAGCCTGGTCGGCGACCTGGACCGGGTGCCGCTGGCGGTGAGCCAGGCCGGGTACCGCATCGTCCAGGAGTCGCTGACCAACGTGGTCCGCCACGCCGCCGCCGGACGCGCGACGATCCTGGTCGAAGCCGCCGACGGCCTGCACCTGCGGATCGTCGACGACGGCCGCGGCTGCCCCCTCGGCGAGACCGCGGCCGGCGGCAACGGCCTGCCCGGCATGCGCGAGCGGGCCGCGGCCTTCGGCGGCACGCTCACGGCCGGCCCGCAGGCCGGCGGCGGGTTCCGCGTCGACGCGCACATCCCCTACTCCCAGTCCGCCATCGACGACGAGGACGAACCATCATGATCAGGGTCCTGCTCGCCGACGACCAGGCGCTGGTCCGCGCCGGCTTCCGCGCCCTGCTGGAAGTGCAGGACGGCATCGAGGTGGCCGGCGAGGCCACCGACGGCGCCGACGCCTACCGCAAAGCCGCGGAGCTGGCTCCCGACGTCATCCTGATGGACATCCGCATGCCCGGCACCGACGGCCTGGAGGCCACCCGCCTCATCACCGCCGACGAGGCCCTGTCCGGCGTCCGCATCCTCATCCTGACCACCTTCGAGCTCGACGAGTACGTCTTCGAGGCGATCCGCGCCGGCGCCAGCGGCTTCCTGCTCAAGGACACCGAGCCCGCCGACCTGCTGCGCGGCCTGCGCGCGGTCGCCGACGGCGAGGCCCTGCTGGCCCCGAGCGTCACCCGCCGCCTGATCGAGGAGTTCGCGGTCCGCAGCAAGCGCACCGGCCCCAACCCGGCCGCCGAGCAGATCAAGGCCCTGACCGAGCGCGAGCGCGAAGTCCTGGCCCTGGTCGCGGCCGGCCTGAGCAACGAGGAGATCGCCGACCGCCTGGTGCTCAGCCCGCTCACCGCCAAGACGCACGTCAGCCGCAGCATGGTCAAGCTCGGCGCGCGCGACCGGGCGCAGCTGGTGGTGCTGGCGTACGAGTCCGGGCTGGCGCGCCCGGGCTGGCTGGACTGAGCATCACCGGACCCACCGGTCTCGCCGGTCCCGGTCCGCCCCACCGGTCCCGCCGGCCCCACCGCACCCGCGCATCGCGGCCCCAGGACCAGCACTTTCCCTAGTCGCCCGACGAAGCCGCAGGTCAGCGACTTGGTGGGGTTCACAGGCCGGACAGCCCGGTCCCACGGTCTGGACAAGGCCTCAAAAGGGCTTCCCGGTTCGCGTAGTCTGGCTCAATGAGCGAAGTTGTCAGGATTCCGGCCGAGACCGGAACCGTCGAGGACACATGGTCCGCGCTGCCCGCGGGTCAGCAGCCGGAGTGGCCGGACACCCAGGAGCTGTCCGCCGTCGTCTCCGAGCTCCGCTCGTATCCGCCCCTCGTCTTCGCCGGGGAGGCCGACCAGCTCAAGGACCGCATCGCCGCCGTGGCCAAGGGCGAGGCCTTCCTGCTCACCGGCGGCGACTGCGCCGAGACCTTCGCCGGCAACACCGCCGACGCGATCCGGGCGAAGCTGAAGACGCTGCTGCAGATGGCCGTCGTCCTCACCTACGCGGCCTCGCTGCCGGTGGTGAAGGTCGGGCGCATCGCCGGGCAGTACTCCAAGCCCCGCTCCAGCTCGACGGAGACCCGCGACGGCGTCACCCTGCCGGCGTACCGCGGCGACTCGGTCAACGGCTTCGACTTCACCCCCGAGGCCCGCACCCCCGACCCCAAGCGCCTGCTGCGCATGTACCAGGCCAGCGCCTCCACGCTGAACCTGGTGCGCGCGTTCACCACCGGCGGCTACGCCGACATGCGCCAGGTGCACGCCTGGAACCAGGACTTCGTGGCCGGCTCGCCCTCCGGGGAGCGCTACGAGGTGCTCGCCGGCGAGATCGACCGCGCGCTGCAGTTCATGCGCGCCTGCGGGACCGACCCGGAGGAGCTGCGCACCGTCGAGTTCTACGCCGCGCACGAGGGCCTGGTGCTCCCGTACGAGTCGGCGCTGACCCGCATCGACTCGCGCACCGGCAAGCCGTACGCCACCAGCGGCCACTACGTCTGGATCGGCGAGCGCACCCGGGACCTGCAGGGCGCGCACGTGGAGTACTTCAGCCGGATCAGCAACCCGATCGGCATCAAGCTGGGCCCGACGACCGCGCCGGACCAGGCGCTGGCCTACCTGGACCGGCTGGACCCGGACCGCGAGCCCGGCCGGCTGTCGTTCATCGTGCGCATGGGCGCCGGGCAGGTGCGCGAGAAGCTGCCGGCGCTGGTGGAGAAGGTGCGCGGCGAGGGCCACGAGGTGGCCTGGATCTGCGACCCGATGCACGGCAACACCTTCGAGGCGCCCTCGGGGCACAAGACCCGGCGCTTCGACGACGTGCTCGACGAGGTCAAGGGCTTCTTCGAGGTGCACCACGGCCTCGGCTCGCACCCCGGCGGCATCCACGTCGAGCTCACCGGCGAGGACGTCACCGAGTGCGTCGGCGGCGGCGAGGAGATCGCCTTCGACGTCCTGCACACCCGCTACGAGACGCTGTGCGACCCCCGGCTGAACCGCAGCCAGTCGCTGGACCTGGCGTTCCTCGTCGCGGAGATGCTGCGCGCCCGCCGCTGACCGCCGCGAACGTCCACCACCGCGCCCGACCCGGCACCCCCGGGCCGGGCGCGGTACGTTTCAGCCCATGGCGACCCTTCCTGACTCCGGCTCCCCGATCGACCTCCGCAGCGACACCGTCACCAAGCCCTCGCAGCCGATGCGCGCGGCGATGGCGGCCGCGGAGGTCGGCGACGACCAGTACGGCGAGGACCCGACCGTCCGGCGCCTGGAGGAGGCCGTCGCGGCCTTGTTCGGGTTCGCCGACGCCATGTTCGTCCCGACCGGCATCATGGCCAACCACATCGGGATCCGCCTGCAGGTGGCTCCCGGCGAGGAGCTGATCTGCGACGCGGACGCGCACATCGTGGCGCACGAGAACGGGGGCCTGGCGGCGCACGCCGGGATCCAGACCCGCACCCTGCCCTCGGCGCGCGGATTGCTGGACCCCGACGCCCTCGCCGCGATGATCCGCGTCGGCGACCGCTATACGGTTGGTACCCGCGCTTTGGAGGTGGAGAACACCCACAACAGAGGCGGTGGCGCGGTCTACCCGATCGAGACGCTGCGGCGTATCAGGGCCCTGGCTGACTCCTTCGGCCTCGGCCTGCATCTGGACGGCGCGCGCATCTGGAACGCCCACACCGCCAGCGGCGTCCCGCTGAAGGACTACGGCGCGATCGCGCACACGATGTCGGTCTGCATGTCCAAGGGCCTGGGCGCGCCGGCCGGCTCCCTGGTGCTGCTGCCGCCCGACCGCTCGGAGGAGGCCCGCGCCCTGCGCCGCCGCCTCGGCGGATCCATGCGCCAGTCCGGAATCCTCGCCGCCGGAGCGCAGTACGCCCTGGACCACAACCTCGCCCGAATGTCGCAGGACCATGAGAATGCTCAACGGATCGCGGCGACGCTCCGGTCGGCCGGCGCGGCGGTGCGCGAGCCCGAGACCAACATCGTCCTCATCGACGTGGACGACGCCCCCTCGGTGGCAAAGGCGTGTTTCGCCAAGGGCGTGCGCATCTCCCCGTTCGGCCCGAAACTGCTGCGGATCGTGACGCATCTGGACGTGTCGGCTGAGGACTGCGACACCGCCGCCGACGTGGTTTCCTCCGTCTTGATGCAATCCCCTGAGAGGGGCTAGGGTCAGGCCCGGCTAGGCCGGATGTCGCAAGCGAGCGCAAGGTGGGGAGAAGCCCGATGGGCTGGATGAGCAAGCTGTTCGGTTCCGAGGAGGAGATCGGACCGGAGGAGGCGCATCGTCGCGCTGAGTCGGAGAAGAAGGCCGAGGGGGCGGAGCACCACACCGCGGCGAAGAAGACCGCCGCGAAGAAGACGGCTGCCAAGGCCGACAAGGACGACGACGACAAGCCGGCGGCGAAGAAGGTCCCGGCGCCCCGCGGGGGCGCCTCGCACGACCACGAGCCCAGCCGCACCGGCTCCCCGACGCACCCGACGGTCTCCAAGGCCACGGGCAAGACGCTCGAGCACGACCAGATGCTCACCGTCCACGTCCTGACCCACGTCCCCGAGCACTCCCCCCGCGAGGACGACCCGCACTACCACCTCTTCGAGCAGGCCAAGGCCCGCCTGAAGCGCCAGGGCATGTGGAAGTGCATCATCGACGACGACCTGTGCGACGGCCAGCCCGAACTGCACCACACCCACGTGGAGTTCTCGCAGATCAACCAGGTCGACGAGAAGAAGATCATGCAGGCCCTCGGCCTGCACTTCGACACCGACGAAGACTTCCAGAAGTGGGCGGAATCCCCCGGCAACCTGGAAGTCCTCTGCGCCAACCACCACCGCGCGCACTACGGCATCCACGTCATCCCCGGCCCCCTGTGGGAGGCGCTGCGCTTCCACAAGACCGGCACCGGCCCCGCGGCCGAGTTCCTCTCGGCCGACGAGGCCGAGGCGCGCCAGGACGCGATGGACGACGACGATGCTAAGCCGGCGGCGAAGAAGGCTGCTAAGTAGGGCTTTGACAGGCATGGAGCGCCGCTCGACCGGGTTCGGTCGGGCGGTGTTTGCGTGGTGTGTGGGGCGATAATCGGTCGCCCGATCATGGGCTTTGCGCTATGCATTGTCTCTCGTGACCACACCTCCGAAGTTCGGCGCCGCCACCCGTTTACAGTTCCACGGCCCGCTGTCCGGCGAACGTGCTGACCGGCTGGTCGCCGACCTCGCCGTCCGCAGCCCGGCCACCGTTGTCGACTACGGCTCCGGCTGGGGCGAGCTCCTGCTCCGCGTCCTGGCCGCGGTTCCCGAGGCCCATGGCACCGGCATCGATGTCCATGGCCCGGATCTCGTTCGCGGCCGTGCCCTGGCCGCCGAGCGTGGGATCGCCGAGCGCACCACGTTCATCGAGGGCTCCGCAGCCGACCACACCGAACCCGCCGACCTCGTCATCAGTCTCGGCGCATACCAAGCCTTCGGCTCGATCCCCGAGGCGCTGCAAGCGTTGCGAACCCGGGTGCGTCCCGGCGGCCGGCTGCTGTTCGGCTGCGAGATCTGGGAGCGGACGCCGACCGAGTCCCAGCTTGCCGCGATGTGGCCGGGTACGACCGCCGACGAGTGCCGCTACCTCCCCGACATCGTCGATCTCGCCGTGGCCTGCGGCTTCCGTCCGTTGCGCGTCGAGACCGCGACCCGCGGCGAGTGGGAGGAGTTCGAGTCCGGATACGCCGCCGACGTCGAGCAGTGGCTACTCGACAATGCCGACCACCCCGAAGCCGCCGACCTTCGCGCGAAGCTCGACGAGCACCTGTCGATCTGGCTGCGCGGGACGCGTGATGTGCTCGGCTTCGTTTATCTGATTCTTGGTGCGCCCGCTTGAGGGTGTGGCTCAGGGTGGGGAGGATCCACTGAACGAGGTGGCTACCCCAAGCCCCATCGTCCCGCCGAGCTCAAACGCCGCCCCACCTCAGGACTCCGGCTGCTCCACCAGCTGCGCGATGTACAGCGGCTCGCCGAGCTGGCCGATCAGGTCCAGCTGTGTCTCCAGGTAGTCGATGTGGTGCTCCTCGTCGGCGAGGATCTCCTCGAACAGGTTCGCCGAGGTGACGTCGCCGCGTTCGCGCATCAGCTTGATGCCCTTGCGGAGGCGGTCGACCGCTGCGATCTCGACCTTCATGTCGGCCTGGAACATCTCGGTGACGCTCTGGCCGATCTCCAGCGGGAGGAGCTTCTGGAAGTTGGGCAGTCCCTCCAGGAAGATGATGCGTTCGGCGAGCTTGTCGGCGTGCTTCATCTCGTCGATGGACTCGCTGCGGGTGTATTCGGCGAGCTTCTTCCAGCCGCGGTTCTCCTGCAGCTTGTAGTGCAGCCAGTACTGGTTGACCGCCGTCAGTTCGGCCGTGAGCTGCTCGTTGAGGAACGCGATGATGTCCTTGTCACCCTGCATGGCGTTCGAGTTTGCCAGAGGCGCCGACCCCGGGGGTAACGGCGCCTGCGCGGATTGCGCCGAACGGGGAGTGGCGGGGGTGGTTTTCGGGACGTGCGGGATCAGCCCAGGGCGGGCAGTGCGGCCGGGCAGTGGCTGGCGTGTTCGAACTGCGGGGTGATCGCCGGAGTGGCCGCCGGGGTGATCGCCGGAGCCCCCGCCGGCAGCCTCTCGGCCTCGGGCATCACGTCCACCGGTGCCGAGTCGGCCACCCGGGCGGCGGCGAGCAGGCAGCTCAGCCGCTTCACGCACGTTCCACACGCCGAGCCCGCGCCGGTCGCCTTGCGTACCTGCTTGACGGACGTGGCCCCCAGGGCGACGGCGGCGTCGACCTCGGCGGTGGTCACCGCGTGGCATATGCAGGCGTACAAGCGGGGCTCCAGCAGTTCGGCTCGCCAGGGGGGCGATCGGTCAATACTTAGGGGAGCCTAAGCTACCTATCGTCCGGCTGCCAAGTCCCCGATGCACGTGCCGTGCACCACATCTGGGACGATGGTCTCCATGGGGCAGCCGGGATCAGGGGTGGACACAGAAGGCGAGACAGCGCAGTCGGCCGGCCGGCTCCCTCCCGGCCAGCGCATGCAGCGCGGTGAATGGCCGGTGCTGCACTACGGCCCCGTGCCCCGCTTCAAGCCCGCGAGCTGGGACTTCCGCGTCACCGGCGCCACCGCCGACGGCGAGGAGGCGGTCTGGTTCCACGAGGACTTCAGCGCGCTGCCGACCGTCGAGGTGGTCGCCGACTTCCACTGCGTCACCAAGTTCACGATGCTCGACGCCCCCTGGCGCGGCGTCGCGGCGCGCACCATCCTCGACCTGGCGCCGCCGGCTCCGGACGCGACCCACGTCACCGTCTGGGCCGAGTACGGCTACAGCTCGAACCTGCGCCTGGAGGACCTGCTCCGGGACGACGTCGTGTTCGCCACGCACCACGACGGCGCCCCGCTCACCCCCGAGCACGGCTTCCCGCTGCGGCTGATCCTGCCGCACCTGTACGCGTGGAAGGGGCCCAAGTGGGTCCGCGGGATCGAGTACCTCACGGTGGACCGGCGCGGGTTCTGGGAGGAGCGCGGCTACCACAACATCGGGGACCCGTGGAAGGAACAGCGGTACTCCTATCAGGAGGACCCGGGGGACGGGCCGCCGCTGTAGCGAGTCCGTGAGCCCGCGAGCCCACAGTCCGGCTACTCGCCCGCTGTCCGGTCTACAGAGAGCTACAGCGAGTCCGTCCGGATCCGGCGCAACACGGCGCGCCACACGGTCCCAGGGCGGCTGAGGGCGCGCAGCCGCCGCTCGGGCACGCGCGTGTCGCGTTGCTCACCCCGCGCCGCGGCGAACGCGCCACCGTCCAGCTCGTATTCACCCAGGACACGGGGTCTCCGCCGTCGATCGCTCACCCTCCCATTGACGGATACATCGGGACATCCCGCCACCGGACGCCGCGCCGGCGCGGTTTGACGCCCGGTGATCGCTGCGGGATGCTGCACGCGGGACGGTCGGCAGGAATCCGGTGCGAATCCGGAACGGTCCCGCCACTGTGATCAGGGAGTGCCTCCCGCGGGAAACGCCACTGGGACGTCAGCGTTCTGGGAAGGCCGGGCAGGCGCGCAGATCTGAGAGTCAAGAGACTCCGGCCACCCGGGCACGCCGCTCCCGCGGCGTGTTTGCGTGTGTGGACCTGTCGGGCGTGGATACCCGTGAGGAGCTGATCCGGCGTGCCGCCGTACCCGTTCACAGCCGTCGTCGGCCTAGACGACCTGCGGCTGGCCCTGCTGCTGAACGCCGTGTCCCCGGCCGTCGGGGGCGTGCTCGTGCGCGGCGAGAAGGGCACCGCCAAATCGACCATCGTGCGGGCGCTGGCGGCGGTGCTGCCGCAGATCGCGGTGGTTCCGGGGTGCCGGTTCTCGTGCGACCCGGCGGCACCGGACCCCGCCTGCCCCGACGGCCCGCACGCCACCGGCGTCCCGGCGCAAGCAGCGGGGCGGTCGCATCCGGCGCGCCTCGTCGAGCTCCCGGTCGGCGCCACCGAGGACCGCCTGGTCGGTTCCCTGGACCTGGAGAAGGTCCTGGCCTCCGGGGTCGCCGCCTACGAACCGGGCCTGCTGGCCGCCGCACACCGCGGACTCCTTTATGTGGACGAAGTGAACCTCCTCCACGATCACCTCGTTGACCTCCTCCTCGACGCGGCCGCGATGGGTGTCGCGCACGTCGAGCGCGAAGGCGTCTCGGTCCGGCACGCCGCACGCTTCCTGCTCGTCGGCACGATGAACCCCGAAGAGGGCGAACTGCGCCCGCAGCTGCTCGACCGCTTCGGCCTGACCGTCGAGGTCCGCGCCAGCCGCGACCCGGCCGAGCGTGCCGAGGTGGTGCGCCGGCGCCTGGCGTACGAAGCCGATCCTGAGGGCTTCGCCGCGGCCTGGGAGCAGGTGGACAAGGAGACGGCCGCGCGCATCGAGGCGGCGCGTGCGCTGCTGCCCTCGGTGACGCTGCCGGATTCCGAACTGCTGCGCATCACCCGCGTCTGCGCGGCGTTCGAGGTCGATGGCATGCGCGCGGACCTGGTGACGGCTCGTGCCGCGACCGCGCTCGCGGCGTGGGCGGGACGCGACGTGGTGATCGCCGAGGACGTGCGCCAGGCGGCGATGCTGGCGCTGCCGCATCGCCGGCGGCGGCATCCGTTCGACGCGCCGGGGCTGGACGAGGAGCGGCTGGACGAGGCGATGGACGACGGGGATGAGGACCCTGATCCCGGTCCCGGCTCCGGGGGCCCCGGACCGGACGACGGCACCCCGAATCCTCCGCATCAGCCGAGCGACCCGCGCGCCGACGCGGCGCCGGAATCCGCCCCGGGTGGGAGCCCTGGCCAAGCCGGCCAAGCTGATCGAGAAGCGGCACCGGCGGCTTCCCCCGATCAGCAGGATTCCCGCCCCGGGGGCGCCAAACCGTCCCGATCCGCCTCCGAGCGCGAGAGCTCGGCTCGCGAGCAGGCCCCCGCCACCCCCACCGAGCCCTTCAAAGCCCGCCTGCTGCAAGTCGAAGGCGTCGGCACCGGCGCCGAAGGCCGCCGCTCCCGCGCCCGAGCCTGCGGCGGCCGCTCGGTCGGCGCCCGCCCCGGCGCCCGCGGCCTCCACCTGATCGCGACCGTCCACGCCGCCGCGCCGCAGCAGGTCGCCCGAGGCCGTCGCGAAGGTGCTCTCCGCCTGCGCTCCGAAGACCTCCGTGAACCGATTCGTGAGGGGCGCGAAGGCAATCTCGTCCTGTTCGTCGTCGACGCCTCGGGCTCGATGGCCGCCCGCCAGCGCATGGCCGCCGTCAAGGGCGCGATCCTCTCGCTCCTGCTCGACGCCTATCAGCGCCGCGACAAGGTGGGCCTGGTGACCTTCCGCGGCCGTGACGCCGAGGTCGCCCTCCCGCCGACCTGGTCCGTGGACGCCGGCGCCGCCCGCCTCACCTCGCTCCCGACCGGCGGCCGCACCCCGCTGGCCGCCGGTCTCCTTCAGGCCGCCGACGTCCTGCGCGTCGAGCGCATGCGCGATCCGAGCCGCCGTCCGCTCGTCCTCGTCGTCACCGACGGCCGCGCCACGCACGCCTCCCACTCCAAGGACCCCCTCGCCGACACCCGGCGAGCCGCCGCGCACCTGCACCAGGCCGTCGCGGCGCTCGGCGGCACAGCCGTCGTCGTGGACTGCGAATCCGGCCCGGTCCGGCTGGGCCTGGCCGCCCGCCTGGCGGCCGACCTCGGCGGCGACCACCTGCCGCTCACCGACCTCGCCGCCGACGCGCTCACCGCGGCGGTGCACGGCAACCGACCCCGTCCCGACCGGAAGGCCGCCTGATGCCGCAGGGCCAGCCCACGCAGATCCCCGACGACGGCCTCACCACGCGCCAGCGCCGCAACCGGCCGCTGACGATCGTGCACACCGGCCCCGGCAAGGGGAAGTCCACCGCCGCCTTCGGCCTGGCCCTGCGGGGCTGGAACCAGGGCTGGCCGATCGGCGTGTTCCAGTTCGTCAAGTCCGCCAAGTGGCGCATCGGCGAGGAGACGGCGCTCAAGGCGCTCGGCGAGCTGCACGAGCGGACCGGCCAGGGCGGTCCCGTGGCCTGGCACAAGATGGGAGAGGGCTGGTCCTGGCTTCGGGGGAATGGGGGTCGCCCCCCACAATCAAACACAGCGCGCGATCTGCACAGTGATCCGGAGATGCAGGCCGACAACGCCCGCGCGGGTTGGGAGCGCATCAAGGCCGACCTGGCCGCCGAGGCCTACCGCCTGTACGTCCTGGACGAGTTCACCTACCCGATGAAGTGGGGCTGGGTGGACGTCGAGGACGTCGTGAAGACCCTGGCCGGGCGCCCCGGGACGCAGCACGTCGTGATCACCGGCCGCGACGCCGCCCCGGCGCTCCTGGAAGCCGCTGACCTGGTCACCGAGATGACCAAGGTCAAGCACCCGATGGACGCCGGCCAGAAGGGCCAGAAGGGCATCGAGTGGTGAGCCCGGCGCCGCTCGGCGTGCCGCGGATCGTGGTCGCCGCCCCGGCCTCCGGGCACGGCAAGACCACGGTCGCCACCGGCATCGTCAAAGCCCTGACGGACCGCGGCTTCAGCGTGGCCCCGTTCAAGGTCGGCCCGGACTACATCGACCCCGGCTACCACTCGCTGGCCGCCGGGCGCGTCGGGCGCAACCTCGATCCGTACATGGTCGGCACCGAGCGCGTCGCGCCGCTGTT
>Ga0105240_10008392_pt1 | contig 14781 bp, 11 predicted proteins | sample KBSC54metaG_FD_80426 | JGI IMG/M metagenome (GOLD analysis project Ga0105240, IMG submission 80426) | Corn rhizosphere microbial communities from Kellogg Biological Station, Michigan, USA - KBS C5-4 metaG | ecosystem: Host-associated > Plants > Roots > Rhizosphere > Soil | place: Michigan, USA... | reverse complement strand
CGACGCGGTCGGCAAAACGCTCATGCTGGAGGGGCACAAATTCGAGATCGTCGGGATCGCATCGCGGGAATTCTCCGGTCTGGAAGTGGGTCGCGGTTTTGACGTCGCCATCCCCACCTGCGCCGAACCGCTGGTGCAGGGAGCGTACAGCGTCATCGACAAACCCTGGGGATGGTGGCTGGCCATGACGGGACGGCTGAAACCGGGCTGGACGGTCGAGAAGGCGTCGGCCCACCTGGGCGCGATCTCCGACGGCCTATTCGCAGACACTCTACCGTCGCGCTTCGATCCCTCAATGGCCAAGGCCTACCGCGCCTACCGTCTGATTGCGCTGCCCGGGTCGCAAGGCTACTCCGACCTGCGCACCGATTTCGCGCCGGCGTTGCGAATCCTGCTGGCGATCACCGGGCTGGTGCTGCTGATCGCTTGCGCGAACCTGGCCAACCTCATGCTGGCGCGGGCCAGCGCACGCAGCCGGGAATTCGCGATCCGCCTGGCGGTTGGCGCATCGCGCGGACGGCTGATCCGGCAACTGCTGGCAGAGAGCTTGCTGCTTTCGCTGGCCGGGGCGGCGGCGGGAGCGGGAGTCGCATCCGTGCTGAACAGCCAACTGCTGACATTTCTGAACACGCGGCAAGGCACGGCATATCTCGATCTGACACCCGACTGGCGCATTCTGGGATTCACCGCGGGCGTGGCCGTGCTGACCAGCCTGTTCTTCGGGCTGGCGCCCGCACTCCGCGCCACACGTACGTCACCGGGCGCGGTGATGAAGGCCTCGTCGCGCGGTCTGACCGCCGGACCGGAACGCTTCGGGCTGCGGCGCCTGCTGGTGGTCACGCAGGTGGCGCTCTCGCTGGTGCTGCTGGTGGGCGCGCTACTGTTCGTGCGCAGCTTCCGCAATCTGCTGAGTATCGACACGGGCTTCCGGCCGGACGGTGTGATCGAGGCCGACGTGGATTTCAGCCGCTTGAAGCTGAGTGCCGCGGCGACGTACCAGTTCGACCAGGAACTGTTGCGACGGTTGCAGGAAATCCCCGGCGTGGTGAGCGCGGCCCACATCGACATTGTGCCGCTGAGCGGCTCGACCTGGGCTCAGCCGGTGACAATCGACAATCAGAAGACCGGCGCGATTAAGCTGGCGCACATCAGTCCCGGATACTTCAAGACGATGCGCACTGCCGTGGTGGCCGGCCGGGACTTCAACGATCGGGACACGTTTGCGGCGCCATGGGTGGCCATCGTGAATCAGTCCTTCGCCCGCAAATACATGGGCGGCGACGCGGCTGGAAAGACGTTCACGATGCCGCGTGGCGAGAAGGAAGTGGTCACGCAGTATCACGTGGTCGGCGTCGTGGGCGATTCGAAGTACAACAGTATCCGCGAAACAGTTGGGCCGGCCGCGTACCTGGCGACCGCACAAGAGCCCGAGCCGGACGCGTATCTGCCCGTGGTGGTGCATACGGCGCTGGCGCCCGCGGCCGTCATTCCGGCATTGAAACGAACGATCGGAGAGATCAATCCGGATGTCGGGTACGAGTTCCACATCTTCCGCGATGAGGTTCGCGATACGCTGCAGCGGGAGCATCTGATGGCGACGCTCTCCGGCTTTTTCGGTGTGCTGGCGGCGCTGCTGGCGACCATCGGACTGTACGGCGTGATGTCGTACATGGTGGCGCGGCGAAAGAACGAGATCGGCATCCGGCTGGCGTTGGGCGCCGCGCGTGGCGACGTGATCGGCATGGTGCTGCGCGAGGCGGCCCTGCTGCTGGGGGTCGGGCTGGCGGCCGGAACGTTGCTGGCGTTGGCGGCGGCACAGGGCGCGGATGCCCTGCTGTTCGGGCTGAAGCCGCGCGATCCGCTGACCTTCGCGTTCAGTATTGGGCTGCTGGCCGCGGTCGCGATTGCGGCGTCGTGGCTGCCGGCCATGCGCGCCGCCAATCTGGATCCGACTTCCGCCTTGCGGGAGGAGTAACAAATCGGCCGGTGCGGCGTCTTACGTAACATGCTTTACAAGATGCTGGCCGTGTTCTGCGCGGCCGGGATACTGGCGGCGCAAACCGCCCCCGACGAGAGTCTGCGCTTTGAGGTGGCGTCGCTGAAACTGAGCCCTCCGAATCCGCAGGGGGGCGGCGGCATTATCCGGCCCAAGCCCGCCAACAACGGGTACATGGCTACGAACATGACGCTCCGCAGCTATCTGATGATCGCGTACACGGTGCGCGACACGCAGATTTCCGGTGGCCCCTCGTGGTTTGGGGAAGACCGCTACGATCTGGACGCGAAAGCCGAGAAGCCCGGGACCATCGACGAATTGCACATGATGCTGCGGAATCTGCTGGCGGACCGCTGCCACCTGAAAATCCACAAGGAGACGAAGGAGCAAGCGGGATACGCGCTGGTGATCGATAAGGGCAGCCCGCGGCTCACCGAACACGATCCGCCGAGCGGCGACCATCCGCCGATCGCGCCGGCCGGGCCGGGGAAGGCGGTAGCCACAAACGTGCACATGAACTACCTCGCACTGTTCCTCTCGCGCATCGTGGATCGCCCGGTGGTGGATAAAACGGGGTTGACCGCGTACTACGATTTCCGGCTGGAGTTCGCGCCGGAGCGGCCGCCGGGAGCCGAGCAGATCGAAGGCCCGTCGTTATTCGAAGCGCTGAAGCTGCAACTGGGCTTGCGCCTGGATGCGACCAAGGCGCCGTCGGAGCACATCGTCATCGACTCGGTCGAGAAACCGACGGCGAATTAGCGCCGCGCGAAAGCTCCTACCCCACTGACCGTGCGAATGAAGTAAAATTCGGAACATTCCTCGATTTGAATAACGGAGGGTTCCGTGAAGGTCTCGCGCACGTTCGCCGTCGGAGTTCTGGCAGCCGCCGCCACAGTTGGAATCGTGGCGCAGACGAAGCTGCAGCCGCAGGACGAAGACTATGCCAAGCTGGTCAAAGAGTGGACAACCAAGCCGGAGTTTTCGAGCCCGCTGGTGGACCATCTGCCGAAAGTTGCCGGCATCCCGACCACCAAGGACGTCCTGGGCTACTACGTCGGCATGCCCAAGAAACTCACGCACACGGCCGATCTGGCCAAGTACTACAATGCCCTGGCAGCGGCATCGAAGCGCGTCAAAGTTTTCCAACTGGGCAAGACCGATGAAGGTCGCGAGTGTCTGGTGATCGCCGTATCCGACGAAGACACGATTCGCGATCTGGACACTTATAAAGGTTACCTGGCGAAACTGGCGGATCCGCGCGGATTGAGCGCCGATCAGGCGAAGGAAATCATCGGCAAAGCCAAGCCGATCTACATGTTCACCGGCGGCCTGCACAGCGCCGAGACGGGTCCGCCCGAGATGCTGATGGAACTCGCGTACCGGCTTGCCGCGGACGAGAGCCCGCTGTACGACCAGATCCGCAAGAACGTGATCGTCATGATGAGCGCGGCGCTGGAGCCCGATGGCCGCGATCGTTACGTGGACTGGTACAACCACCACATGCTGTCGCAGGAGAGCGAGAACGATCGCGTTCCGGGGCCGCCCTACTGGGGCAAGTACATCTTCCACGACAACAATCGCGACATCAATTATTCGCAGGTCACGATGCGCAACTGGCTGAAGTTCTATCTGCAATGGCACCCGCCGATCATGCACGACCTGCATGAATCGCAGCCGCTGCTCTACACCTTCAGCGGGCAGACGCCGCAGAATCCGACGCTGGATCCGATCCTGTACGCCGAGATGCCGTGGTTCTCGGATTTCGAAATGACGAAGATGATCGGCTATGGCATGCCGGGCGTGTGGACGCACGCGTTTGTCGACATGTGGTCGCCGGGATATCTCGGCTTCATGTCGTCGAACCACAACGGCATGCTGCGCATGTACGAAACGATGGGCAACGGCGGCGCGAACACGATGCCGCGCACAATTGGCGGCGGCGCAGGCGGGCCGGGCGGTCCTGATGGTCCGGGTGGCGCTCCCGAAGCTTCTGCGGCGGCGGGCGGTGCGGCAGGCGCGGGTCGCGGAGGACGAGGAGGCGGCATGACGGCGAGGGATTGGTATCGTCCCCTTCCGCCGCCGCGCACGCTGACGTGGAGCATGCGCAACAACACGAATTACATGGAGACCGGCGTGCTGTCGGCGCTCGAGTTGACGTCGAAGTTCCCGCAGACCGTGCTGGAAAACTTCTACATGAAGAGCCGCAATTCAGTGAAGAGCGGCGAGACGGAAGCGCCGTTCGGCTTCGTGCTGCCGGTGCAGCCGGACATGACGCGCGTGGCGTTCATCGTCAATATTCTGCGGCTGCAGGGCATCGAAGTGGGCCGCGCGAGGGCCGAAGTGAAGTTGAAGGAGGGCACGTTCCCCGCGGGCTCGATCGTGGTGAAGCGCAATCAGCCGTACGGACGCCTCGCGAAGATCCTGCTGGAGAAGCAGGTCTATCCCGATCCCGCGCTGCAGACCTACGACGATACCGGCTGGACGATGGGACTGATGAGCCATGCCGACGTGAAAGAGATCGCCGATAAAGCGGTGCTCGACGTTCCGGTGCAGCCCGTCGATGTGATGGACGTAAACGGCGTTGTGAAGGGCACCGGCGCGATCACGGCGATCCTGCACAATGGTTCGAACTACATCGCGACGCTGCGGTACCGGCTGAAGGACGTGAAATTCGAAGCGATCGAAGCGGCGGTGAAGGTGGGCGACGTGCAGTTGCCGGCCGGATCGCTGCTGGTGCAGTCGAGTCCGCGGGTGAAGGCCGAGATCGAGAAATTGGGCCTGCAGGCGGTGACGATGGCGAAGGCGCCGGACGTGGCGAAGCACGCGGTAGAGATCCCGCGCCTCGCGGTGTTCAGCACGTGGGGCAGCACGCAGGATGTGGGCTGGGTGCGGTACGCGCTGGATCACTTCGAGGTGCCGTACGACCTGATCTACAAGGAGCGCATCAAGCAGGGCGGACTGCGCGGCGCGTACGATGTCATCGTGATTCCGAGTCAGGGACGCGGCGGCGCGAAGGGGTTGATCTTCGACATCGAGAGCCGCGGCAAGGCGATCGATTACCAGAAGACGCCGTCGTTTCCGTCGCTGGGATCGTATGGCGAATCGGCGGACATCACGGGCGGCATGGGGCTGCAGGGCGTGGCGGAGTTCGATAAGTTCGTCAACGAGGGCGGCCTGCTGCTGACGCTCGGCGCGTCGAGCTTCTTCCCGGCGGAGATGGGGATCACGCGGACGGTGGACGCGGCTCGCACCACGGCGGCATTCTACGCGCCGGGTCCGATTGTCGAGGCGGAGATTCTGAAACCCACGCACCCGATCTTCTATGGCTACGACAAGACGACGGTGCCGGTGCGGTGGGCCGGCGGTCCGCTGCTGCGCGCGACGGGCACGGAAGGCCGGGCGTGGACGCTGATGCGCTTCCCCGGCAACGACAGCTCGGTGTTGAGCGGGCTGATGCGCGGGGTCGCGGAGACCCGCGGGCGTCCGGCGATCATGGACGTGCCGGTGGGTCAGGGGCACGTGGTGATGTACGCGACCAATCCTGCATATCGGTGGCAGAATCTCGGGGAGTTCAACATGCTCGCAAACGCGATCCTGAACTTCAACGACTTCCCCGCCCCGAAGGCGCCCGCGAAGCCTGTGGAATAGGTCGTGACTTATCGGCGTCGATCTGCGTTCATCGACGCCCGAATGATGTTCTATTCGTACCGCAGGACTTCGGCCGGGGCGATGCGGGTGGCGTTCCTGGCGGGATAGATTGTCGCGATAAAGCTCACCAGAATCGCCAGGGCTGCGATCCAGATGCCGTCGGTCCAACGAGATTCGAACGGAACGAAACTCATCGAGTACACCGATTCCTGTAGCGGGATCAGGCGGTATTTGTTGGCGAAATACGAGATCGCGTAGCCCAGCACGAGGCCGATCGCACTGCCGGCCACACCGATCAGCACGCCCTGCAGCATGAAGATGCGGCGGATCTGCGCATGGCGCGCGCCCATCGACATGAGTACTGCGATGTCGCGGTACTTTTCCATCACCATCATCACGAGGGTGATAAAAATATTGAGTGCCGCGACCAGTTCGATCAGGCCGATCACGATGATCGTCACGACGCGCTCCATCGTCAGCGCGCTGAGCAGTTGCTTGTTGCGCTCCTGCCAGGTGGTGGTGGTGTACTTCTCGCCCACGGCCTTCTCGACGTCCTTCGCGATGACCGGCGCGGCGTCGAGATTGTCGACCTTCAGTTCCATTTGATTGATCACGTCGCCGAGGCCGAGAGCCTTCTGCGCGGCGCCGATCGACGTGAAGACCCAGTTGTCGTCCACCTCGAAGAAACCCGAGGAGAAGATCCCCGCCACATGGAAAGGCCGGAACGCGGGAGTCATACCGAAGGGGGTTAGCTCGCCGCCTTCGGGGAGGACCGCGGTGATGCGGGAATTGATCACCATGCCGGTATCCTCCACCAGGCTTTTGCCCAGGATGATGCCGGGCAGGGCTCGATTGGGGTCGCGCAGTTCGGCGACGGAACCGGCCTGCAGATGACGCAGCATCTCGCTGATGCCCAACTCCGCATCCACCTCGATGCCCTTGAGCACGGCAGCGTGGGACTGCGTCCCCGCGCCGGTGAGAAATACCGGCGTGTAAAGGGCCGGCGAGACAGCGATCACGTGCGGGACCTTGCGCAGCTTGTCCGCCATCTGGCGCCAGTCCTCAATGCCGTTGAGCGGATGCTTCTCCATCACGTTGATATGCGCCATGGCGCCCAGCAGATTCCGCTGCAGCGTGTTGCGGAAGCCGTTGGTGACGGCCAGCGCGATCACCAGCGCCATCACACCCGCGGCCACGCCGAGGACGGAGATCAGGGTGATGATCGAGATCACCGCCTCCTTGCGGCGGGCGCGCAGATAGCGATTCGCGATGAAGAGTTCGAATTTCGTCACACGGCGTCCAGTTCGCGGAGCAGTCGCACGAGCTCGATGGGTCCTTCGGGCCGCAGCAGCGGGAACAGAATGACGTCACGGATGGAGCGGCAGCCGGTGAGAATCATGGTGAGCCGGTCGATGCCGATGCCTTCACCGCCGGTGGGCGGCATGCCGTAGGCCAGTGCGCGGACGTAGTCCTCGTCCATCTGGTGGGCTTCCTCGTCGCCGCGCTCACGCATTGAGAGCTGCATCTCGAAACGCCGGCGCTGCTCCTGCGGATCGTTCAACTCGGTATACGCGTTGCCGATCTCCATGCCGGCGGCGTAGATTTCGAAGCGCTCGACGAAGGCCGGGTCCTCGGGTTTGTTCTTCGAGAGCGGCGAAGTTTCCACGGGATAGTCGTAGATTACGGTCGGCTGGATCAGCTTGTCTTCCACGCGGCGCTCGAAAATATCGGTGAGCGCTTCGCCGGCGGTGCGCTTCTCGGAGCGCTGCAGCAGCCACTCGGGATTGGCCACATCTTCCATGGTGGGGCGGCCGTCGCCTTCCCAGAAATGGACGATGGCCTCGCGCATGGAGTAGCGCTCCAGGCGGCTGAAGTCGAGCTTGTGGCCTTCGAATTCGATCTCGGTGGTGCCCACGGCGTCGCGGGCGGCCTGCGCCAGGAGTTCCTGCGAGAACTCGATCAGGCCCTGGTAATCCGTGTAGGCTTGATAGAACTCCAGCATGGTGAACTCGGGATTGTGGTGCGTCGAGAGCCCCTCATTGCGGAAGTTGCGATTGATCTCGTAGACACGATCGAGTCCGCCGACCACGAGGCGCTTCAGGTACAGCTCGGGCGCGATGCGCAGGTAGAGATCGATGTCGAGCGTGTTGTGGTGCGTGACGAACGGCCGGGCCGCGGCGCCGCCGTAGAGCGGCTGCATCATCGGGGTTTCGACTTCGATGAAGTTGTGCGCTTCGAGTTGGCGGCGCAGCGACGAGATCACGCGGGCGCGGGTGACGAAAACCTTGCGGACGTCGGGATTCGCGATCAGGTCCAGGTACCGCTGGCGATAGCGCGTTTCCACGTCTTCGAGTCCGTGCCACTTCTCGGGCATGGAGAGCAGCGTCTTGGAGAGGAACTCCAGCTTCTCGGCGTGGATGCTCAACTCGCCGGTGCGCGTGCGGAATAAATAGCCCTCGACGCCGATGGTGTCGCCGATATCGACGAGCTTGAACAGTTGGTAATCGCTCTCGCCGACCGCGTCCTTTTTGACATAGATCTGGAGGCGCTCGCCATTCTGCTGCAAGTGCGCGAATCCGGCCTTGCCCATGTGACGCAGCGTCATCAGACGTCCGGCGACGCGTACGCGCACCTCCGGCACCAGCTCTTCCGCGGTCCGCGCGCCGAAGCCGGCGAGGATCTCGGGAATGGTGTGCGAAAAGTCGAATTTCCGCCCGTAGGGCCGGTGTCCCAGAGCCTCGATTTCACGGATGCGGGTCAGGCGCTGCTTGAGTAGATCGTCTTCGAGCGACAAATAAGTCTCCTAAGGCTGAAATAAGTTATTATCGCCTACTCGAACCCTTGAGCTAAACTCGGAAAGGACGGCAGATCATGAGCCCCGAAGACCTCGCGCAGATCGCACATCTCTTCGCCAGCTTTGAATAACGCCTCGCTGGCGGTCTTGAACAACGCCTTGCCGGCACCGAAGAACGCCTCACCGCACGCCAGGACAGGACCGTCGAAGCGTTGATTCGTGAGATCTCCGCATTCCGAAAGGAATTCAAGGCCCGATTCGACACCATGGACCGCCACTTCGAAGCCATAAACGCCCAGCTGGATTCCACCGATGCCATCCTCAGTTCGTTGCAAAACTTGGACTGCTCAATGGTCACACGTTGAATAGCCACTCCGGAGAAATAAGTTACTATAAGTACTCCGCTTGCGACGATCCATTTCCATTATCATTCCGGCTTTCAATGAAGAGAGCCGCCTACCCTCCACTCTGAAGAATGTTCGGTCCTACCTCGACCAGTCGCAATGGGAATTTGCGGAAATTGTCGTGGTCGACGACGGCTCGCGGGATTCCACGGTAGCGGTGGCGGAGAAGGCCGGGGTGCGCGTGCTCCGCAATCCGGGGAATCGCGGCAAGGGCTACTCGGTGAAGCACGGAATGATGCAGGCGAAGGGCGATTGGGCACTCTTCACCGATGCGGATCTTTCCTCGCCGATCGAGGACATGGAAAAGCTGTGGCACGCGGTAGAACGCGAAGACGCCGCCGGCGCAATCGGATCGCGGGCGCTCGACCGCAGCCTGGTCGGCGTACATCAGCCGGCCTTCCGCGAAGTGATGGGCCGGATCTTCAACTTGGTGATGCGCCTGATCACCGGACTGCCCTACCAGGACACGCAGTGCGGATTTAAACTGTTCGCAACGCGCGCGGCCCACGAGATTTTCACCCGCCAGCAGGCCGATGGGTTCGGCTTCGATGTGGAAGTGCTGTTCATCGCAAAACAACTGGGCTACAAAGTGGTCGAGGTGCCGGTGCGATGGAACGACGTGGCCGGGACTAAGGTGAGTCTTTGGCGCGGTATGAGCGCGTTCTTCGATCCCGTGAAAGTGCGATGGAACGGTCTTACCGGAAAATACCGTTGAGAGAGTTAGCCCTTTTGAGCTTCGGTGGTGCGCGATGGCGGCCCATATAATGAGAACAGATGCCAGGGGAGCCGCAGAATACCGCAACGATTCTTGCAGTTGACGACGATCTGACGGTCCTCGGGTTATTGAATACGGTCCTTAGCACCGCGGGGTATCGGGTGCTCACCGCCGATTGCGGACGCAATGCCATCCAAACCTTCGAGCGCAGCCCAGAGCCGGTGCAACTGTTGCTCACCGATGTGATGATGCCGGATCTGACCGGTCCGGTAGTCGCCGAGCGCCTGCGGGCAAAGCAGCCGGATCTGGCCGTGCTATTCATCTCCGGCTTCCACGATGCGGATATGGTGCAGCGCTTCGTCACCCAGCGGGGGTTCAGTTTGCTGCCCAAGCCTTTCACCGTGGATGCACTGCTGCGGGTGGTGGAACTTACGTTGAACGGAAAATAGATTTCATCACGTCGATGCCGCCAGGCCGGGCCACGATCACTTCCGTCGCCATACCCAAAAATAACCCGTGCTCGACCACGCCGACGATGCCGTCGATTTTGGCTTGCAGGTCGCGGGCGGAGTCGAACAGAGGAAAGCGGCAGTCGACCGTGTAGTGGCCGCCATCGGTGAGCGACGGAACGCCGTCGCCGCCGGTTCGCAAAGCCCATTCGGCGCCCAGACCGGCGAGCCGCTGTGCCGTGGTGCGCCAGCCGAACGGGACCACTTCGACTGGGATGGCCTCGCGATCGGGACACAGCCGGTCGACCACCTTGCTCGCGTCGACAACGATGGCGAAGCGGCGGCTGGACGCGGCGATCAGTTTTTCATACAGCAGTGCGCCGCCCCTGCCCTTGATCAGATTGAGGCTGCCGCGCTCCACTTCGTCGGCGCCGTCGATGGTGAGGTCGATACGGGACTGCTCGTCGAGCGTGGAGAGCGGAATCGACAGGCCGGCCGCCAGCGCGCGCGTCTTCTCCGATGTGGGCACGCCGACGATGCGCAGCCCTTGCGCCACGCGTCGTCCGATCACCTGAACGGCGGCGCTGGCCGTGGACCCGCTGCCGAGTCCCACCACCATGCCATCTTCCACGAGCGCGCCCGCCGCTTCGGCCGCCGCCTGCTTCAGTTCGTCCTGAGTCGCCATATCCTCACTGTACCCGCTCCAGGACGACGGCCGTGCTGTCGAAATCGCCGCGCAAATTCAGGTTCAGGCCGGCGCGCATCAGGTAAGCGCCGCTCAACCGCGGCTGGCGATCCACGAGTTTATTGTCGATGGCCTCTATTTGATACAGCGCCTTCTCATCCAGACCGCGCAGGCGGATCGTGGGAGCCGCGGTGTTGTATTCCTGCGAGTGGCGGAACGCGAAGACCACCGACTGCTTCCCGTCGGCCGCCACGTACTGGTTCGCGGTGACGTCGCTCTCGCGCGGCGACAGCAGGCGATACAGGTCGCCGAGTTGCACGGTGGGGCGAATGCGCTTGTACAGGGCGATCATTTTTGTTGCGAGTGCCGAATCGGTATCCGTCCACTTGTTGAGATTCGCGCCGACGCCGAGCGCGCCCTGCATCGCGACCAGAAACCGATACGCCAGCGGCGTCGAGCGGCCGTTGTGATTGGGGACGTCGGTCACCCAGGCCGACATGATCTTCGCCGGGTAGGCTTGCGAGAATCCTTCCTGAATGCGAAGACGGTCGAACGCCTCGGTGTTGTCGGACGTCCAGACTTCGTCGACCCGCTGCAGGATTCCGAGGTCCACCCGTCCGCCGCCGCCGGAACACGATTCGATCTCCAACTTGGGGTGGCGGGCACGCAGGCGGTCGATGATGTCGTACAGATTGCGGACATACTCCACCCACAGCTTCTGCTCGTCGGCGGCGCCGGCTTCGGGCCAACCCGGTTCGGTGAACGAGCGATTCATGTCCCACTTGAAATAGCGGATGTTGTTTTCGGAGGCCAGTTTGTCGAGCACGCCGAAGATGTATTCCTTCACGTCGGCGCGCGCCAGATTGAGGATCATCTGGTTGCGCAACTCGCTACGCGGACGCCCGGGGAAGTTGATGACCCAGTCGGGATGGGCGCGGTAGAGGTCGCTGTCGGCGTTGATCATCTCGGGCTCGACCCACAGGCCGAAGTCCATGTTGAGGCCGTTGACGGTATCGATGAGGGGCTTAAGTCCCTGCGGGAATTTCTGCGGATTCACGAACCAATCGCCCAGGCCGGCGCGATCGTTGTTGCGCTTGCCGAACCAGCCGTCGTCGATTACGAACAACTCCACTCCCAGTTTCGCGGCCTTCTCGGCGAGCGCCTTCTGTCCGGCCTCGGTGACGTTGAACGTGGTCGCCTCCCACGAGTTGTAGAGCACTGGACGCGTCCGGCTGGTCAATCCGCCGGGGAGAATCTTCTCGCGCGTGAAGCGATGCAGCAGACGCGAGGCGCCGCCGAATCCGCCGGCCGAGAATCCGGCGAAGAACTGGGGCGTGTCGAGAGTTTCGCCGGGCTTCAGCCGGTAGGCAAAATCGTAGCTGTTCATGCCGCCGGTGACGCGCACCTGCCGATACGGCGTCTGCTCCACCGTGATGCGCCAGTTTCCGCTCCAGGCCAGCGCGCCGAACCAGACGCCGCCGTGCTCCTCGCCCGCATCGCCGCCATCGATGGCGAACCAGGGATTGAAATTGTGGCTCGTGTGGCCCTTGCGGCTTTCGATCACCTTCTGGCCTTCGTGGATGGGCTCGCGATTCATCTGCGTTTCGGCGGCCCATCGCCCGCTCAGATAGGTGAGCCGGTAGCCGTCGCCGGGCGGCAGATTCCACGTCGCCGATTGCGCGCTGTCGATCGTGAAGGCGTGACCCGTCGCATTGCGGATCGTGGCCGAGCGCGCGACGATGCCATTCTCCGGATACACCCGATAGTGGAGCACCACTTGGACGGGATCGTTGACGTCCTTCAATGTGATGTCGAGGTCGTTATTCTGAATGCGGTGCGAGACGTAGCGCAGCACCAGGTCGCGGTCACCATCGTCGCGCGTGATCTTCAGGGCTGGCTCGTAGTAGCGCGGTCCGCCCCAACCGGGGAACTCCTCGTTCTCGAGCATTTGGCGCGGATCGAAGGAGGAAACATCGCGGCGCGGCGCCGCCGCGGGCAGGTCGTCGATGCGCCACAGAGGAGCGCCCCAATACAAGTTGCGCAGGGCTCCATCGGCGGCTACGGCCATGGCGTAGGAATTGTCGCGCGTGGTGAGCAGCCAGATCTTTCGCGCCTCTACGTACTGAATGGATTGGGCGGAAGCCGCTGTGGAGAGAAGGCAGAATATCGCGAACCGGTTGGCTGGAATTCGGACTATCGGGGACCCCATGGTCTGAAATTATGCCACAGAAGGAGTCCCCTGCCGTTCCTCGCTTTTTAGTTCTCGGTAGGAACCTTTTCCATCTTGTCGACCACGATCATGTCGACCGGACCCTTTTTCTGTTCGAGCTTGAGGCCTAACTGTTCCTGCAAAGCGGCCGGCAGCGGCGGCACCGAGACTTCCTCTTTCTGGGCAGGCGCGTCATGCCCGGGTCCACCGACCGTTTCGGTGCGCGTGAACCCCACGTTAGGGCCGCCAGCGCCGCCCATCGGCATCATCGTCTTGGACATGCCATTTTCATCGGGCAGGAAGTCCAGGTTGAAGTCATATTTGGCGGTGAGGCCAGTCAGGTCGTTGACCGGCTTGTCCATCTGCATGGACAACTGATCCACCAGCTTCGGCATGGTCTGTTTGCTGCACTGCATGTGAGTCTTCGGGCCGCTGGGACTCATCATCATCATCATCATGCAACCCTCGCGTGGACCCATTCCCGCCGGCAGCTTGATGGTGCCGTCGGCGCTGATGTTGAGTTTGCCCATGGCCTTAGCGAGATCGGCGGGATCCGGAGGTTTCGGCGCGCTCGCATCGTTCGGGCCACCGGTAACCGCCGCCGGAGGAGCAGGATCTTCCGGCGATGGCTTCATCTTGGGTCCGCCCTTGCCCACCACCAGCGCGTACATGGGAAGGTCCTTCGTCTCGTGGTGGATCTCCAGCTTGAAGCGTTCCTTGAGCAGGTTCTGCAGCATGATCTTGACCTGATCCTTCGTGGTCCCCTCCGGGATTTTCGCCACGATGTCGAAGCGCTCGCTGTCGAGCCAGCTCGGGCCCGTCACCTGATAACTCTTCACGCCGTACGCGTTCACCAGCAGGTTTTTCAACGAGAGATTGTTGTAGGTCAAGTGGCCGGGATCGGCCGAACCTGGGCCGCCGCGCGAGCCGAACATCATTTTGCCCGCCACCATGGGGGCCGCAGGCTTAATCGACGCGACCTCGAAGGTAAGTTGGTCGCCGCTGGATTGCGCGAGTGCACAGCAGGAAGCAGCCACAGTGAGGCAGGCTCCCAGGATCGTTGTTCGCATTGGTTGCATCTCCGTAAGCATAACGACCCGCGTTTTCCCTTTGTGACAGGAAAAATCGGGTCTTGACTAATGTATTAGTAAAATAGTACATTTGAGAAGGCATGACACGCCGGCAGTTCTTCACCGTGACGGCGATATCGCGCGCTCTCGCGGCTGCGCCCAACGCGGTGGTCGTGCCGGTACACCATATCATCGACTCGATGGCCAAATGGGCGCCGGGCGAAGTGGAGAGATTCTGGCGGCGGCTGTGGCCGGCGGCATCGAGGCAATTGGGACGCTGCGGGGTCCGGTTCGAAAGCAGCTTTGGCACTGGCGGTGTGTGGCGTCCGCCGGGTCGCGAGCCGGTGGTATCGGGGCTGGAGCGGCATATGCTCAACCTGGTGATCACCAATCGCATCCCGATGGAGTGGGATCGGGGTCGAACGCTGAACGGGGTGACGGCCTGTTATCGCGGATTCCACTTGTGCATGATCGCGATGGACCACGCGCACGGCCTGGAAGTCCCGCTGGTCTCGGTCAATACCTGCACCCACGAACTGCTGCATGCGTTGATGCTGGACATATTCGAAGACCGGCCGGGCGGAGTGGCGGGGCAGTGGCGGGAATTCCGGATCGACTGGTACGCGACGCGCTTGTGGCTGGGAACTTCGAGCGCGGAAGTGCGCGAATCGGCCAGACAGTATGTGTCGCGCTTAAAACAGGGCTAATTTGGCGGTAACGAAGTAGAATAGAGCTTCGCGGCTGTAATGTCCCCGGATCCATCCTTGGACACCTCTCACATCTCGGCGCGTTGGTCTCGCGTATCGCTTCG
>Ga0105240_10008390_pt1 | contig 14786 bp, 8 predicted proteins | sample KBSC54metaG_FD_80426 | JGI IMG/M metagenome (GOLD analysis project Ga0105240, IMG submission 80426) | Corn rhizosphere microbial communities from Kellogg Biological Station, Michigan, USA - KBS C5-4 metaG | ecosystem: Host-associated > Plants > Roots > Rhizosphere > Soil | place: Michigan, USA... | reverse complement strand
TGATAACTGCGGGTAAAGACCATCTTTTTTAAACCGATTTGGCGCCCTTTTTACAAACTGTTAACAGTTTTAGAGGCTGAATGGTTTACAATTGCGGATTCACAATTATACCTGCATAAATCAGGCCACGGCCCAATGGAAGGAGAGCGGGAATGTAGCTATGGAGGGCCAGGGCCCAGGGGCGGGGGGTTGGGGAATATGATATAGAGGGCCAGGACCGGGGGCGGGGGTGGGAATATGATATGGGGGCCGCGGCCAATGGAGGAGATTTGGGAACGTTGTATGGAGGCGGCAGGGCCTATAGGAGGTTGCGGTTGGAGAATGGGTATGGCGGCCCAAAGGGCCTATGGGGAGGCCCGGAGAATGTGGTGCGGCTGCGGGCCAGGGGCATATTTGTTTTGGGTCTACAGGCGTAATTTTCGCCTTAGACCGCAAAGTCTCTAAGGCATTATTTCGTAAATTCGCGTCCCATTCGATTCGGCCGTTTCATGGCGATAGAGACCCCGAGAAGAGGGAACTGAACGAGAGGGGAGACGAGACCTGGAGAAGAGCGGAAAGAAGACAAGGAAGGCGGTTGAAGAAGAGCAGAGAGGAGACCTGGAGGGCAGCCGGAGGAAAGGAGAGAAGAGGCTCGGAGGAGCCGGAGGAGATGAGAGAGGTGAGCAAAAAGACGCGGAGGAGTGGAGGGGACCGGAGAGGCCTAAGCCTATAAAATAAGGATAAGATGCTAATCCTCAACGACTAAAATAGATATGGCGAATAAATATAAAGAATACCAGCAGTTGAATTTGCCCGCGATCAGTGAGGATATCCTGGCCAGGTGGGAGGCGGAGGGGGCTTTTGATAGAAGTGTGGAACTTCGGGAAGGCGCCGCCCCATTTGTGTTCTATGAGGGTCCGCCGAGCGCAAACGGCTTGCCGGGGATCCATCACGTCATAAGCCGGACCCTTAAGGATCTCGTCTGCCGCTACAAGACGATGAAGGGGTTCCAGGTCAAACGCAAGGGTGGCTGGGATACGCATGGTCTTCCCGTGGAACTGGGCGTCGAAAAAATGCTTGGGATTACGAAGGAAGACATCGGCAGAAAGATATCGATTGCAGAATACAACGACACTTGTCGCCGGGAGGTGCTGAAATACAAGGACAAATGGGATGAGCTGACCCGCCGGATGGGGTATTGGGTCGATCTGAAGGACCCGTATATCACGTTCGAGAACAATTATATCGAGACGCTCTGGTGGTTGTTGGCGGAATTTTATAAAAAAGGACTGCTTTATGAAAGCGTCAGCATTCAGCCTTACTCCCCTGCGGCCGGAACGGGTTTGAGCTCTCATGAGCTGAATCAGCCGGGGTGCTATAAAGATGTGAAAGATACGTCGGTGGTGGCGATGTTCAAGGCAGTGCGGGATGCGAAGAGCGAATTTCTTTTTCGGGCAGTAGAGAACGGGCGAGGGAATGCGGCTGATAGCGACGAGGTCTATTTCCTGGCGTGGACGACTACCCCCTGGACACTGCCTTCCAATCTGGGTCTTACCGTGGGGCCGAAGATCGACTATGTGCTGATCAAGACCGTCAACCCATACACGCAGCTGCCAGTGAACGTGATCCTTGCTAAGGCGCTGATCCCTAAATATTTTAAACCAGAGGGTGAATGGAAGATCCTCGCGGAATTCAAGGGGAGCGAGCTGGAAGAGATGCGGTATGAGCAGTTGCTTCGTTACGAAGCTAACAGTCCTGAAAAAGCCGGTGGTGATCCATTCCGGGTGTTGCCGGGCGATTTTGTAACGACTGAAGACGGTACGGGGATCGTTCACACAGCTCCCGCATTTGGAGCGGACGACTACCGGGTGGGTACCAAATATGGTATCGGCATCCTGACCATGGTCGATAAGAGCGGCAAATTCGTAGATGGTCTTGGAGAGTATAGCAACCGATATGTCAAGAATTACAAAGATGACCCGGCGTATGTGGATGTCAATGTCGACATCTCGGTGAAATTGAAAAAGGAGAACCGGGCCTTCAAGGTCGAAAAATATGAACACAACTACCCCCATTGCTGGCGGACGGATAAACCGGTCTTGTATTATCCGCTGGATGCCTGGTTCATTCGCACTACGGCGTTCAAGGATCGGATGGTCCAGCTGAATAAGACGATCAATTGGAAACCTCGCAGCACGGGCGAAGGCCGCTTCGGCAACTGGCTGGAGAATATGGTCGACTGGAACCTCAGCCGCAGCCGGTATTGGGGTACGCCGATGCCGGTATGGCGTACGGAATTGCCGTTGAATCCGAGGCCCGAGGACAGGGATGTTGGAGAGGGAAGAGCAGGAGGTAAAGGGCAGGAGTTTGCAGGCCGGGAAGAGATCTGTATCGGAAGCATTGCCCAGCTCCAGGAGGAGATCCGCCGGTCGATAGCCGCGGGTCTGATGAAGCCCAATGCAGGTGAAACGCAGGGGGAGTATATTGGAAGGTTAACCGCCGATCTGCACCGGCCTTATGTCGACGATATTATACTGGTCAGCAAGGATGGCCGGCCGATGTATCGCGTTCCCGATCTGATCGATGTCTGGTTCGACAGCGGCGCGATGCCCTATGCGCAGTGGCATTTCCCATTCGAGAATAAGGAAGTGTTTGCGCAGAACTATCCGGCGGATTTTATCGCGGAAGGGGTGGATCAGACGCGAGGGTGGTTCTATACGCTGCATGCGATCGCGGCGCTGATAAAGGAGTCGGTGCATGAGGAACTGGGGGGAATGAGCCGGTCGGTCGTCGAACGCGGGGAAGTCGCAGGGAAGGCGGGTATTGGGACGAGTAGCCAGGCGGAGGCGGCCGGGGGGACGAGTAGCCAAGAGGAGGCGGCTGAGGCGGCTGTGGAGGCGAGAGGCGAAACGCTGACGGAGGATGAGCTGGAGGCCCGGTATCCGGGGCTGGCCTATAAGACCTGCGTTTCCAATGGCCTGGTGCTGGACAAGAACGGCAACAAGATGAGCAAGCGGCTGGGGAACGTCATTAATCCCTTCGATACGATCGGGAAGTATGGCGCGGATGCGACCCGGTGGTACCTGATCACCAATGCGTCCCCGTGGGAAAGCATGAAATTCGACCTGGATGGCATCCGTGAGGTGCAGCGGAAATTCTTTGGCACCTTATATAATACTTACCAGTTTTTTGTCCTTTATGCGAACGTGGACGGATTCACTTTTGAGGAGGCCTATCTGTCGCCGGAGGAGCGGCCGGAGATCGACCGGTGGATCCTTTCCTCGCTGAATAGCCTGGTAGCCAAGGTGAATGCGGGCTTCGATGATTATGAACCGACGGTGGCGGGCCGGCTTATCGAGGATTTCGTAGACGAGCATCTGAGCAATTGGTATGTGCGGCTTTGCCGGAGGCGTTTTTGGAAGGGGGAATATGAGCTGGATAAGATATCGGCCTATCAGACGCTTTATGAGTGTTTGGAGACGGTGAGCCGGTTGATGGCGCCGATCTCGCCTTTCTTTGCCGACTGGCTGTTCAGGGGGTTGAATGACGTGACGGGGAGGGTGAAGGTGGGTGCCTCCGGGGAAGATACGGGACGAGAGGATGTGACGGGGACGAAGAAGGTGATTGCGTCCGGGGAAGGCATGGGACGAGAGGATGTGACGGGGACGAAGAAGGTGATTGCGTCCGGGGAAGGCATGGGACGAGAGGATGTGACCGGGATGAAGAAGGTGGTTGCCGCGAGGGGGGAGGGGGGAATAGAGGGTGTGACTGGGATGAAGAAAGTGGGCGCGGCGCGGGGAGAGGGTCCCGAGGGCGGGGTCAATGCGGTGTCGGTGCATTATGTCGATTTTCCGGTTGCGGATGCGGACTTTATCGATCTTGCGCTCGAGGAGCGGATGCAGCTCGCGCAAGATGCCTCTTCGCTGATCCTCTCATTGCGCAAGAAAGTGAATATCAAAGTGCGTCAACCCTTGCAGCGGGTGCTGATCCCGGTGTTGAGCCCGGAAATGCAAAAGCAGCTGGAACAGGTGGAAGATCTGATCCGGGCGGAGGTCAATGTAAAGGAGATACAGTATCTGTCGGGCGGCGAAGGGTTCATCAAGAAGAAGATCAAACCCAATTTCGTTGCATTGGGGAAGAAGCTGGGCGCGAAAATGAAGCCAGTCAGCGGTGCGCTTTCGAATTTTTCGCAGGAAGACATTGCAAAAATCGAAAAAGATGGTCAATATAATTTGTTAATTGACGGCGATTCCATAACATTACAGATTAATGAAGTCGAGATAACGAGCGAGGACATCCCAGGGTGGGTCGTGGCTAACAAGAATGCCCTTACCGTGGCACTGGACGTCACCGTCACCCCGGCGCTGGCACAGGAAGGCAATGCACGCGAATTTGTAAATCGCATCCAAAAGATCAGGAAAGACAATGGTTATGATCTTACCGACAGGATCCTGGTAAAAGTAGCAGAAGTACCCTCCCTTACTGATTCCCTTATGCAATTTAATGACTATATTTGCGCGGAAATTTTGGCAGATAGTATAGAATTGGTTAAGGAACCGGCTAATGGCACTGAAATTGAAGTTAATGATATTCCCTTAAAAGTGTTCGTTTCAAAAAAAGCCTAACTGTATGGCAACCAAGAAGAAAGCGGCCAAGCCCGCGAAGAAAACCGCTACAGCCAAGAAAATAGCCCCGGCTAAAAAACCGGCTTCCAGGACTGCCCACTCGTCAGGTGGCAGCAAGTCGGGAAAGAAGTTGCCGGCAGCTAGGAGTATTGCTAAACCGGTTGCTAAAAAGGTTGCTTCATCAGCCGGGCCAAAAAAATCCGTTGTCAGGAGTCATGCTTCTGCTGCCGTTTCGAAAACGCCTGTTCCGGCCAAGCCTGCTGCTGGAATAAGGGGGAAGGCAAATGCCGCCGGGATGGGGGGGAGGACGAGTGCCGCAGCCGGGATAGGGGGGAGGACGAGTGCTGCAGCCGGGTTAGGGGGAAAGACGAATGCCACCGCTGGGATTGGAGGAAAGACGAGTGCCGCTGCTGGAATTGGAGGAAAGACGAGTGCGGCCGGTGGATCAGCAGGAAGGACGAATGCCGCCGTGGGAACTGGAGGGAAGATGAATACGACTGCACCAATGGGTAAGACGGCTGTGGCCGCCCCGGTCGCGTCTGCGCCGATGACTCCCAAACCCGAAGCTAAGAAACCGGCCCCGCCTGCCCGACCGGTCAAGGTGGTCATACCGGAAATAAAGACAAAAACGGTTCGAAAATATGAGCCGGAATTCACAAAATCAGTTTTAGATACACCACAAGAAGAACAAACTGGACCCACTATGAGATACAGCGATGCAGAACTTGGAGAATTCAGGGAATTGATCAACCGCAAATTGGATGCAGCGAAGAAAGAGTTGGCCTACCTGCAGGGATTGATCACGCGCAAGGATGAAATGGGGGGCGATAATGATGACGCCCGATACATGACCATGGAAGACGGTAGCATGAGCATGGAAAGAGAACAGCTGAGCCAAATGGCCAGCCGTCAGATCACTTTTATCGACCATTTGGAAAAAGCCCTGATGAGGATCGAGAATAAGACCTATGGTATTTGCCGGGTCACGGGAAAATTGATCGACAAGGCCAGACTGAGGGCGGTGCCGCATGCAACGCTGAGTATCGAGGCGAAGCAAATGATGAATAAGTGAGAAGGGGGTAAATAAGTAGAGGACCGCCGGGTGGGGGACGTGTGGGCGCCGGAGGTGAAAGTGCGCTGCGTTGGAGTGGATGTATGGGGCGCCGGGGTGGATCTGCGGGACGCCGGTTGGATGAATGAGACGGCAGAGGTGGATGCAGGGGCCCAGGTCGGTGAAAGTGCCGGACGGCGGATGTAATGGTTCGGCGGGTGAATCTTTCTTGCCAGAATGGGGGGCGCGTCATACCTTCCGGTATCAAAATGCCCCTGCTTATGCGTCTACTACTCCCCGTCTTGCTGCTGGCGGCTACCGTCAGCGCCGTTGCCCAACAAACTCCCGTCACCACCGCCAATTACCAGGCCGCGGCCCGTTTTTCTCCGCGGAAACTGGAAAAGATGGTCTTCTCCCTCAACGTCGACCCGCACTGGTTGAAAAGATCCAACCGATTCTGGTATGTGTACGAGACCACTGAAGGAAAAAAGTGGTATATCGTCGACCCCGCGAAGGGCGAGAAAAAAGAGCTATTCGACAGGGACCACCTGGCATCCCTCATTTCCATGGTCGTCAAGGACCCGTTCGATGCACAGCATCTCGGCCTGGACAGTCTCCAATTCATCAGGGATGAGAACTGGATACGGTTTGAAGTCAAAAGCAGCCAGGACATCGAAAAGAAGGACTCGGCCGAAGGAGGAGGGGAGCGCCGCGGGGATAGCGGAGGCGTAGGTAACCGTCGTCGCGGCGGAGGTGGGGGAAACGGCGCGGGTCAGGCAGCCGGCGGCGGCCGGCAAAAGAAAATCTATTATTTCGAGTACAATCTGCTAGATGGGACGCTCACGGAGCTGACCGGTTACAAAAAGCCCAAACACAAACCGATGTGGGCCAATATCTCACCCGACAGCAATACCATCGTTTTCGGCCGTCACTACAACCTCTTTTGGATGGACAGGGCCAATTATCAGAAGGCACTTAAGAACGAGGATGACAGCAGCATCGTGGAACATGCATTGACGACGGACGGCGTGGAGAATTACAGCTATCACGGCAGCGGCGCGCTTGGCGGCGGGGGCGAAACGAATGTCGATAAGGAAAAGAACAAAGACAAACGAAAACCCGTCCAGCTTTTCTGGAGCCCAGACTCGAAACATTTCGCTATGTCGCGGTCCGATCAGCGGAAGGTGCACGATCTCTGGGTCATAAACTCGCTGGCCGAACCCCGGCCGACACTGGAGACTTATAAGTACATGATGCCGGGCGAGAAGGAAGCGCCCATCGAGCAGCTGGTCGTTTTCGACATGACCACGCACAGCCGCCAGGTGATCGGTACCGCTGAATTCAAGGACCAGGACCTCGCCATTTGGTCGGCGCCCCAGAAGGAATCCCGCCGGGATGATGACTATCGCGTCCAATACTGGCTGGGTACCGATTCAAAATTCTATTTCACGCGTACCAGCCGCGATCTGCATCGTATCGACGTCTGCGCCGTGACGGTGGGCGACAGCGTGGCCCGGCCGCTGATACAGGAGCGTCTGAATACCTATGTCGAGCTGCGTCGGCTCGGGCTGGTGAATGAGGGGAGGGAGCTGATCGAATGGAGCGAGCGCGACGGATGGGCGCATTTCTACCTCTATGACGGTAACGGTAAACTGGAGAACCGGATCACCAGCGGGCCTTTCCACTGCGAAGACATCATCGGCATCGACGAGAAGAAAAGGATACTCTATTTCACGGCCAATGGAAGGGAGGGAAGAAGCGGGAGGGGGGAGGCCAATGGAAGGGAGCGGGGCGACGACAGGGAGGGGGCCAGTGGGAGGGAGCGGGGCGACGGCAGGGAGGGGGGTGAGGACCCGTATTATCTGCACCTGTACAAGGTGAACCTGGATGGCAGCGGCCTGGCGATGCTGGACCCGGGCGATTTCGATCATATCGGGAACATGGATGACAACAATGAATTCTTCGTAGATAATTACTCGCGCGTCAATACCGTTCCCAAATCGGCGCTGTACAGTAGCACGGGCAGGAAGATCATGGACCTGGAAACGGCCGATCTGAGTGCGCTGTTCGCGGCCGGCTATAAGTTCCCGCAGCCTTTCAAAGTGAAGGCCGATGACGGGATCACCGATCTGTATGGGGTCCTATATAAACCGTTCAATTTCGACAGCACGAAGAAGTATCCGCTGATGGAATACGTCTACCCGGGTCCGCAAACGGAGGCCGTGAACAAGGCTTTTACGCGCGGGATGGACCGGACCGAGCGGCTCGCCCAGCTTGGGATGATCGTCATTACGGTCGGTAACCGTGGCGGCAACCCGTCGCGGAGCAAATGGTATCATAATTATGGATATGGCAATCTGCGGGATTACGGGCTCGCCGATAAGAAGGCTGCCGCTGAACAGCTGGCGGACCGTTATTCCTTTATCGATATCAACCGGGTAGGCATCTATGGTCATAGCGGGGGCGGGTTCATGACCTCGGCCGCATTGCTGGTCTATCCCGATTTTTTCAAGGTGGGGGTGTCGTCATCCGGCAACCATGACAACTCGATCTATAACCGGTGGTGGAGTGAAAAGCATCATGGAGTGAAGGAAATGGTCAGCGATAAGGGGGATACGAGCTTCCTGTATTCGATCGAAAAGAACCCGGAGATCGCGAGTCATTTGAAGGGGCATCTGCTGCTGTCGACGGGGGACATCGACAATAATGTGCACCCGGGCAATACGATCCGGTTGGCTAATGCGCTGATCAAGGCTGATAAGCGGTTCGATCTCGTGTTGTTGCCGGGGCAGCGTCATGGCTATGGCGAGATGACGGAATATTTCTGGTGGCGGATGGCCGACTTTTTCTCGCATTGGCTGATCGGGGATATCGCGGTAAGACCGATATCGATCGATGAGATGGACAATGAGATCCCGCAGGTTGGCGCGAAGGGTGGAAGTAACCGTGAGCCGGGCGGATGGGGCGAGGATGAAGGGGATGATGGGGATTGGGATTGGTGAGGCGGGCGGATCGGGTGAGGGAGATGATGATGACGAGGATTGGGATTGGTGAGGCGCTCGGGGGATGGCGCAGGCCGGGGTGTGCGGGCGACGCGGGGGCGCGCCGGGCTATTTTACCTCCTGCATTTCGACGAGCTTGCGGTAGAAGCCCTGGAGCTGCATCAACTGGTCATGGGTGCCGCGTTCGACAATGCGGCCTTTCTGGAGGACGATGATCTCGTCGGCGTGGCGGATCGTGCTGAGGCGGTGGGCGATGACGATGCTGGTACGGTGTTCCATCATCTTATTGATGGCGTCCTGGACGAGGCGTTCGCTTTCTGTATCGAGCGAGGACGTGGCTTCATCGAGGATGAGGATGGGCGGATTTTTCAGCAGGGCGCGGGCGATGGTCAGGCGCTGGCGTTCTCCGCCGCTGAGCTTGTTGCCCCGGTCGCCGATATTCGTTTGATAGCCTTCTTCTTTTTTGGTAATAAAGTTATGCGCGTTGGCGATCGTGGCTGCGCGAATGATCTCGTCCATGCCGGCATCGGGTTTGCCGAGCGCGATATTGGCGGCGATGGTGTCGTTGAAGAGGATGGGTTCCTGGGTCACGATGCTCATTTGTTCGCGTACCGATCTTAAGGAATAATCCCTGATGTTGATCCCATCTATCAGGAGGGCACCGCTGCCGACATCATGAAAACGGGGGATGAGATCGGCCAGTGTCGATTTACCGGCTCCCGAACTGCCGACCAGCGCGATGGTCTTTCCTTTTTCAATGACCATGTCGATGCCGTCGAGGATGACCGTGTCCTCGTAGCAGAAGCCGACGCCCCTGAATTCTATCCTGTCGTTGAAAGCCCCGAGCTTTTTCGCGTGCGGGTTATCGTGAATGGTGACGGGCGCATGGAGGAGGTCTTCGACGCGTTCCATCGCTGCTGCGCCACGTTGTACGTTGAATATCGACGTCGACAATGTTTTTGCGGGGTTGATCAGCATCGCGAAGACGGCGATGTACGTGATCAGATCGCCACCCGAAAAGCCTTTCCCATGCGTATGGAAGATCAGCATCCCGCCATAGTAAAGGATGATGGTGAGGATGACGATACCCAGGGTTTCCGTCAGCGGCGAGGCCAGATCGCGACGGGCATTCATCTTATTGCGGATGTGGAACAGGCTGTCGTTGATCTGCAGGAACTTTGTCCGCATCAGGAGCTCGGCGCCGAAGCCTTTGATGATTCGGATGCCGCCAAGGGTCTCGTCGAGCACCGAGAGACTTTCGCCCAACCTGATGGAAGCATCTTTGGACTGGCGTTTGAGGGTCCGGCTGATGCGGCCGATGAGGAAGCCTGTCGCGGGCAAAAGGATCAGGAGGAAGAGCGAAAGCCGCGGGCTTAGCCAGATCATATACGTCAGGTAGCCGATGATCGTGAGCGGGTCTTTGATCAGGCCTTCCAGCGTGCTGACGACAGAGGACTCGATCTCGTAGATGTCGTTGGTCATGCGCGAAATGAGATCGCCCTTTCGTCTTTCGGTGAAATACCCGATGGGCAGGGACAGGATCTTCTCGTATACGTCGTTGCGCAGGAAGGTGATGGTGGCGCTTCGGATGGGGGAGGAGATATAGGAGGACCAGTAATAGAATATGTTTTTCAGCAACGTACTGACGATGATGAGCACACAGATCACCAGCAGGACGGTGGACCGGTCGCAATGCTCAACGACCTGGGTCAGTACGTCTTTCAGGCCCCCGATCGCATTGGTATTGAGGGCCGGCGCCTGGCCGCCGGCGCCGCCCTGGTTGAACAGGATGGTGAGAAATGGGCTCAGCATGCCCAGGGATATCAGCCCGAACACGATAGAGAGTATATTGAACACCATGTACACTACTATCTTACCTTTATAGCGGGACATGTAGTGCAGGATCACGGAGAATTTCTTCATGCTGAAATCCGTAAATTTGGTGGCAAATTTAGCTGTAAAATTGAGATAATACTGGATTTAGGTACCAAATTGGCCGGAGTTCGATCAAAGGACAAAAATCTGTTAAAGGACGTTAAAGGTTATGCAAGAAAGTAAACGACAGAAACAAGTAAGCGCGCTACTGGTGCAGGAACTGAGCGATATTTTTCAGCGGCTGGGACTGAGTATGATCGATGGAGGAATGGTATCCCTGACCGCGGTGAGGATGACGCCCGATCTGCTGGAGGCCAGGGTTTATCTGAGCCTTTTCCAGGTGAAGGATGTGGCTGCCACGATGAAGAAGATCGAGGAACGGGGATGGGAGATCAAGAAAGAGCTGGCGCAGCGGGTAAAGCATCAGCTGAGGCGTATTCCGACGCTACAATATCTTTATGACGATACGCTGGAGCATGCCGATAAGATGGAGGCGTTGTTTCGCAAGATACATGAGGGGAAGACGGGTGGCGAAGCAGGGAAGACGGGTGGCGACGCGGGAAAGGACGGGGCGCATGAGGAGGCGGGTTCAAAAGAGGGCCGGGGGAGTAAGGAGCATGGAGCGACCGGGGAACGAAAACCGCGCGGGGAGGAGGGGCCTGCATGAACCTGTTGTTCGCCTGGCGTTATTTCCGCGCAAAGAAATCCACGAACGCAATCAATATCATTGCCTGGGTGAGCATGTCGGCCATTGTGGTCGGTACGGCCTCGCTGATCGTTGTGCTGAGCGTCTTCAATGGGTTCGAGGGTCTGGTGAAATCACTCTACACCAGCTTCTACCCCGACATCAAGATCAGTCCCGTTTCGGGAAAAACGCTGACGTTGACGGCAGGGCAGCTGGCGCGTCTGAAAGCGGTGCCGGGAGTGCGCGCGGTGTCGCTGGTTGCGCAGGACAGGGGAATCGTGGAGAATGGAGATATCCGTGTTCCCGTTTATTTGAAAGGGGTCGACAGCAATTTCCTCCGCGTGTCGGGTGTGGGCGGTGCCATCGATAAAGGTAAATTCGAAGTGGGTGACGCAGATCATCCAAAAGCGGTATTGGGGTCGGGGATCGAGTATACATTGGGTGTGGAGTCGGACCGGCAGATCATGCCGCTGGGCGTTTATCTTTTCCGGCGGGGCAGCGGCGAATTCAACGTCACCGATCCGATGGCTTCCTTTAATCATGAGAGTTTCCTCACGTCCGGGGAATTCCGGATACAGGTGGATTTCGACAATAACTATGTCATCACCAATATGGGCTTCGTCAAACGGATGATCGGACTGGGACCCGATGAATATACGGGGGCGGAGGTGGCGGTCGGCGATCCTTCCTCGGCGCCGGCGGTAAAGGGTCAGCTGTCGAAGGTATTGGGGACGGGGTATCTCGTGCAGACGCGTTATGAGCAGAATCAGAGCCTGTACAATACGATGGGGACGGAAAAATGGTTTACGTATGTCGTGCTGACACTGATCCTGATCGTTGCCGCCTTCAATATGGTGGGGGCGCTGACGATGCTGGTCTGGGAAAAACAAAAGGATATCCATGTGTTGAAGGCATTGGGAGCGGATGGGAGGTTGATCCGGAGGATCTTTTTGAGTGAGGGTATACTGCTGGCGATGATCGGCGGGGCGGGAGGTATCCTGCTGGCGGTGGTCATCTGTACGTTGCAAACGAAATATAAATTGGTGCCGTTGGAAGGGGGGTCCTTTTTGATAGATTATTATCCTGTCAGGATGGTGGGCATGGATTTTGTGCTGGTGTTGGGAACGATCACTATCGTGGCCGTGCTGGCGTCGTGGATCCCGGCGCGCAAGGCAGCGGCGACGCCTATAGAGTTGAGGAGTTGAGATTGGGGGTTTGGGGTGGATGGGGCGAAAGGGCGGTTCGGGCGTAGGGGCCGGTCGGAAGAAGGGGACGGTCGGAAGAAGGGGCGGCCCGCAGGGCCGCCCCTTAATATATTAATAATCAGCGAGGTTAGAAGGAAGCTGGGCGAGGGCCCTGGCCAACTGTTCATCGTTCGGGGCAACCCCGTGCCAGTGGTGATCGTTTTCCATGAAGTCGACACCTTTACCCATAATCGTGTGCATCATGATGGCGATCGGTTTACCGTGTCCGGTCATGCTGCGGGCTTTGTCGAGGGTAGCGATGACCTCGTCGAGGTCGTTGCCGTTCATTTCGAGCGTATCCCAGCCGAAGGCGTTGAATTTGACGTGGAGGTCGCCGGTGTCGAGCACGGCTTTGGTGGTCCCGTCGATCTGTTGACCGTTCCAGTCTACGGTGGCGATGAGGTTATCCACTTTTTTGGCGGATGCGAACATGATGGCTTCCCAGTTTTGTCCTTCATCCAACTCGCCATCCCCATGTAGTGAATACACAATATTTTTATCGTTATTGAGTTTCTTACTCAGTGCCGCTCCGATGGCGACGCTCATGCCCTGACCGAGCGATCCGCTGGCGACCCGTATTCCGGGAAGGTGTTCATGGGTGGTGGGGTGACCCTGAAGGCGGGAATCGATCTTGCGGAAAGTGGATAGTTCTTTGATGTCAAAATAGCCGGATCTTGCGAGTGCGGAATAGAATACGGGAGAAATATGACCGTTAGACAGGAAAAAAACATCTTCGTTCTTTCCATCCATATGAAAATTGGGGTCATGCTTCATGACCTTGAAGTACAATGCGGTAAAATATTCGGCGCAGCCCAGGGAGCCACCGGGGTGACCGCTTTGCGCGCCATGGACCATTCTTACGATATCCCTTCTGATCTGTGTAGTAATTGCTTTCAAGTCTGCCATAAAGGTTGATTTAGTGATAGCTGGCGGCAAATCTAACGGTTTTTTCGGGACTGCGAGGGTGGGAGTAGTCTTTTGGGGACTGCCCGGATGGAAGACGTTTTTTTGCGACTGTGTTTAACGGGACCGTTTTTGGCGGCCTTAAACTTTTGTATTACTTTGCGGTCTCTCTGATTAGTCGCTCCTACCGGATGAAACGGTATAAGAAATTTCCTGAACTGACCTACAACCTCGCAGACGCATCGGGCCGCATTGAAACATCAGGCCAGCCTTTGGTTCGGACGGAAGCGCCGTTAGCCGGGGATGCGCATCGCATATACATGTTAAGAGTATATACGCAGTAGTGGCATTATAAAAGAATTCCTATTTTTGTTCACGAATCAAAATCGTACTGATGTTTGATGTCTTACTTTCGATAGCTATTTCTTTTACTGTTACGTTCTTAGCCATTCCAGCCATTATCAATGTGGCTGAAATGAAGAAGCTGTTCGATATGCCGGATGCCCGGAAAGTGCATTTCGCTCCCATAACGCCGTTAGGCGGGCTGGGCATTTTCGCAGGGTTCATATTCGGCAGCCTCCTCACGCTTCACTTTGCACAATACCCTGATCTTCAGTATTTTATAGCAGCGTCCTTCGTGATCTTTTTTCTTGGGCTGAAAGACGATATCCTCGTCATTTCGCCTGTGAAGAAATTTATCGGGCAGGTATTGGCGGCCTTTATCATCATTTATTACGGGAATGTGCAGATCAGGAGCATGCATGGCTTTTTAGGTTTGTATCAACTACCCGAGATGTTTAGTTTGTTGCTGACCTATTTTGCCGTTATCGTGGTGATCAACTCCTTCAATCTCATCGATGGGGTTGACGGTCTCGCCGGTTCGCTGGGTCTTTTGTCATCGGCTATCTTCGGCATTTATTTTTTGTATATCGGGATGTCGCCCTATGCAGTCATGGCTTTCGCGCTTACCGGCAGTCTCCTGGCCTTCCTCATCTTCAATTTTCAGCCTGCCAAAATATTCATGGGCGATACGGGTTCGTTGCTGATCGGGACCATCAATGCAATTTTGGTGATCAAATTCATCAATGTGGCAAACACGCCCGATGTGATCTTCCCCGTTGCTGCGTCGCCGGCGGTGGGATTCACGATCCTGATGATCCCCCTGCTGGATACTCTGCGTGTATTCGGTATACGCATTTTTCATCGTCGTTCGCCGTTCAGTCCGGACCGCAACCATATCCACCATCTGCTGCTGGACCGTGGTTTTTCGCACAGGGCGATCACGCTGACGCTGGTTTCGATCAATATCGTGATGATTGCGCTGGTTTTCCTCGGCCGGTCGCTAAACTGCACCTACCTGATCATGGGGGTATTCTGTGTATTCTTCGGCATGATCGCCGGCATTTATTATCTTCTGCCCGC
>Ga0105240_10008387_pt1 | contig 14789 bp, 14 predicted proteins | sample KBSC54metaG_FD_80426 | JGI IMG/M metagenome (GOLD analysis project Ga0105240, IMG submission 80426) | Corn rhizosphere microbial communities from Kellogg Biological Station, Michigan, USA - KBS C5-4 metaG | ecosystem: Host-associated > Plants > Roots > Rhizosphere > Soil | place: Michigan, USA... | reverse complement strand
GGGCGCCGAACGTGTGGATGCGGTGCGAGTGACGGGGCCCTTCGCCCACCACGCGCGCCGCGCGTGGGCGCGCGGCGCGGCGCTGGTGGGCGACGCGGCAGACTTCTACGATCCGTTCACCGGCGAAGGCATCTACGCGGCGCTCCGCGGCGGCGAGCTCCTGGCGCCACACGTTGCGTCGGCGCTGGAAGCGCGGTCGCCGCACGATGCCGACGCCGCACTCGCTGCATACGACGCGGATCGCAAACGCACGTTCGCGGGCAAGTGGCGCGTCGAACGATTGGTCTCCCTCGCCGTCTCAGTCCCGGCACTCATGAATCGCGCAGCGGCGACACTCGGCCAACGCAAGGACATGGCCGATCTGTTTGTCGGCGTTGCCGGCGATTTCGTGCCGCCGAGCGAAATTCTGTCGGTACGCTATCTTCTCCGGCTGCTCGCCACCTAACGGAGATCGCGCGTACCATGATCGATGCACCGACGTTTCGCAGCACGCTGGGCCGATTCGCCACCGGCGTCACGGTCCTCACAGCCTGTGACGACTCGGGTCGCGACCACGGGATGACCGTGAGCGCGTTCTGTTCGGTGAGTCTCGACCCGCCGCGCGTGCTGTGCTGCGTAGAGCGGAGCGCGGACATGTATCCGGTGATCGTCAAGGCGTCTCGCTTCGCCATCAACATCCTGACGACGGCACAAGAAGCGATCTCCCGGCGGTTCGCCGAAGAGCGCGACGACCGGTTCGACGGATTGGGCTACACGCGCGGCGTGACCGGATGTGTGCTGCTCGAGGACATTCTCGCCTACGTGGAGTGCGACGTGGCGGCACGGTACGACGGCGGCGACCACCTCATTGTGTTAGGCGACGTGATCGCGGGCGCGGCGGTCGACGGCCGTCCGCTGTTGTACTACCGCGGCGGCTACGCGCAGATGGAGCGGTGATCGCCGTCACGCCGCGCCCGCGCCGGGGACGAGAGTACCTGGACGACGCCGAGCAGATGGACGCGCGCGTCGTCCGCCGCTCGTTAGGCGATGTCGCGCGCGCGAACGCGCTCTTCGGCGGGACACGGGCGGTGATCGCCGAGCTCCGGCATGCGACGCTCCACGCGCCGGGCGGCCGGCCGTTGACGCTGCTCGACGTCGGCACGGGCCGCGGCGACATCCCGGCGGCCGCCACCGCGTGGTCCCACCGCCACGGAATCCACCTCGAGACCATCGGCGTCGAACAATCCGAGGTGTTGGCGCGCATCGCGCGCGACCAGACGATGGTCATGTCCGCCGACGCGCTGCAGCTGCCGCTCGCCGGTCGCAGCGTGGACATCGCGATGTGCTCGCAGGTGCTCCACCACTTCGAGCGCACGACCGCAGCCACGGTACTGCGCGAGCTGCACCGCGTGGCGCGGCTGCGCGTGATCGTCAGCGATCTGCACCGCAGCTGGTTTGCCGCGGCGGGCATCTGGCTCGCGTCGTATCCGCTGTTGTTTCACCCCGTGAGCCGGCACGATGGCGTCGTGTCGGTGCTGCGCGGCTTCACGCGTCGAGAGTTGGGCGAGTTGGTCCGGAGCTCCGTTGGGCAGCAAGCCGACGTGCGATACCGGTTGGGCTTCCGCGTCACCGCGTCGTGGACGCCGGCGTCGCGCGGCTCGTGACCACACCGCGCGCGATGCGCGACCCGGTTCAACTCCCCGCGATGCCGGTGGGCTGGGCGATGAACGTCACCGACGAACGCGTGGTTCAGGCACCTGTCCGCACGATGTTTGCGCTGGCACGCGACGTCGATCGGTGGCCGGAACATCTCGCGCACTATCGATGGGTTCGATTCGGGGCGCGCGACGCGACAGGCGGCGGGCTCGTCGCGATGTCAGCGTCACGTCCATTCGGGCCAATGGCATGGCCGACGTGGTGGGTGTCGGAGATGGCTGTCGATGATGTGCGACCAGCGATTCGGTATCGGCACGTGCGCGGCATCACGCGCGGGATGGAAGTGGAGTGGTCGTTCGCGGAGCGTCACGACGGTGTGCATGTTCGCATCGTACATTCTTGGAACGGGCCAACGTGGCCGTTGATTGGTGTGACAGCGGCCCGGCGCGTGATCGGGCCCGTGTTCATTCATGGCATCGCGAGCCGGACGCTGGCTGGTTTGGCCGCGGTCGCCGAGCGCCGGTGACGGCGCGCTCACATTCGATCCTCGAGCGTTTGGCGTGAACGACATGTCTCGTCGCGTTGTGATCACCGGTATCGGCTGCATCACTCCCATTGGGACCACCGTGGATGGCCTGTGGTGCGGACTGCGCGCGCAGCGGTCGGCGGTGACGGAAGTGTCGCGGTTCGATCCGTCGCCGTTCCGGAGCCACCTGGCGGCCGAGGTCCGCGACTTCGAGCCTAACGATTTCCTCGAGAAGAAGCGCGCGCGCCGGTTGGACCGCTTCGGTCAATTCTCCGTGGCGGCGGCGCGCATGGCCATCGAGGATGCGCACCTCGACCTCGCCGCCGAGGACCGGGAGCGCATCGGCACGATGATGGGCACTGCGTTAGGCGGCGTGGGCTACGCGGAAGAACAGTGCGGGGTGTACTACCAGGGCGGCCTGCGCGACGTGGATCCGGCGCTGGCGCTCATGGTGTTCGGCGGCGCGGCGAGCTGCAACATCGCGATCGAGTTCGGCGTGCAGGGGCCCAACAGCACGAACGCGATGAGCTGCGCCTCGGGCACGATCGCCATCGGCGACGGCTTCCGGCAGATTCGCGACGGCTATGCCGACGTGATGATCTGCGGCGGCTCCGAAGCGCCGCTCTGGCCACTGTGCTTCGGCGCGTTCGCGATCATCCGCGCGATGTCGACGCGCAACGACGACCCGGCGAGCGCGAGTCGTCCGTTCGATCGCGACCGCGACGGGTTCGTGATGGCGGAGGCGGCGTCGGTCCTCGTGCTCGAGGAGCGGGACCGGGCGATTGCGCGCGGTGCGCCGGTTTACGGTGAAGTACTGGGCTACGGGATGTCCAACGACGCGTACCACATGACCGCGCCGCGGCCCGATGGCTCGCAGGCGGCGACGTCGATGCGGCGCGCGCTGGACGATGCGCACGTGCAACCGGAGGAGATCGAGTACGTGAACGCGCACGGGAGCTCGACGCCGCTCAACGACGCGACGGAGACGCTGGCGATCAAGCGCGTGTTCGGCGACCACGCCTACCGCATGCAGGTGAGCGGGACCAAGGGCTACTACGGCCATGCGTTAGGCGCGAGCGGTGCGATCGAGGCGGCCATCTGTGCGCTGGCGATGACGCGTGACTGGCTGCCGCCCACCGTGAATCTGGCCACGCCCGGCGACGGTTGCGACCTGGACTACATCCCCCGCGTGGGACGCACGGCGCAGCCCGAGCTGCTGCTGTCGAATTCCTTCGGCTTCGGCGGGATCAACGCCGCGCTCGTCCTGCGGAAGGCGAGCTGAGCATCGGCCGCGTTCCGTTAGGCAAACCGTGCAGTGTCTTCCGTAAGGCCTGCTGCACGGTGCGCTCGAGCGATCGCGCATCGCGGAACGGGTGGTCACCGCGCCAGGCCTCCAGGTCCATCACCGCTTTCGCCATCACCGGGTGTCCGCCGGCGCTGCCGTAGCGCTTGAACGCCGCGCGCAGCCGCTCGCCTAACCGCGCCTCGGGCGACAAGGCCCGCGTGCTCATCACCAGATTGGCTCCGAACACGCCCGACACGGCGGACACCGACGCGCCGGCCATACCCAAGCAGAACTCCGCCAACTGGGCGACGATGTGCTCCTGGTCTTCCGGCAGACGGCCCAGGTGTACGTACGCCAGACCGTCGTGCACGCGCGGACGCTGGAGCGCGTCGCCGAATCGCTTGAGCGCGAGCGTGCCGTACGACGGGTGCTGGATGCGGCGCAGCATCGCGTGGTCGGCGCGCGGGAACAGGTACGCGAACATCTGCAGGTCGTCGTCGGTGGCAGACCGCGACAGCGACTTCGTGTCGGTCACGATCCCGTAGAGGAGCGCCGTCGCCAGCGGCGTCGCAATCTCCTGTTCGTCCGCGGCGAGCAGATACTCGGCGGCCATGGTGGCGCTCGCCCCGAACCACGTGCGCACGTCGCGGAAGGCGGCGCGGTACATGCCCGTCGTCGGATGGTGGTCGACCACCGCCGCCACCTCGGGCAGCGGCACCGTGAAGTAGGGCGGCTGCACGTCGACGAGCACGAGCGGCGCCAATTCCGCGAGCTGGCGCCGCGTCACGTGCTTGACGACGATGCCCAACTCCTCGATGAGCCGGCGGTTTTCGGGACGGGTGACATAGCCTAACGTAATGATCGGCGACCGCTCGGGACGCAGGCCTAACGCTCGGCGCAGCGCGAGGGCGGAGGCGATCGCGTCGGGATCGGGGTCGTTCTGCACGAGGAACGCGCAGGTGCGGCGGCCGCGCAGCGCGCGCCGGAGTCCGCGCAACCGTTTGTGCGACGCGACGCGCCGGACCACGAGCTCGATCGCGTCGGCGAGCAGCTCACCTTCGTCCAACCACCGCAGTCCGTCGCGCGCCGTTCCGTGGTGCGCGCGACGCCAGTGGTCGATGACGAGGATGGACGCCGGCGGGAAGGCCCGGCGCACCGCGCGCGCCACGCGTCGCGCTTGCGCTTCATCGGCGAGATCGATGACGGCGATCGCGTCGCGTCCCTCGAGCGGCGCGAAGGTCTCCGACTTCGACGGATCGCCGTGCAGGGGGACGGACCACTCGGGCACACGGTGGTGGTCGTCAGTCCACAGGAACACCTCGCGGCCGGCGAGTGCGCTCTGGCGCAACGCCTGCAGCCGATCGGGCTGGTCCGATACGAACAGTACGCCGACCTTGGACTGCGACGGCGGTTGCACGGGTGTCGTGCGATCCGTCACGGACCGGACGCCACGACGAACTGTTCGTCGTACCGCCTGATCGCGTCTTCGATCACGCGCAGTGCGACGTCGCTCTTCTCCCATCCGACCGTTTGGACGCGTTTCCCCTCGAGGTCCTTGTAGATGTGGAAGAAGTGTTCGACTTCCTTGAGATAATGCTGCGGAATGTCGGCGATGTCGAAGTACTCGGCGTAATACGGGTCGTGGCTGGGCACGCCAAGAATCTTGTAGTCGAGCTCGCCGCGATCAAGCATCCGGAGGACGCCTAAGGGCCTCGTATCGATCTGGCAGCCGGGGAATGTCGGCTCATTGAGCAGCACGAGCACATCGCACGGGTCGTGATCTTCAGCCAGCGTGCGCGGGATGAAACCGTAGTCGCCTGGGTAGTGCACCGCGGAAAACAGCACGCGATCGAGGCGGAAGAGGCCCGATTTCTTGTCCAACTCGTACTTGTTCTTGCTGCCGCTCGGGATCTCGACCACTGTCGTGACCTCGTCCGGCGGGTGCGGTCCGGGCGGCAGGTCGTGCCAGGGGTGGATCACGGCGCAGCGGGCTCGGGTGCGGTGGCCGGGTCGCGGCGCATCGTGCCTTTGTACGTCATCGGCTCTTCGACGACACCGAAGTTTTGCCGGGCGAGCTCGGCGACGCGGCGCATCTGCTCGGCGGTGAGCGGCGGCGCATCGGATGCGGCGGCGAACTCGGCGAGCTGGTCGCGGTCGTAAATGTTCGGCAGCGTGGTGACGACGCGCGGCTCGGCGAAGAGCCACTGCAGCGCCGCCTGGCCTAACGTCGCCCGCGTGGAGAGGAAGTCGAGCGTGCGCACCTTGCGCACGCCGTTGACGAGCCAGGAATGCGGCCGGTGGCGCCGGTGGTCGTTCTCGGGGAACACCGTGTCTTCGGTGTACTTGCCCTCGAGCATGCCCGACGCGTGCGTGACGCGGATGTTGAACACACAGTTAGGCGCGTGCGCGCGTGCCGCTTCGAGCATCGCCGAGCCGGGGTGCTGCTCGAGGATGTTCCAGATCATCTGGATGGTGTTGATGTCGGGCTCGCGCTCGACGAGCTCCACCGCTTCATACAACCAGCCGATGGCGGGGCCGAACGCGGCACCCCAGGCGCGGATCTTTCCTTCGCGCGTGAGCGCGCGCAGCGTCTCCCAAATCAACGGATCCCGGACGTGCGCCATCTTCACGTTGTGCATCTGGAGCACGTCGATGTAGTCGGTGTTCAAGCGGCGAAGACATTCCTCGACCGCGCGGCGCATGAACGCCGGATCGAACCGTTGGGGGAGCTCGCTCTGTCCGCGGCGCGCGGCTTGTGCGGCGGCGTCGTAGATGTCGTAGCCGATTTTGGTGCCGTAGACGACGCGATCGCGCATCGTGCCGAATGCGGCGGCGAGTTGGCGTTCGCTGCGCCCGTTGCCGTACGCGTCGGCGGCGTCGAAGAACGTGATGCCGTGCGTGTCGTACGCTTCGCGCAGCATGGCGACGGCGTCGTCGTCCGTTTTCTCGCCCCACCAGCCGGTGGCGAGGGTCCAGAGGCCGAAGCCGACTTCGCTCACCGAGACGCCGGTGCCGGGGAATTCCCGATGGTGCATGGTGCCGCTCCTAACGCGCGCGCAGCCGGCTCGGGCCTTCGCCTAACGGAGCCCAAGGGCCGCGTCGATCGCGAAATACGTAATGAGGATGTCCGCGCCGGCGCGGCGAATGGCGGTGAGCGACTCCATCATCGCTCGCTCGCCGTCGAGCCACCCGCGCTCGGCGGCTGCTTTAATCATAGCAAATTCGCCGCTCACCTGATAGGCGGCGAGCGGGACGAGGGTCGTGCGCCGCACGCGCGCGATGACGTCGAGGTACGGACCCGCGGGCTTGACCATCACCGCATCCGCTCCCTCATCGAGATCGAGCTTCACTTCGCGCATCGCTTCGCGTGCGTTGGACGGATCCATCTGATAGCCGCGCCGATCTCCAGAGCGCGGCGTTGATTCCGCTGCCTCACGGAACGGTCCGTAGAACACCGACGCGAACTTGGCCGCGTACGACAGAATCGGCGTGTGTGTGCACTGCCCTTCGTCGAGCGCGCGGCGAATCGCAGCGACGCGACCATCCATCATGTCGCTCGGCGCGACGATGTCGGCACCCGCTCGAGCGTGCGAGACCGCTTCGCGCGCGAGCAGCTCGAGCGTCGCATCGTTGTCGACGTCGCCGTTCACGAGCACGCCGCAGTGGCCGTGGTCCGTGTACTCGCACAGACACACGTCGGTGATCACGACCAGGTCCGGCAGTTCTTGCTTGAGCGCGCGCACGGCGCGTTGGACGGCGCCATCATCGGCCCATGACTCCGTGCCTGTGGCGTCCTTGTGCTCCGGAATGCCGAACAGCAGCACACCGCCCACACCGGCTTTCGCGGCGCCCTCGGCGTCGCGCAGCATTTCGTCCACCGATGTTTGGGCGACGCCCGGCATCGCCTCGATGGGGCGCCGCAGCTTCGTTCCCGCGCGCACGAACAACGGCAGCACGAGCTGTTCCGGCACGAGGTGCGTCTCGCGGACGAGGCGTCGCAGCGATTCGGTGCGCCGCAACCGGCGCGGACGTTGAACGGGAAACGCCATTTGCCTAACGGAAGTAGCTGAAGAGCGACGCCGGAGGTACGGGCACGTGCGGCATCATTCGGGCTGCGGTGCCGGTACTGCCTCGAGGCCACGCAAGCCGGCGAGAATCTCGGCCGCGCCGCGGCGAAGCAGGTCGGCGGCGAGCGCCGAGCCGGATGCCGCGGGGTCGTCGGGGTCGACGGGGATGCTGCCGCGCAGCACGCGGCGACCGTCGACTTCGGCGATGAGTCCGTAGAGGACGAGGCCCGATGCGTCGCTCATGACGAGCGCGCCGATGGGCACCTGGCATCCGCCCTCGAGCGCGGCGAGAAACGCGCGCTCGGCCGTCACGGCCACGCCCGTTGGGCCGTGGTGCAACCTGGCGAGCATGCCTAACACACGCGTGTCGTCCTCGCGCGCCTGCACGGCGATCGCGCCCTGGCCCGGCGCCGGCAGCCACTCGGGCGCGTCGAGCCACGCGGAGATGCGGCCGTGCGCGTCGAGGCGGCGGAGACCCGCCGCGGCGAGGATCGCGGCGTGCACCTGTCCCTCGTCCACTTTGCGCACGCGTGTCGGGACGTTGCCGCGGAGGTCGACGACATCCAGGTCGGGACGTGCGGCGTGCAGTTGGGCGCGGCGGCGCAGACTCGACGTGCCCACGCGGCTGCCGCGCGGTAGTTCGTCGAGGGACTCGGCGGCGATGCCCTCGTTCACCACCAGCACGTCGCGCGGATCTTCGCGCTCGAGCACCGCGGCGATCGTTAGGCCCGCGGGGGAATCGGTTGGCAGATCTTTCAGCGAGTGCACGCAGCAATCGACTTTGCCCTGCGCGAGCGCGGCCTCGAGCTCGTGCGTGAACAACCCCTTGGCGCCGATCGTGCGCAGTGGCTGGTCCACGCGTTTGTCACCGGCGGTCTTGAATGGCACGAGCTCCGCTTGCACGCCGTGCGCGGCCAGCATCGACGTCACCTGGCGCGCCTGCCTCAAGGCAAGCTCGGACGCGCGCGTGGCTACGCGAAGGGGCGCGATCGGCACCGGAGAGGGCGTCGGCATTACATCGTAATGTATATGGATGGCGGTACGGACACGCTCACTCTTCCGCGCGTACGAGAAGATCGAGAAGGTGCTCGCAGGCTTCCTCTCGTTTCACCAATGCATGGCGGAAGTCGAGCGCCTCAGTGCGGGCGATCTCTCGCCGCAGCTGCGTCAGATAATCGTTCAAGACCAGGCGCACGGTGTGCCATTCTTCATCTGTCAGGTCAATCTGCATCCGCGTATCCTCGATGTGCCTGCCTAACGTGGTGGTACCAAGGACCGAGCGAACCACTTCCGGGTCGGCGGAGCTGAGCAGCCTCAGGCATACCAACGTTGCAGCCTCGGCGTCGCGAGTCACTGTGCAGCAACCCTAACGATTCCTGGCCATGCGTTCCATAGTTTGGAGGGCCATCCAGACACGAGTTCTATCTGGAGGAGATCGCAATGAACCAGGGGCCAAATTCATTGTTGATCGGTTGCTGCTTGACTCTCGCGCTCCTGAATCTGCCGATGTCATCTGAGGGCCAGGCCACCGCGACTCCTCACAGGATCAGGCCAGCGACGTTGCCGCGGATCGCTACGGTGGACGAGCGCTACCAATCACAAAACTCGGAGATGGCCGAGGTGATCGGCGGCAACTTCTGGAAGTCAGAGCCGAAGCTGGCGGCCTAGTCATGGGAGAGCTATCCCGCTACGTCACGGTCAGCACGCTGGTACTGGTGCTGGATCTGTGCGGCACCTTCGTTTTCGCGTTGAGCGGGGCGGCGGCTGGCATTAAGCAGAGGCTCGACCTCTTCGGCGTGCTCGTGCTGTCCTTCGCAGCCGCCAACTCTGGCGGAATCATCCGCGATCTGCTGATTGGCGCTGTCCCACCGCCCGGCATTGCAGACTGGAGATACATCGCCGTCCCCGTTGTTGCGGGCCTTGCGGCGTTCTATGCGGGATCGATCGTCGATCGCATGCACCAGTCCGTACAGATCTTCGACGCGGCGGGCCTGGCGCTCTTCGCGGTCTCCGGCGCGCAGAAGGCACTCAACTTTCACCTCGGCCCTGTGACAGCGGTGCTTCTCGGCATGTTGACTGGCATCGGCGGTGGCATCGTACGCGATCTGCTCTCGGCCGAGGTACCGTCGGTGTTGCGCAGCGATATCTATGCGGTCGCCGCGCTGGCTGGCGCCGCTGTCGTCGTCGTCGGCCGTTCATTGCAGCTGCCAGGCACCGCAACCACGATCACTGGCGCGATCATCTGCTTTGGGCTCCGCTTTCTGGCGATCCGACATGGGTGGCAGTTGCCCGTTGCCGGCCGGATCGCGAGGTCGACCGTGAGGTCGAACGCGTCAACCGATCGGACACAGGATGACGCCAAGAAGCGTTGATGAGCGCGATCGATTTCATGACCTGTGTTGCTCTGCTGACCGCAGCAGGTCCACGACCACGTCGACGAGCGCGTCGATGGTCGCCGTGGCAGCCTCGGCGTGGACCGTTAGGCCGAGGGAGCGCGCCGCGTCGCTCGTAATCGGGCCCATGGTGATGATGCGGGCGCGGCCAATCGCGTCCGTGTTGCCGCCTAACGCGTCGAGGAAGAATCGAACGGTGGATGAGGAAGTGAACGTGATCGCATCCACGGCATTGGATGCGAGCGCGTCGCGTGCGGCGTTCGCGCCGGAAGCGTCGGGCACGGTCCGGTAGGCGACGACCTCGTCCACCGAGGTTTTCATATCGTGGAGCGCCGCGGGAAGCGCATCGCCAGCGCCGTCTGCCTTAATGAACAGGACGCGCGTGCCGCGTACATCCGGGCGCTGTCGGAGTGCCTCGGCGAGCCCCTCTGCCGTGGCACGCGGCGGGATCACATCGGCGGCAATGCCGCGGTCGAGCAGTGCTCGTGCGGTGGCCTGCCCAACGGCGCCCACGCGCAGGCCGGCGAAGCGGCGCGCATCGCCGCCGGCATCGCGGAGCGCGCCCCACGCGATCTCGACCGCGTTCTGCGATGTGAACAGCACCCACTGATACGCGTCGAGGCGGCCGAGCGCGGTGCGCAGCGGCGCGGCGTCGGCGGGGACGATGACGATGGCCGGCGCCTCGATCACGTCGGCGCCTAACTCAGTAAGGCGGGCGGTCAGGTCCGACGCCTGCGTGCGCGCGCGCGTCACGATGACGCGGCGGCCGTGCAGCAGGCGACGGTCGAACCATGCGATCTCGTCGCGCAGCCGCGCAACATCGCCCAAGATGGTAATCGACGGCGCCGCGATGCCGGCCGCACGCGCGGCGTCGACGATGCCGGCAATCGTGCCCTGCACCGTGCGCTGCCGCGGCCACGTGCCCCATTCCACAACGGCCGCCGGCGTGTCGGGCGACAACCCTCCCGCCGTGAGCGCCGCGACGATGTCCGGCAATCGCTTCACGCCCATGTAGAGCACGAGCGTGCCGCCAGCACGCGCGAGCGATGCCCAGTCGACGTCGCTGTCGCCCTTGGTCGGATCCTCGTGGCCGGTGACGAACGTCACCGCGGACGCGACGCCGCGATGCGTGACCGGAATGCCCGCGTACGCCGGCGCAGCGACACCCGCCGTCACTCCGGGGACGATCTCGAACGACACGCCGGCCGCGGCGAGTGCTTGCGCCTCCTCGCTGCCGCGCCCGAACACGAACGGATCGCCGCCCTTCAGTCGAACCACGCGTTTGCCCGCTCGCGCCAGACGCACGAGCAACGCGTTGATCGCGTCTTGTCGAGCCGACGGTGCGCCGCCGCGCTTGCCGACATCGTGCATCTCTGCGTCGGAGCGCACCGCACTGTTTTGCACGATGCGCGGGTTCACGAGCGCGTCGTACACAATGGCGTCCGCCTGGGCGAGCAGTGCGCGCGCGCGAACGGTGAGGAGGCCTGGATCGCCCGGGCCCGCGCCCACGAGCGAGACAAATCCGGATGGTGCACGGGGTCGCGCGTTCATCACTCGGAAAATGCCCGTTGCAACACCCAAACTCAACGATCCACTAGTGCGGCACGTGCGTCGCGGGCTGCCGGTGCGTATGATCATGGGGACATGACCACGCCAGCGGGGGAACGCACGCCCGCCGCGACGCGCACGGTGCTCGCCGGCTGCTCGTTCGCCGGGCTCGAGTACCTGTATCGCACCGTTCGCCGTCGCGGCCGCTTCGCGCCCGGCGCCATGACGGTGATCGATCCGCGTCCCATCCACTCGTACGTTCCGTTGGCGCACGAGGTCACGGGCGGCGTGCGCGACGCCGACGACCTGCGATTCGACGCCGCCGGATTCTGCCGAGCGATCGGCGCCGAATGGATCCAGGGTGCGGTGTCGACGCTCGATCGCGAGCGACGCGTAATCGGTCTCGCCGACGGACGCTCGGTGCCCTACGACCGCGTGGTGATCGCGATCGGCAGCGTGCCTAACTTGCCGGAAACGTTCGCGCGGTCGCCGGCGGTGATTCCCGCCAAGTTCGTGGACGACGCGGCCGCCTTACGGCGCCGGCTGCACGTGTTGCGCGTATCGGGAGCGAGCGTGCTGCGCGTCGTCGTCGTTGGCGGCGGTGTCACCGGCGTGGAGTGGAGCGCGGAGCTCGCGTCGGGACGCGTGGACGGCTCGCGAGTGGCGACGGCGCTCGTGAGCGATACGTCGCGTCTCTTGCCGACGTTTGCGCGCAGCGTGTCGCGGCGCGCGGCGACCGTGCTGTCGTCCAGCGGCGTGGAACTACTGCTCGGCCGTCACGCGACGGGTCTGTCGCGCGATCACGTGTTGCTCGAGGGCGGGACCTCTGTGCCGTGCGACGTCGTGGTATGGGCTGGCGGCGTGCGCCCGCATCCTGTGGTGGCGACGTTCGGCCTTCCGGTCACCGCGGACGGTCACTTGATCGTGAACGCGCGCCTGGAAGTGGACGGCGATCCCGCGATCCGCGCCATCGGTGATTGTGTGCGCGTGGTGGAGGGCGGCCGCGAATGGCCGACGACCATGCGAGCGATCGAAGCGATCTGGCAGGGCGCCGCTCTCGCCCGACTGATGGACCCGGATCCGCGCCGCGAGCCCAAGCCGCACCGATTGCACCGCGACTTTTCGTACGGCATCTCGCTCGGCCGCCGGCGCGCGGCGATCGTGAACGGACGGTTCATCATCGGCGGCGCGCCGGTGGTGGCGTTCCGGCGACTGCTGCAGTGGGGCTACTATCGGCGTCTGAGCCGCGTCGCCGCCAAGGGCTAACGGAACATCGCCGGACTGATCGCCAGCGCCACCTCGGCACGCGATCCACCGGCAGTCCCGCCCTGCGTGTGCGCGCGCGTACGGCTTCCGCGCCGGCGGAACTGTTCCGCGAGCCGCGATCGAATTTGCGAACGAATCTCAATAGCATACCACCCGGTACCATGCGCGACGGCGATGAATGCGCCGGTCCTGACTACAGATGTCGGCTAGTGGCGATTGGTTGCGATTATTCGCTAATGTGGTATGCCCCCGTCGCGGAGACGAGTATGACCAGCACATTGACGTCCCCACCGTCGGCCACGCCGGCGCTCGATGCGAGCGCGGTGGCCGCACTGTCCCAAGGCCTGCGCGGCCGCGTATTCACCGCTGAGACGCCAGGCTATGACCAGGCCCGCACGGTCTGGAACGCCATGATCGACAAGCGGCCGGCGGTGATTGCGCGGTGCGCGAGCGCGGCCGACGTGCGGCACGCGGTTCGGTTCGCGCGCGACACCGGTCTCGACATCGCGGTGCGCGGCGGAGGACACAACATCGCCGGCAGCGCGCTCGTGGACGGCGGCCTGGTGATCGACCTCTCGGCCATGAAATCGGTGCGCGTGGACCCGGTGCGGCGCATCGCGGTGGTCGAGCCCGGCGTCACGTTAGGCGAGTTCGACCACGACACGCAGGCGTTCGGCCTCGCCACGCCGGTGGGCATCAACTCGACCACCGGCATCGCCGGCCTTACGTTAGGCGGCGGCTTCGGCTGGCTCTCGCGCACCTACGGCATGACCGTCGACAACCTGCGCTCGGCCGACGTGGTGACCGTGGACGGCGAGCTCGTGCACGCCAGCGAGCGCGAGAATGCCGATCTGTTCTGGGGACTGCGCGGCGGCGGCGGCAACTTCGGCATCGTGACCGCGTTCGACCTGGCGCTGCACCAGGTGGGGCCCGAGGTGATGGCCGGGCTCATCGTCCACCCGTTCAACGACGCCGAGGCGCTGCTCCGGCGCTATCGCGAGGTCGCGCTCGCGGCGCCTAACGAGCTGTCCGTGTGGGTCGTGATGCGCCAGGCGCCGCCGCTCCCCTTCCTTCCGCCCGACGTGCACGGCAAGGAAGTGGTGGTTTTCGGCGTCCTGTACTCGGGCGACATGACAGCCGGCGAACGCGCCATCGCGCCGCTGCGCGCGATCGGGAAGCCGATCGCCGACGTGGTGTCGCCGCATCCGTACGCGGGCTTCCAGGCGGCCTTCGACCCGCTGCTCGCGCCGGGCGCGCGCAACTACTGGAAGACGCACGACCTCGCGCCGATGCGCGACGAGGTGCTGGACCTCTCGATCGACGCCGTCAGGCGGCTGCCAGGCCCGCAGTGCGAAGTGATTCTCGCGCAGATGGGTGGCGCGATCCGCGAGACCGGCGAAGATGCGACGGCGTACAGCGGCCGCGACGCGGACTGGATCGTGAACGTGCACGGCCGGTGGACCGAGGCGGCCGAGGATGAGCGCTGCATCGGCTGGTCGCGGCGCCTGTTCAAGGACCTGACGCCGTACGCGACCGGAAACGCCTACGTGAACTTCATGACACAGGACGAGGGCGACCGGGTGAAGACCGCGTACGGGACGCACTACGCGCGGCTGGCGGCGCTCAAGAAGAAGTACGACCCGTCGAACATTCTCCGGACGAACCAGAACATCACGCCGGCCGCCTGACGGCCCCAGCGGCGGGGGGCGAGGGATGTGAAACGTTGACGTATCGCTACGATACGCCTACGTTTCACATCGTCCCGAGCCGGAGTGTGCCATGCCCGCGTGCGTCCGCTACATCGTCACCGACGTCGACGCCGCGATCGACTTCTACACGCGGCACCTGGGCTTCACCGTCCGGATGCATCCCGCGCCGGCGTTCGCCGAGATCGCGCGCGACGGCCTTCATATCTATCTCACGCAGCCGGGACGGGGCGGCGGCGGGGCGCCCATGCCGTCGGGCGAAGCGCAGACGCCTGGGGGATGGAATCGCATTCACCTCCTCGTGAGCGACCTGGACGCGACGATCGCCACGCTGCGCACGGCAGGGTGTCGGTTCCGGAACGC
>Ga0105240_10008385_pt1 | contig 14793 bp, 10 predicted proteins | sample KBSC54metaG_FD_80426 | JGI IMG/M metagenome (GOLD analysis project Ga0105240, IMG submission 80426) | Corn rhizosphere microbial communities from Kellogg Biological Station, Michigan, USA - KBS C5-4 metaG | ecosystem: Host-associated > Plants > Roots > Rhizosphere > Soil | place: Michigan, USA... | reverse complement strand
TGGGAATTGACCCGCCAAGGCAAGGTCGAGGCGGCGATCGCCGAATGGAATCGCGCGCTGCAACTCAGTCCGGAGGATGACCGCGCCAACAGCAACGTGGCACTGCTGCTAGTGTCGTCGGGGCATTTCGCAGAAGCTGTGCCGCACTTCGAAACGGTGCTCCGCGTGAACCCTGATTATCCCGACGGTCACAGCAACCTGGGCGTGGCACTCGCAGGCCTTGGTAAGACAGAGCAGGCGATCGGTGAGTTCGAGAAGGCGCTGCAGGTGAATCCGCGTTCCGTGGAGGCGCACAACAATCTGGGCCGCGTCCTGACAGGAAGCGGACGGCTGGATGAGGCCATTACGCATTTCACGAGCGCGCTCGAGGTCGCGCCGGATTCTGCCTCCGTGCACAACAATCTCGGCCGCGCGCTGATGGCAAAGGGCGGCGTCGACCAGGCGCTGGTGCAGTTTGAAGACGTCCTGCGGATCGATCCGCTGTTTCCCGGGATTCACCAGAGTTTGGGCAGAGCCTATGCGCAGAAGTCCGATTTCGACCAGGCGATCGTGCAATTCCAACAGGCACTGCAGGACGGCACCGGCTCAGCCGAAGCGCACAATGGCCTGGCCGTAGCCATGGTCCGCCAGGGACGTTGGCAGGAGGCCATCCCCCACTTCAAACAAGCAGTAACCTTGCAGCCGGATTTCGTTGAAGCGCACTTCAACTTGGGCGACACGCTGTACTATCTCGCTGCCCGGCCGGCCGACGCGCTCGAACAGTGGCGAGCCGTGCTCCGTATCGAACCGAATCATATTGCCGTGCTGAGCGAGACAGCCGCACTGCTGGCAACCTGTCCCGACACCGCTCTGCGAGACGGTACGCGGGCCGTCCAACTGGCGGAACGGGCCGCCCAACTTTCTGAACGTCGAGACCCGGCAATCCTGGACACACTCGCCGCAGCTTATGCCGAAGTCGGCCGTTTCTCCGACGCTGTCGCCGTCACCAATGTGACGCTATCCGTGGCGCGGCAGCAGCATAACGAGCGGCTGATTGCTCGCCGCGAGCAAAGGCTGGCACTGTACCAGGCGGGCAATCCGCTGCGCGACCGGCCGCCGCAATAACACTCCTCACCGCCTGATGCGGTGAGTTACATACTCCGCACCGATGGCGTTCCCTTTTGAGTAATCTACCCGCAGCACGATCTGGCAGCTCTTATAAGAGTTCCCTGCCGCACGAAATACCTTATCCTTCATGTGCCCGACAAACACCGGATCCAAGAGCTTCTGCACAATCAGCGAGCTGGTCTGCACCCGGTTTCCAAACAAGCTGAGCAATTCACCGTCAGGCGGAATCCGCAGGCTGGTGATCAAGGCATAGTCCGCGGTCATTTCGGAGCTACGTTCCATCGCGCTCGTTTCCGACGATCCGTAAGCCGCCGATTCCGTACCTTGCGGCGCAACGTTGATGAATCCGTCCTGCGGCACCGCCGTATGCGGAGGTGGTCGAAAATTCAATTCCCTCATTGCGTCCAGCAGAAACGGTGCCCCGCGAGGATGTCCCAGCACGATCGTCTTACCGCCCCGGATGTCCGCAAGGGACACCTCGCGTGCACTTCTGACCAAGATGCGGGATCCCAACGCGGCCAACGATTCCTCTACACGCGCCAGGCTCAGTACGTCGCTGAATGACGCCCAGCGATCCCATTCCGGAGACGCCGGCTGACGCAACAGCGTCTTCGGTGCAACCGCCAAGTCCTCGGCATAGTTCAGACGAAAGTCGCGTTCGAAGCCGCTCTTGCTAAAAAAGAACAATGGAGTGGAGAGCGCCACAGTGACTTTGCTGTCTCGAAACGGAGCCCAGATCGGATGCGACGCGATAGGAGCGGAAATCCGCTCATGACTGCCGTGCGCTCTCGATATGAACAGTCCGACGGTCGCGGATGTAATGACGATGCCAACGGCCAGCCCCGTCAGAAATCCTCGCTTGTCGTGATGGCCGGACGTAGGAATTAATACAGTCGTCTGACGTGGCGCAATCGACTCCCGCGTGACGCTGATACCCTCGTGCCGCGGCGCAGGACTCAGTGGACGGAACAGCAGCGCGTAGTTCCCCTTGGGGATCTGGATCTCCCAGCTCTCGCGCGAACTTCCCTCATCAAAATACTGCTGCAGTTTCTTGCGGAGGTTCGAGATTTGTACACGAACGAGCGTGTCGTGGCTGGTGTCGTAGCCGGGAAGGCGGCTGAACACCGCGACACCGATTTCCTGTTCGCGAATCAACTGATCCGTATCGCTGCGTTGGGCGAGATAGATTAGCAGGGCGCGCAGTCGTCCGGAGCTCTCGAAGGCATGGCTGTTCAGGATTCGCTCAATCAGGGCCTGACGTTCTTCCTTACTTGGCGCCGCTATCACCCGACTCATGGCAGGTAACAGATTATCATGCGGGGACTTCCGGAGAAATCTCGTCCCCGCCTGCAGCCGTTGAAAACGAACGGGTTCGCCGCACCTTAACCTCTCTTAACCCCCCGATTTCACGAGAATTCACTTGAATGCACCCTGCGGGCGGGGTCAGACTCGACTGGACTAGCTATGGCCTCAAACCAGACAGGAGTATTGTCTGTTGGCCCCGAATCTCACTTGGAGGTCTGACGTGGAAACGATGCATCGCACCCTGCGACTTTTGTTCGTGCTCGCCCTTTTGGGCGCAGTTCTCTCAGCCCAGGAGTACCGGGGCCGCATTCAAGGCATCATCACCGATAGCAGCGGCGGAGTGATTGCCGGCGCTGTGGTCACTTTGAGTAACATCAATACGGGAATCAAGACGCAGCGCGCCTCGAGCGAACGCGGCCAGTATCTCTTCGATCTCGTGGAGCCGGGTTCCTACACCGTGACCGTTGAATTGCCGGGCTTCGCCAGATTCCTTCAGGAGAATATCCCGCTGGCGGCCAAGGGCGACGTCACGGTGAACGCCCAATTGCGGACCGGCGACGTGCGCGAAACGGTGTCGGTCACCGCCGAGGCTACCCAGGTACAGTTCAGTAGCAGCAAGCTGGATACCACCGTGGAGACGAGAATCGCGGAGCAGGTGCCCCAGCTTTACCGCAACCCCTTCGTCCTGGCGACACTCGACCCCTCCGTCATCAAGGATGACGCCAACACCGAATACAACCCCTTCAACAGTTGGGGACCCGGCCGCATGAGCGTTGGCGGCGGAGCCAATTTCTCCAACGATCTTCAGGTCGACGGCAGCCGTGTCGGCATTAGCGTGAAGACCGGCTACGTTCCCACTTCCGACATGGTCCAGGAGGTCAACGTCTCCCAGAACACCGTGGATGCCGAGTTCGGCCACGGCTCCGGGTCGGCCATCTCCATCGTTACGAAAAGTGGAACCAACCAGTACCATGGCAGCGCCTACTACTACGGCCGTTACCCCTGGGCTGCCGCGGTGTCCGACCGGCAGTTCCGCACCATCAACCTCGACCGGCAGCAAATGTATGGCGGAACCGTGGGGCATCCGATTCTGAAGAACCGCCTGTTCAACTTCGTATCCTATGAAGGATGGAAGTGGGCGCAAGCCGCGGCGCCCTACACCGCCACCCTGCCCACCGATCTCGAACGTCAGGGAAACTTTTCGCAGTCGATTAACGCCGCGCGGGCGCTCAACGTCATCTACGACCCTTCCACCACGCAGACTTCCGCGGACGGCAGCACCATTACACGAACGCCTTTCGCCGGTAACGTGATCCCCTCCTCGCGGCAGGATCCGGTTGCGGTCAAGTTCATGGGAGCCCTCTGGAAACCAAACGGTCCCGGCCAAGGCTACGATCACCTCTACAACTATGTGACTCCTCTGCCCGTCAACTATCCTTACAAGAACTTTGCCGATCGCGTCGACTTCCACGTCAATGACAAACTGACGCTGAGCTTCCGGGCGCAGATCTTCCGCACCCCTGCCTCCGTAGGAAATCCGACCGGTTCACCGCTCTTCGACAACGACCGCGGCAGCCAGCGCGATGGCAACACCTATTCGGGCACGTTGACCTATACGCTCAGCCCGAGAACCATCATTACCGCCAGCGTCGATTATCACGACTTCACCGACGCATCGCGTTTCGCCGCCCAGGACGCGGCATGGACGTTCGCCGGCGTTTACCCGAATTCGGATTTCTACAAAGCCCTGTATGCCGATCCGTCCATCCCCAAGCTGCAAGTCCGCATGTCGATCAGCGGTGATGGCGGACGCTGGCTCAACATGGGACCGGGCGGCGGTTACTGGCACCAGGTGCCGAGCGGCAGCGGCATCGACATCAAGATCGCGCGCCAACAGGGACAGCACTACCTGAAGGCCGGTTTCGAAACTCTGGGTACGCACGCCCCAAGCCTGCTGCAGCAATCTAATCCCGGCTTCGGCTTCAACGGCGACATTACTAACTCGACTTACGTCAACCCCAACCTGTCGGTGGCGGGTAATCCCTACGCCTCTTTCCTGCTCGGCGCAGTCGTACCCATCGGCGCCAGTCCCAGCGGCTGGGATAGCAACGAAACCTCTATGCCGAGCCTGGTCACTCCCAACACTTCGACCCGCTTCTATGGCGGCTACTTCAATGACGACTTCAAGGTGAATAAGAACCTGACCTTGAATCTCGGGCTGCGTTACGAATTTGAACAGCCGTATTCGGAAGAGCAGAATCGCCTGACTGCGCCGCTCGACCTGAACAAAGCGATTCCCGAACTCTCCAACCTGCAGATGCCAGCCGCATTGAAGCAGTTTTACCCTGGCACCTGGAGCCTGAACGGAGCCTTCCAATTCACCACCAGCGGCCACCCAGGCGCATGGAACGCTGGCACTGGAACGCTGTCTCCGCGTTTGGGTGTAGCCTACCGCTTGAGCGACAAAATGTCTTTGCGCGCAGGCTACGGACGCTATGTCACCCCGTGGAACATGGATTCGGCTGCGTCCGATCAGTTCAGCGCACCCTTCACCGGCTTCTCCAACTACACCGATGCCGCGCCCACTGTGTTGGGAGTACCGCAAATGCAGCTCTCGAATCCCTTCACCTCTTCCTTCCCGGTAGTTCCCTCTTACGGAAAATCGTACGGAACCTACACCGGACTCGGCGGCGGGCTCAGCTTTTTCAATTCGGACCGGCCGCGAGCCTACAGTAACCGCATCAACGTCTCGTTCCAACGCCAGTTACCGCAGAATATCGTCCTCGATGTGACTTACTTCCTCAATAAGTCCACTCACATTAGCGTCGTGAATTACGACATCAATCAGGTGGATCCCCGGATTGCATTGCAGTACGGGGCCGCTACCAACGTGCAGGTGCCCAATCCGTTCTACCATCTGCCGATCCCCAATCAATCTCCGGGCGCGTTATGGAACCAGGCCAGCGTTTCCGTCCTGACCTTAGCTCGGCCGTATCCGCAGTACTCCGGGGCGCTTTCGGTCATTGACGGCCTGGACGGTGGAAATATGACCTATCACTCGCTGCAGATCAAAGCGGTGAAGGCATTCAGCAGCGGTTACACGCTGTTGATCGGCTATAACTATCACGTGCAAGCCAACCAGCAGTTCTACGACGGCGTGGATAACTACCTGAGGAAATTCACCTCCGAAGATTCGGGTACGCCTCGGCATCGCTTGACCGCCTCCGGCACCTGGTTGCTGCCTGTTGGTAAAGGCCGCAAGGTCCTGCCCTCGGCATCCCGCCTGGTCGACCTCGTGGTCGGCGGTTGGAACCTGTCCGGTACAAGCACCTATCACACCGGCACGCTGCTGAATTTCGGCGGAATGCTGGTAAGCGGCGACCCGACCATCTCCAATCCGGGACCCGGCGCCTGGTTCAATACTTCGGTATTCAAGCAGCTGCCGGCTTACACGCGGCGCACCAATCCCTGGTACTACTCCAACATCCGCGGCCCGCAGTTCTTCAACATCGATGGGTCGCTGTATAAGGACTTCCCGATCGTCGAGAGAGTCAAGCTGCAGCTGCACCTGGACGCCTTCAACGCTCTGAACAACATGAATTACAATAATCCCAACATGAGTGTGACCAGCAGTCAGTTTGGAAAATCCACCGACATCTATCCGCAGGATTTCGGCCGCCGCCTGCAGTTGGGAGCGAGGATCGAATTCTGAACCTGACTCGTGTACTCGAGCAGATCCAGGGTGTAAAAGAAATGACCCGGCGTGCCGTCAGTGCGCCGGGTCTTCTCAATGAAGCCTATGACTACCCTCGACCGAGTTCGTTCTCTCGCGGCATGCGGATCGAACTGGGCGGCGTGGCCGTACTCCTGATCTCTGGTACGGCCAGCATCGGGGAGGACGGGCAGTCTCTACACGAAGGAGACTTTCGGGCGCAATTGCGACGCACCTACGCCAACATCTCCGGCCTGCTGAAAGCGGAAGGCGCGTCGTGGAAAGACATCGTGCGTACCACCTGTTATCTCAAGGACATCGAGCGGGACTACGCCGCGTTCAACGAAGAGCGTACATCGTTTTTCCGCCAGCAGGCTCTCGACCCGCTGCCGGCTTCCACCGCCATACAAGCCACCCTTTGCCGTCCGGAGCTACTGATCGAAATCGAAGCGATCGCCCTGTTCCTGCCCGGGTCCGGCGAATAGAGGCTTCGCTCGCTATTTGGTCGCTGTAGAATGCAGTCGTGGGCACTCTCTTTCATTTCTCGGAGGACCCCACCATCGACTTGTTCCGGCCTCATGTCGCGGTCACTGCGAGCGAGATTGAGCCATTGGTCTGGGCCTTGGACCAGGCGCATGCGCCGAGCTACTGGTTTCCACGCGATTGTCCGCGTGCCTGCTGCTGGGCTGGCGAGACAACGACGATCACCGAAAGTAGCGCGGCCCTACTGGAATTGGGGAAGACACGCCGGCTGCACGCCATTGAAGATGCCTGGCTGCAGCGGGTTCGGATGTGCCGGCTGTTCGTTTATGAGTTTGATTCAGCACACTTCGAACCAAAGAACTCCGACGCTGGCTACTGGGTGGCACGTTGCGATGTAGTGCCGTTGACTGTTTCGCCAGTCGGCGACCTGCTGGCACGGCATGAGGCGGCGGGGATTGAATTCCGCGTCGTAAGAAATCTGTGGCCGGTGATTGATGCCATAGCAGCATCAGGCCTGGAGTTTTCGATCCTTCGCAAAGCGAACGCTCAGCCACGTTTGGCGCATTAGCACTACTCGAGTAGTCCGGTCAGCTGGCAACCAGATATTCACTTTGGACGAGGCCGCTCGAAAACTCCCGCGTCGCGATGTGCTTGAGGACGATGTCACGACCTACCGGTGCAAAGAGCGGAATCCCATCCCCGATGAGTACTGGTACGCGAGAAATGACGAGGCGCTGAATGAGCCCAGCCTGCAGGAAGCGCTGAATCGTGATCCCGCCGTCAACATAAATGTGCCGGAAGCCGCGGGCATCAAGCTGAGACACGATCTCGGCAGGAGTCCCCGACATATGCTCGACGACCGCCCCGGCCGGGGCGTGGGCGAGCGGGCTGGTACTGAGCACGAAAACTGGCTTCTTACCGTAGGGCCACGTGTCAAAGGCCAGGGCCGTCTCGAAGGTCTTGCGGCCCATGACTAATGCATCGACGGTGGCGATGAACTCGTCGTAGCCATGGGGTTCGTCGCCGGCATGCGACAAAAAATCGAAGTCACCATTGGTGCGCGCAATAAAACCGTCGAGGCTGGTACCAACAAACACCGATGCTCTCACTCTGTGTCCTCCCTTCTTGCCACTATTTGCCAGCATAACGCTCCTCGGTACGTTCCGAATCGACAGATATGGCTATGCCACCCCGGCGTTCGTTACGACTTCGGGCCCTTGGCGGCCATTCCCTTCGGATATAAAAGCCTCTGGTATTAAGTTCCCGGATTACAACGATAACTTCTTTTCGTCCACTCAGCAATTGATCGAGACCACACTAATTGCTAACGTTGCCGGGATTTACAACGCTCATCTGCAGAACCCGCATACGATGCAGTACACGCTCGACGTTGCAGTGCCAGGTGCATCGACTGTGGTATCAAACGGCGGTGGTGGGTACCGTGGAGTGAAGTTTCCCGTGTTTCGCTTCGCAAATACTGTGTACCGAATTACCGGGCTGGCAGAACTCGCTGAGAAACGATGACGGCAACGACGCACCAGGGCGCCTGAGGTTAACACGTGAAAACGGAGGGCCACGTTTCAGCGACCCCCTCCCTAACGGATTGCGATTGGATTAGTTGTCGTGATGGTCGCGATTGTCATTATTGGGATTCGCGGCATTCGATCCCGCCGCGATACCGGTGCTCGCAATAAATGCTCCCAGCTGAGATCCCGCGGGAGCAGCCGGGTTGAAGATGCGAATCAGAATTGATGGCGCGATACACGAGGCCGGGACCGCGACCACATCTTCGATATTGGCCCGACCGCTGGCGTTCAGAAAGACGGCTCCCGTGCTGCCTACCACGGTGCCTCCGCTGCCGCCACAAACAAGACTGGCCGCGACCATCTGTACAGGCCCAACCGTTCCCACGAGATTCGGGGGAGCCCCCACGCCGAGAAGCAAACCTGTCACTTCAACTTCCAACTGTCCATTCGGCGAGATCTGGGCTGAGCCCTGGCTGACTACCCACGGCGCCCCGCCGGATGGCACTCCGCCGACCATCGTGCCCGGTGCGGAGCCGACGACCGAGGAATTGAATGAGTTCTTTCCGGCCTGGGTATTGTTGTTATTGCCATTCTGGCCCTTGTTACCGTGCCCACCTCCATCGTCGGCCAGGGCCAACGTACCAAGAAGCGTCAATACAATACTGGCTGTTAGACATGTGAGACTTTTCATATATCCTCTCCTTGTACGCATTTGCGTATAACAGTCTGACAAGGAGACTATCCTCAGGGAACCAAAACCCTGGGCCGTTCCGTGCGAGCCAACACGCAAGGGGGGAGCACGTAAGAGGACTGGCATTTGTCAGCCCCGGTGCATTGCCCCCAACAGTTGGCTGCGGAATTTTCAAACACTCGTTTACGGAGACGATGGATCCGGATTCTCGAAACGATAAAGCGCGGGTTTCGAATATACTTCACAGCTACGTTCACCGCGGGTGCGACGGTACCGTCGTCCTTCGAATCATGCCGTGCGGCGTTTCCGCGCGGAATGCCGAAGGGAGCTGTACATTGACTTGCTGAACGGAGGCTTTACGGCCGAGCCACCTGAAGGTACGTTCCATGACTGGCCCGGGCATGAGTGGCTGGAAGCCCATAATAGATGTCATATGGAGATTCGGAATATTGAGTTCGAGACCACCGACTGGGCAACCGTGGAACCGATCGCACACGATGGGGAAACGGGTGTAGCGCATTGGCGCACGAGGCAATTCAGTGACATTCGAGTACGAATCGTTGACTACTCTCCGGGCTACCTGGCAGACCACTGGTGCGAAAAGGGTCACGTCCTCTTGTGTCTGGAGGGTGAACTTCACACTGAGTTGAAGGATGGCCGCGTGGAGGTTCTTCGTCCGGGAATGAGTTACCAGGTCGGCGACGGCATGCAAGCCCACCGAAGCTACTCGCCTCACGGGGCCAAATTGTTCATTGTGGATTAACCGGCGAAGATTGAGAATGGCGGCTCGTCCGACGACGGGCTGCCGCTGGGTGGTCGACTCCAAACCATGATGAATCTGAAATCACCTGCCAATTCCCGTTCTCGTTTGGGCATGCAACCCGCCAGAATGCGGCGCATGTGGCCACAATGCAATGCCAGCAAACGTCGCCACGCCATGTGCTATGGACTCGGCACGACGAGGCATGCGTGTATTGGACGGGTCCGACAGCGGCTACCGCGGCGTCTCGTCAACTTGTCGAAAGCGATTCTTACCGTTTCAGCCTGGTTCTCTCGTTACCGCCGCGGCAGTCGTGGTCGGATGAAGTATGGGGATATAATTACGGCGAAAACTGGAGACCGTTCGATCATGAAACTGAAGACATTTGGAATTTGTGTAGTTTTGGCCACCCTAATATTGCCCGGCACTGGGAGTTTTGCACAGAACGCGGCGGCTACTGCGAAACCCGCACCTTGCGCTGCAGAAGGATTTAGCGGGGGCTTCAGCCGCGGGTGTCCGCAAAAACAATTTGCCAATCCGGCCGACATCTCGGCCATGATAGCCGCGTTGCCGGACAAGCCCTACGCCACACCTCAGAGCCTGCGCCATGTGCTGGTCCTCGGCCGAGCCGTCGGTTGGGTGCACACCTCCATCCCCCTGGCAGCGAAGATGGTTGAGTACCTGGGAGACAAGACCGGCGCGTGGATGACGACCATCACCTACGACGCGGCTGCGATCACGCCTGAGAACTTGAAACAATATGACGCCATCTTCCTTGCCAGCACGACCGGCGAGTTCCTGGATGACCCAAACGAACAGGCCGTCACGAACCTTCGTCGGCGGGCGCTGCTTGACTTTGTCAAAGGTGGCAAGGGTTTGGCCGGCATCCACGCAGCTACCGACAGCTATCACGCAAAGAGCCCGGCGCTCGCCGGAACATGGCTCGAGTTTAACGACATGATCGGCGGGTTCTTCAAATTCCACTGGACCTACCCAACCTTGATACCGGTGAAGGTCGATGATCCTCACAGTCCCCTGACTGCCATGTTCCCGCCCCGCGGCTTCGACATTGTGGACGAAACTTACACGTTTGCGCAGGACTCATTCAGCCGAAAGCGGGCGCATGTTCTGACCAGCATCAACTACGCAAAGATGAGCGCGGAAGACAAAGCCAAAGAGCCAGCAGCCACCAGGCGAACTGACGGCGACTATGCGATGAGCTATATTCAGCGCGTGGGCAACGGCCGGGTGTTCTATGAGGGGCATGGTCATGATGAGAAGGTATACTACTTGAGACCCTTTGTCGCTCATATGCTTGCGGGGATTCAATACGCTCTCGGCGATCTCAAGGCCGATGACAGTCCGAGTGAAAAATAGGGCGCAGGTCTGGGCAGGTTCCGCTTATCGGGGAAACTACAACTTCGCGACGGACAGCGATAATCCTCTGAATACCGGCGATGGCTTCTCCAATGCCTTGCTTGGGAGCGTCGACAGTTATATGCAAGCCAACAACTGGCCGATCGGGAGTTACCTGTTCCATGACTTCGAATGGTATGCGCAGGATAACTGGCGTATAAGTCGCCGGTTGACTCTCGATTACGGATTGCGCTTTTACCATATGCCAGCGACGGTCGACAATAACCACACCATCGCGACGTTCGACCCGAGCCTTTATAGTTTTCGGCAAAGATGCAACCGGGGCTGCGGCCGCCATCAATCCGATCACGGGAGCTACGGTTCCCGCGGTTTACGTCGGACAATTCGTTCCAGGCATAGACACTCCTTCCGATGGCGCAGCGGTCGCGGGAATTAACGGTTATCCCGCCGGCCTCTATAACACTCCAATGGTTTCCTATGGCCCTCGCTTCGGGTTTGCCTACGACCTCTTCGGCCAGGGCAAGACTGCGATTCGCGGTGGCTTCGGAATATTCAAGGAAAGTCAAGGTTTACGAGACCTACAATCTGTCGGGCCAGGCACCGGTCACGCAGGCGCCGACGATTTATTACACTACCTTTGCCACGTTGGCGCAGGGCGCGTCCACCGGGCTCATCAATGGCGTGAATGGTCGTTCGGCCACCACCCAACTCAACGGCAACCAACCGCTGCCCACTATCATGAACTTCAATCTGGGAATCAAGCACCGACTCGGAACCACTACATTCGAAATGGCGTATGTCGGCTCTCTCAACCGCCACCTGCCGCTCGATATCAACTTGAATCCGATTCCGATCTACTCGGTGCTGTTACGCCAAGAACGCCGGGCTTACGGCCAATTTCCTGCGCCCGTATCAAGGTTACGCGAACATCAATTCAGAACAGTTCGTGGGCACCTCGAATTACAACTCGTTGCAGGCTTCGATGCGCCGCCGATTCACCCGCGGGTTGCAGTTCGGTGTGGTCTATACTTTCTCGCTGAGGCGAGGCCGATGGAAGCCGGCGCTAAATGATCGCCCACTAACTGGGGCGCGCTATGAGATTTCGTCCAAATCGGGATTTATTTCTTGATTTGGATGGCGTACAGGCGATCGCTGCCCGCCGTCATTTTCACCCAAATACACAGAAAGCCGGTTGCGTCGTTCGGCAGGTCCGGCGTTACCTTGTAGATCGAACCCGCAACGGCATCCAAGCTCGACGATATCGGCTTCGAATATGATGGAGTGGTCAAGTTCTTGTGCCAAATCCCGGCTTCGATGCTGGGGAGAAGGAACACTCTAGCCTCGTTCATCACAGTGTTCGGAATATTGATGACGAAACCAATCGGTCCGACGATTTGCGGAATTGAATGGTCGAACTTGAATTGAATCTGCTGATCGAATGGATCGAGCGTAAACGCGCCATAGTGAGAGATTTCCAAGAGCTTGGACGCGGTCTGGGCGTAAACGCCTGTACGACTCGCCTGTTCCATCATTGCTTCACTTAGCCCGTGGCCGCAACCTGACGTGAGGATGATACCGGACGCCAGCACACCGAAATGTAGCGCGTTAAACTTCATCATGTACTGTCCCTTCCCTGATCGTGCATCACATTAGCGGGCGAAACAAAATCGAGCCATGCGAACTGGTCCACATCTCCGTTGAACGCCGATCAGTTTCACGTATCGTGATTCAACTTTTCGAATGGTCAACCCTTCCGACCTGCGGGCGCATGCATCCAGCGCGGCCGAGATCGCCTTAACACGCGTAAGAGTAACAAGGCTCAATGACAACGTTCAATGTATACAACAGGGTACTATCACTCAGGTTAGCCCACGCTTTCTACACCCGCTCAACTGGCTGGATATGTAGGTTCCTACGCCAGCGAAGAGATTGATCCGGTTTACCGAATTTCAGTTCAGGATGGAAACCTGATGCTAAATCGCCCGAAGTTGAAACCCCAGAAACTGACGCCGCTGGTTGAAGATTACTTCGCTGGCCTAGGCGGCGTTGTGCATTTCAACAGAGATCGGTCCGGCACTGTAACCGGCTTCGTCCTGAATTCGGAGAGTATCAGGAGTTTTCCTTTCCGGAAGGCGGGGCGGATCTGAGTGCGGCTCATGCGCGTCTCAAATATGGTAGGTTCTGGGCGAATAGTCAAAATATTCATGCGGCCCTGGTGTAGTACTTCAGCAACCCACTGAGTCTTTGCGTGCATTTGACACTTTTTCGAATCGCGGGTTTGCCGTTGCTCGGGAAATAACAGAAGATTGCCTTTACCCTGGTGGTTCCGCTCGAAATAATAGTGCGATACGAACTCCATTAGAGTCCGCTTCAAAGACGGCTCACCGAACAAGATCCGCTTCGATAGGCATTCCTGCTTAACCGAGCGGACCCAGCGCTCGGCAAAAGCATTTCACGTTTGGACTCCGAGGCGGCAACTTCACCCCAGTCGCGCCAAACATCTATAGAAATTCGGAAGTGAACAAGATGGCTCCGATTGTAAACCAGGTACCGATTCAGAATTCCATCCACTGGGTCCGTCAGATTGCGACCGATCTGCTCCTTCCACCATCCGATTCGACCATAGGTCATGACCATCGGCGCAAACAAGCTCATCACGAGCACCACGACTGGATCAGAATTCGGAGGGGCTCTGTGTATTGGCGGCAAGACATTCCCTTCTTGCCCATGTTCTCACTTTCGTACACTCGCTAGATTCTCATCGCTCGCAGTGCGGCTGCGGCGCTACTTCGTCGATGGCTATTGCTGGGATGGGAAGGCGTTGCGCCTCCCGTCCAAGATCCCTGTGCCATAACCGATCCATCCAAGCTCCGCCGTTGGTCTCGGGATCTGGATTGCTCTCAGCCTCCTTACAGTCAGGCGGCTTGAGAAGCGTTGGAGCGTTGAAAAGATGCCCACTGATCGCGGCTGCGATACCACGGCTACCAGCCCGCAGTGCGCACTCTCGGCCAGAAGGTCGAACGGTGCTTCCAGAGTCCTAGCCGCGTACGAGCTTAGCTTCGACTGAGTGCCGTGAATCGAATTCTGAGAGAACGTTATGCTGGAAAATTTTGAGTTGAACACTTACTCCTGTGGCCACGGTGGATGAATGGGGCTTTTGGGACACTACGAGGTACGCACCGCGTACCTAGGCATAGCACGTCGATCGGAAGCTTTGAGAGTTTCATCCGCGGGTACGAGCACAGCTTCGACTCGGCTCTGATCGAATCCGGGAATAGCACGTCGAGCGAAAGAGACCTTGAGCTAAAAGCGCTGCGGCTTTAGCCATCGTAGATCAATTGAGTTTTTGGACATTACAGCCTTTGTAACATCCAGACCGATTGCGGCCCTACCAGAAATCGGCGGCGACGATCTTCGGCAAACCGGGACTGCCCTTGATCACCTCGGTCGCAAGCACAATTGCCACGTTCTTGTGCTCCCAACCGCTTGGTCCGAATGCGTCCAGCTTGCTCATCAGTTCCGGATTCGTGAGGAATTCCCCCGCTGCGAGGGTTCCGAAATGCGATAGCCCGGCAGCGGTGACCGCAATTTGACCGGTTTTGGAATCCAAAGCTCGCACGACCAATGCGTAATCCATGGTGGGTTGGTTGTAAGGCGTAGACAGATCGACCGACCAGTCGTTACGAGTGGGGTACTTCTTGTCTCGAAGGACCTTAACATCACTGCCCGGCGCCCGTTCTATGGTGAAGCGGAGCCTGTCGGCCAGGCTGGTAGTCCAATAGTTGTTGAATCCGATCAAAACCGCCGGGCTGGTCTGGAGATCGGCAAACGT
>Ga0105240_10008382_pt1 | contig 14794 bp, 15 predicted proteins | sample KBSC54metaG_FD_80426 | JGI IMG/M metagenome (GOLD analysis project Ga0105240, IMG submission 80426) | Corn rhizosphere microbial communities from Kellogg Biological Station, Michigan, USA - KBS C5-4 metaG | ecosystem: Host-associated > Plants > Roots > Rhizosphere > Soil | place: Michigan, USA... | reverse complement strand
GGGCCGCTGCGGAAGCGCGGCGACCTCTGTGACAATTTTATATCACAAACGGATTCAAATCTCCAGTCCAAGCTGCATCGGCGCCTCGCTAACCCCTTCACTTAAGTTATGAAGTCCCAAACCAAGCAGCCTGATGCCCTTTGGAAGCGGGTGGAGCGCCGCCAGCAGCGCCTGCCCTGCGGCCGAAAACGCGGCAAGATCGGGAACCGCCGACGGAAAGCTGCGCGACCGGGTGATGATGGTGAAATCGCCGTACTTCACTTTCAGAGTGACGGTTCGGCCAGTCACCTCCGCCCGCTCGACTCGCGCCCAGGCATAGCCAGCGATTCGCTCCAGCTCGGCAGCGAGCCGCTCCCGATCGGACAGGTCTTCGTCGAACGTGCGTTCGGCGCTCACCGACTTGTACGGCCGGTCCGGTTTGACCTCGCGCTCGTCGATCCCGCGGCAGATGTTGAAATACCAGCGGCCGCTCGATCCGAACCGCCCTTCCAGTTCGGCCAGGCTCCAGCGCTGCAGGTCGGCGCCGGTCAGGATTCCCAGCCGCTCCATCTTGCGCGCCGTCACCGGGCCGACTCCGTGAAAGCGCGAGACTGGAAGCGCTGCGACGAACGCTTCTCCCTGATCCGGCCGGATCACCGTCAGCCCGTCGGGTTTGCGGTAATCGGAGGCCAGCTTGGCGATGAATTTACAATAGGAGACGCCGGCGGAGGCGGTGAGCCCGGTCTCGTTCCGAATCCGCTTCCTGATGTCCTCGGCGATCGCCCGCGCGCTCCCGAGGTTTTTCCGGTCTTCGGTTACGTCGAGATAGGCTTCGTCGAGGCTGAGCGGTTCGACCAGATCCGTATAGTCGAGGAAGATCGAGCGAATCTGCTGCGATACCGAGCGGTAGATGTCAAAGCGTGTTTTGACGAAGATCAGCTCCGGACATCGCCGCTTGGCAGTGACCGAGGGCATAGCGGAGCGGATCCCGAACTTTCGCGCCTCGTAACTGGCCGCCATGACCACGCCGCGATGCCCGCCGCCGACCGCTATCGGCTTTCCGCGAAGCTCCGGATTATCGCGCTGTTCGACCGACGCGTAGAAGGCATCCATGTCGACATGGATGATCTTTCGGATCGGGCGATCGGTGTCGGCCACGGCGGAATTTCTGTCCTACACGGCCCCGCCGAGTCTAGGGACGACTGAGCGAGTCGGGCGAAACTGACAAAGCTGACACACCCCCTCCCCCGTCTTCGGCGAAGATTTTTGCATCCCCACGGGCATTCTGCTTAAGGGCGGCGCCATGAACATCCACGAATATCAAGCCAAGGAATTGCTGGCGAAGTTCGGCGTTCCTGTTCCCGCCGGTCACGCGGCGATGAGTGTCGAAGAGGCTGTCGAGGCTGCGAAGAGGCTGCCCGGGCCGCTCTGGGTCGTGAAGGCGCAGATCCACGCCGGCGGCCGCGGCAAGGGCAAGTTCAAGGAGCTGCCCGAAGGCTCGAAAGGCGGGGTCCGCCTCGCCCATTCGATCGACGAGGTGCGGGAGCATGCCGCCGAGATGCTGGGCAAGACGCTGGTCACGGTCCAGACCGGCCCGGCCGGTAAGGAAGTGCAGCGGCTCTACATCACGGACGGAGTCGATATCGACAAGGAATTCTACCTCGCTCTCCTCGTCGATCGCGAATCCAGCCGGGTGGCGATCGTCGCCTCCACCGAAGGCGGGGTCGAGATCGAAAAGGTCGCCCACGAAACGCCGGATAAGATTCACACCCTCAGCATCGATCCCGCCACCGGCCTTATGCCGCACCACGGCCGCGAGGTCGCCGCGGCGCTCGGCCTCAAGGGCGATCTCGCCAAGCAGGCGCAGAAAATGGTCGCGAAGCTTTACGACGCCTTCCTGGGCACCGACGCCTCGCAGATTGAGATCAATCCGCTTGCCGTCACCGACAAGGGCCAGCTCCTGGTCCTCGATGCCAAGGTCGGCTTCGACAACAACGCCGAGTTCCGCCATCCCGAGCTCCAGCAGCTCCGCGACGTCACCGAGGAAGACCCGATGGAGTTGGAGGCGTCGAAATATGACCTCAGCTACATCAAGCTCGATGGCGACATCGGCTGCATGGTGAACGGCGCCGGCCTCGCCATGGCGACGATGGACATCATCAAGCTCAACGGTGCTGAGCCCGCCAACTTCCTTGATGTCGGCGGCGGCGCCTCGAAGGAGAAGGTGACCGCCGCGTTCAAGATCATCCTCTCGGACCCCGCAGTCAAAGGCATCTTGGTCAACATCTTCGGCGGGATCATGCGTTGCGACATAATCGCGGAAGGAATCGTCGAAGCCGCTCGCGAAGTGCAGCTTGGTGTTCCGCTGGTGGTCCGGCTCGAAGGCACGAACGTCCAGCAGGGCAAGGACATCCTTGCCAAAAGCGGGCTGCCGATCATCCCGGCCAACGATCTCGGCGATGCCGCCCGCAAGATTGTCGCGGAAGTGAAGGAAAAGGTTGCGGCGTAGCGCGTCGCCCCAGCGAAAGCTGGGGCCTCGGCGAGAAAGAGGCTCGGCAGTCGCGCTTCTTCCCGCCTGAGATCCCAGCTTTCGCGGGGATGACGTTGAAGGGGAGAAGAACCGAATGAAAATCCTGGTCGCGGTCAAACGCGTCATCGATTTCAACATCAGGCCGCGAGTGAAGATGGACGGCTCGGGCGTCGATCTCGCCAACGTCAAGATGAGCATGAACCCGTTCGACGAGATCGCGGTCGAGGAGGCGATCAGGCTCAAGGAAAAAGGCGTGGCGACCGAGATCGTCGCGGTCTCGATCGGCCCGGCCAAGGCGCAGGAGACTCTGCGCACTGCACTGGCGATGGGTGCCGACCGCGCCATCCTGGTCCAGACCGACGGAGAGGTCGAGCCCCTCGCCGTCGCCAAGATCCTCGCCAACATTGCCGCCGACGAGCAACCGGGGATGATCGTTCTCGGCAAGCAGGCGATCGACGACGACAGCAACCAGACCGGTCAGATGTTGGCGGCCCTTCTGGGCTGGCCGCAGGGGACGTTCGCAAGCAAGGTCGAAGCCGGCGGTGACAAGCTCACGGTCATCCGCGAGGTCGACGGCGGTCTCGAGACGGTCGAGCTCACGCTTCCGGCGGTGGTCACCACTGACCTTCGCCTCAACGAGCCGCGCTACGCGTCACTACCCAACATCATGAAGGCCAAGTCGAAGCCGTTGGCGACGAAGAGCCCTGAGGAGCTGGGCGTCGATATCACCCGCCGCCTGGAGACGTTGAAGGTGGCCGAGCCGCCGAAACGCAAGGCCGGTATCAAAGTCGGCAGTGTCGACGAGCTGGTCGAGCGGCTGCACGGTCTGGGAGTTGCCAAATGAGCGTTCTGGTCCTGATCGAGCACGACGGAAACAGCATCAAGGATTCGACGCTGGCCACCGTCACTGCGGGGTCCAAGCTCGGCGAAGTGCACGCATTGGTCGCCGGATCGAATGTCCGCCCAGTCGCGGAACTGGCGGCGAAGATCGCGGGCGTGGCCAAGGTTCACGTCGCCGATGCGCCGCATCTCGATCACCAGCTGGCGGAGGAGGTCGCGCCGGTCGCCGCAAAGCTGATGGAAGGCTACGACGCCTTCGTCGCTCCGGCTTCCACCTTCGGCAAGAATATCGCCCCACGCGTCGCCGCCCTACTCGATGTCATGCAGCTGTCCGACATCCTCTCGGTCGAGGGGCCGGACACGTTCACACGTCCGATCTATGCCGGCAACGCGATTGCGACGGTGAAGTCGAACGACGCGAAGAAGGTGATCACCGTCCGAACCACGGTGTTCGACAAGGCTGCGGCCGAGGGCGGCAGCGCTTCGGTCGAGCAAGTCGATGCCGGCCAGCCCGCGGGCCTCAGCCGATTCGTCGGCATTGAAGCCTCCGAAAGCGCCCGACCCGAGCTGACCAGCGCCAAGGTCGTCATCTCCGGCGGCCGCGCCTTCGGCTCGGCGGAGCAGTTCCACGGCCTCCTCGATCCGCTCGCCGACAAGCTCGGCGCCGCGGTCGGGGCCTCGCGCGCAGCCGTCGATGCCGGCTACGCGCCCAACGATTACCAGGTCGGGCAGACGGGCAAGATCGTCGCTCCAGACGTCTATATCGCGATCGGCATCTCCGGAGCGATCCAGCACCTCGCCGGGATCAAGGACGCCAAGACCATCGTCGCCATCAACAAGGACGAGGACGCCCCGGTCTTCCAGGTCGCCGACATCGGCCTCGTCGGCGACCTGTTCAAAATCGTCCCCGAACTGATGAGCAAGCTTTAGCTGGACGCAGCGCCCTCTCCTCGCTTAGCCTAACGCGGCTCGGCGGACTGGGGGTTCTCGTGCGTGTCAGATCCATCATGCTCTTCGCCGCGCTCGCGCCGCTTTTCACTTGCGGCCCAGCCAATGCGGCGCGAATCGCAGATCTAAGCCTTGGTCTCACAATCGAAATACCCAGTGATTGGTCGGAGCTTCCAACGACCGAGGTCAACAATGACACCGGCAGCTTCGAGAGGGATAATCCCGAGCTGGCGGATGCAGTTCGAAACCACGGATTTATTCCGAATCACCTGTTCGGCCGGACCCCAAATCCAGCGAGCCCGTTCGCGGCAAGCGTCAACCTGTCGCGGCAACCTGCGACGCCGCTCAAAGGACAATCGGACCGGCAAGCGCTCTTAGCCTTTCTAAACACCCGGGAAATGCCGACCGCCGACCTGTTGACTCCTCCAGAAATCGTCATTCTTGCGGGCAGGGCCACCGGCCACATGAGGTTGACGATCAACTTGAACGCCGGAGACGCCTCAATCCCAATCACCATGGAAGAATGGGCTATTCCGCGAGGTACCTATTACCTTGTGGTGGGCGCATCTTATCACACCGATCCCGCGAGTGGTGATCGGGCCGAAGTCATGGAGATAGTGAACTCACTCAACTTCACTGAGAGCCCGGCGGCCAGCCCAAAGAAATCTTAGGCCAGCCACTCCGGGACTCGCTCGGCGGCGAAGATCGTCTCGGGCAGGATCCGATCGGCGACGACGGCGAATTTGTCGCCATCGACCAGTACCTCGGCGACGAAACCGCGGCTGTTGTAGCTCGAGGCCATGGTCGCGCCATAGGCTCCGGCGGTCCTGAAGATTGCGAGGTCGCCCGCCGCCACCGCATCGCAATCGCGGTCGCGGGCGAAGGTATCGCCCGTCTCGCAGATCGGGCCGACAATGTTGGCGGTCATTTGCGTTCCGTTCGGGCGCACCGCCTCGAAATCGTGCCAGGCCCCGTAGAGCGCCGGGCGGGCGAGGTCGTTCATCGCCGCATCGACCACCACGAACGGCGGACCGTTTCCGCCGCGCTTCACCCGGATTACTCGGGTCAGGAGCACGCCGGCGTTGCCCGAAATGACCCGCCCCGGCTCGAAGATCAGCCGAACATCCCACCCGCGCGTCACGCGAGCGACCATCGCTCCATACTCCGCCGGGCTCGGCAGAACGTCCCCGGCTTTGTATGGAACCCCGAGACCGCCGCCCAAGTCGGCGTGCGTGATCCGATGGCCTTGCGAGCGCAGCGCTGCGATCAGGGTTCCGAGGCGCGTAAATGCCGCTTCCATCGGGTCGAGGCTGGAAAGCTGACTGCCGATGTGCAGTGCGACGCCGCGCAGATCGAGGCCCGGACGCTCAGACAGCTTGGCGAAGAGCTCTTCGGCGCGCGAGATGGGCACACCGAACTTGTTCTCGGCCTTGCCGGTCGAGATCTTCTCGTGAGTCCCAGCATCGACATCCGGGTTGACACGAAGCGCGCAGGCCGCGCAGACGCCCCGCGCCTCGGCAATGCGGGCGAGATCGAGCGCCTCTTCCTCGGATTCGAGGTTGAACTGACCGATCCCGGCGTCGAGCCCGGCAATCAGCTCAGCGTGCGTTTTTCCGACGCCGGAGAAGACGATCTTCTCCGGCTCGACTCCCGCCGCGAGCGCTCGCGCAAGCTCGCCGCCGGAGACGACGTCGGCGCCGAATCCCTGCCGCTGCAGCACTTTGACGACAGCCAGATTGGGATTCGATTTCAGCGCGAAGGCGATCCACGGATTGTCGAGGCCCGACAGAGCCTCGGTGAACACCTGCGCATGCCGTTCGAGCGTTGCCCGCGAATAGACGTAAACGGGTGTGCCGACCGCCTCGGCGATCGCCGCCAGCGGCACGTCCTCGCAGTAAAGCTCGCCGTCCTGGATGTGGAAATGGTCCATGGCGCGGCGCTTAGGGAGGCGCGGCGGATATGAAAAGGCCCACCGCTTCGGGGCGTTGAAGCGGCGGGCCGGGTTACCCTCGGGACGAGGGTGCTGGGGATCAGTCGTGGTTGCGGCCGTGCGCGTGCGCCCGGGCGTGGGCGTGGGCGTCGCCTTGGGCAGACCCAGATCCGCTGCCGGATGCACTCACTCCGGCGGGAAGGCTGGTCGGAACGCTGCCGGTCGCCGCATAGGCCGAATTGGCCGCGCCGTTCGCAGCGCCGGAGACTTGGCTGGAGAGAGCACCGGCCGAGTTGTAGGCGGCACTGGCCGCACCGCTGGCGGCGCCCGTCGTCTGCCCTGCCAGAGAGCCGGCCTGATTGGTCCCGAGCGGCGCCTGGACTCCGAAGCTGGCATTTTTGCTGGCCGAGGCGTTACCCGATGCCGAACCGCCGAGATTGAGCGGTTGGCCGGCGGCATTCGCGGAAGTCAGCGACTGCGCTGCGCCGGTCACCGTTCCGGCTAGCCCGACGTCGCCGCTGGCTGAGCCGTTGCGGGCGTTCACATTGTGGCTGGCGGACGCGTTGCCACTGCCGCTAGCACTTCCGGAAACGCTGTTGGTGACGCTCGAAACACTGTTGGTGATGGAGGTCGCGTTGCCGAGACTTCCGGCAAGGTTGCCGGCGCCGTTGAGCGTGCTGCCAACGCTTCCAGCGCCATTCAGCGCGCTTCCGACGCCACCACCCAAGGTACCGTTGACCGCGCCCGAAACCGCGCCGCCGACATTGCCGAGCAGCTGCGCCGAAGCCGGTGCCGCGAGACCGGCCAGAGCCACTCCGGCGATCAGCATGAGAGTTTTCATTTTCGAATCTCCTTCCAGCGAAACGGGAGCGGGCAAAGCCGTCCCTCGCAGAAGAGAACGACAGCGATTCCGGCTTTCATCCCGGGAGCGGCACAATTTATTTCGCACCGACGCTGCGCGGATCGATCCGGCATTCGCCACAGACGATTCCGCGGCCGACCCGGCCCTTGCCCGGACGAGCCTCCGCGGCGAGACGAGTGAACGAGCCATCGGCCAGCAAGCGGGCAGCCGCGAGCGGCGCGGCGAAGCTGGTACCACGAACCCGCGCATAACCCTGACCGGGGAGAGCGGCCGCCATGTCCGCGCCGGGTGCAGCGACATCAAGATGAGTCGCCCGGCCCGCTTCCACTAAGGCTCGGCCATGCGCATCGACGCCGGTCACGGCGATTACGCCGGGATAGGAAGCTGGATATTGCGGCGGTGCTGCAGGGCCGTCATTGCCGACGGCTGCGACAACCTGAATCCCCCGCGCCTGCACTGCCTGGATCGCACGCTGCACCAGCGCATTCGATGGGCCGACCAGACTGATTGTGATCACCTGCGGATGATGTCCGGCGAGCCAGCCGAGTGCTCTGACAATCGCGGTTGCTGACCCTGCTGCCTGGTTGCCGCCGTACACGTCCGCGACATAGAGCTGCGCACCCGTCGCGGCACCGTGAAAAGGACCCTGGCTGCCGACCAGAAGCGATGCGATTGCAGTCCCATGGCCTGTCGGCCGGGGCGCGCTGGCAAAGCCGTTCTGCTCAATGTGCGCTCCAGCAAGCGAGGGATGAGAGGCAACCCCGCCGTCGATCATTCCGATCGTCCGGCCGGTCGCGCCCGCGGCGATTGCAGCAGACGATGCCAGTGCTCCGCCGAGAGGCCGAAGCCCGCCTCCCGCCGGCTGATACACGGGATCGTAGTCGGCGCTCAGCCCCGGCGCGACCTTGTGCAGAAGCCGAAGCGCTTTCGTCACCGCCATTCCGCCGGGCACCGAAAGTTCGACGCTGCTGAGCCCAAGATCAGGTTCGCTGTCGGTCCTGACGACTCGAAAGCCCGCGGCGGAGGCGAGTTGGAGCGACAGCGGATCGGGATTGGCGGCGACGAGAATTCCACGCCGGACCGGATCGCCCCTGTCGTCCGCTTCGAGGAATTGCCGGTTATCGCGGACCAGGCGGTCCAGCCGCATCTTGCGAAGCTGGAGCAGGCTTGGCGCTCCCGATTCGGCGATGGACTCCGGCAGGCCGCTCACCGTGTCCAGGGTTGGAGCGATCGCCTGCTGCGCCTGCGGCTGCGACAGCACATCCTGCAAAACAGGTCCGGCGACCGGCAAGCTTCCAATCGGTCCCGCCGCGGGTAACGATGGCAGCGGAAGAGCGGGGAGCAGCTGAGCGACTGCGCTTCCGGCGAGCAACATCGCGGCGATCGCTGCAATCCCGAGCTGGCTGCTGAATCTGGACATCGGCAATCCTCTTTCTATGCCATTCATGGATGAAACGAGACTGACTTATCGTTTCATCCCTATGGAGCCGAATGGATCAGTCTTTGTCGTTCGAGAACGGCCTAATCGAGTTGCTGCCGCGCTTGCGGCGGTTTGCACACGCACTGACTCGAAATCCGGCCGACGCCGACGACCTTGTGCAAATGGCCATCGAGCGAGCGTTGCGGTCTCAGGATCAGTGGCAGCCCGGGACGCGGCTCGACAGCTGGGCCTGCCGGATCACGCGCAACCTGTGGATCGACACCGTCCGATCGCGATCGCGCAAGGAGGCATTCGAGGCGCCGCCGGAGGAGGGCGAGCGAGTCGGGACCGATCCTGGCGAAACGCTCGAAGCCTCCGCGGACGTCAAACGCGTGATCGCCGCGATGCAGCAGCTGCCCGACGAACAGCGCGAGGTTGTGGCGCTAATCCTGATCGAGGGCTTCGGGTACAAAGAGGTGTCCGAAATGCTCGATCTCCCGATCGGGACGGTTTCGAGCCGACTGGTTCGAGGACGAACTGCCCTCTTGGCGATGGTAGGTGAGCGATGAGCGCTGACGAGAAATTCTTTGCCTGGCTCGACGGCGAGCTGAGCGGCGCCGAGGCGGCGGAGATGGAGGCGAAAGTCGCTTCTGATCCCGATCTCGCGCGACTTGCCGAACAACACCGAGCGCTGGGCGGTAAGCTCAAGATCGTCTTCGATCAGGTCGCCGAAGCTCCGGTTCCAAAACATCTGATCGAGACGATTCGGCCGCCAGCGCGGGTGATCGATTTCCAGTCAGCGAAGGAAGCCCGCGAAGCACGGCGCGCATGGCACCCAGCCGCGCAATGGGCGGCGATGGCGGCAACATTAGTGCTCGGCTTCTTCGCCGGGACCTTCACACCGCGTTACGACAACGCGCCGGTGAAGGTGCAGGATGGCGCAATCTACGCGAGCGCAAGCCTCAATCAGGCGCTTGGCAGCGAACTTGCGAGCGCGCCGGCGGCCGGTCCGGTGCGGATCGGGCTCACCTATCGCGATCAGACCGGCGCCATCTGCCGGACCTTCACCGAAGCGAAGTCCAGCGGTCTCGCCTGCCGCAACGGCGCTCGCTGGCAATTGCACGGGTTATTTCCGGCTCCCGAGGGCCAAGGGGATGCCTATCGAATGGCTGCGGGCATGGACCCGAACCTCGCGACCTTAGTGAATTCGACCATCGCGGGCGACCCGTTCGGGCCGGCTCAGGAGAAAGCCGCGCAGCGCCGGGGCTGGAAATAAAGCCTAGCTGGCGTGTTCGGGTTTTCCCTTGCGCTTGGTCGACGCCATCTTCTTGAGCTCTTTCTCGCTCATCGAATCATACATGCTCTTGGAGGCGCCGCGGAGCTTGCTCTTGGGCGTGTCGCCCTCCTTGGCAGACAGCGCGATTCCGGCGGCCTGCTGCTGCGCTTTCGATTTGGCTGGCATGGTCTTTCTCCTCTCTATTCGAGAATAAAACGCTCTAGCGCCGCGAATGCTTCGTCGTCGGTGACCTGTTCAGGCGGGTGCTTGCAGAAGTAGGCGGCCGCCGGCTTGATCGGCCCGGCGAGGCCGCGGTCCCTGGCGATACGCGCGCAGCGGATCAGATCGATTGCAACGCCCGCGCTATTGGGGGAATCCTCGACTGAGAGTCGAAGCTCCAGGTTCATCGGCACGCCGCCGAACAGCTGGCCCTCCATCCTCAGGAAACAGACCTTGTTGTCGTTCTGCCATGCGACATAGTCCGATGGACCGACGTGGATGTTCTCCGGATCGAGCCGGTGCTCGGCGACCGACTGCACGGCTTCGGTCTTGCTCACCTTCTTCGAGGCGAGGCGCGACCGCTCGAGCATATTGAGGAAGTCCGTATTGCCGCCCGTGTTGAGCTGGTAGGTGCGGTCGAGCCGGACACCACGTTTGCGGAACAGGTCGGTCAGCACACGGTGCACGATGGTCGCGCCAAGCTGCGCCTTGATGTCATCGCCGATGACCGGGACACCTGCATCCTCGAACCTCTTGGCCCAAGTCTCGTCGCTGCCGATGAAAACCGGCATGCAATTGACGAAGGCCACCTCCGCTTCGAGCGCGCATTCGGCGTAGAATTCCGTCGCCTGCTGTGACCCGACAGGGCAGTAATTGATCATCACGTCGGTACGCGTGTCGCGCAGCACCTCCACGACATCCTGCTGATCCGGTTCATGGGCATCGGCGAGCAGAAAGCGGCGATCGTCCGGGAACGGCTCCATGTGATCGGAATAGCCGTCGAGCACCTTCCCCATCCGCACTTTCGCGCAGGTCTGGCCGACATGGTCACAGAAGACCTGGGTGCAATTGGGCTTGGCGAAGATCGCTTCGGAAACGTCGCGTCCGACCTTGCGCTTGTCGATATCCCAGGCAGCGACGACTCGGATGTCCCTCGGACGATAACCCCCGAGGTCCCAGTGCATCAGCCCGATCTGTTCGTTCGCTCCGCCGTTGGAGTAATAAGCGATGCCTTGGACAAGCGAACTGGCGCAATTGCCGACACCGACGATCGCGAGGTTGATGTCGGTGCCCGCCCGCGGGCGCTCAGGATCGTGCAGGCTCATGCGACCTTCCTTTCGCGCTCCGCCGGAGCGTAGCGCTCGATCATCCGGCCGCAGAAGTCGGCGAAATTCTCAGGGTACCTCGGCGGGCTCGTATGGTGAGGTTCCGGCCCGATCGCTTCGCTGTCGGGCGTGAAGCAGAAGGTGAGGGTGATGTCGAAATCGGCGAGCGCTTCCATCTGCCGGTCGAACCAGTCCTCCCACCCGGGGCGGTAGCTATCCCACCAGGAAAGGCCTGTGCGGAGGCGCGTGACTCCGAGGTCCTTCAGCCAGCGGACCGCATCGTCGAGGCGCGGATCGTTGAAGTGGAACCACTGCATGATCCCCATTTCCGGCGCGTATTTGCGGAAGTCCTCCAGCGCGAGCTTCGGCGTCCCGTCGGCTTTGATCAGCCCCATGTAGAAGTGCCGATAGTAGGAGGAGCCCTCCGCTTCCTTGTGGCGGGTCGTCGCCCCCCACTCCTGCGGAAGATCGAACAGCGAATACCAGAAGATTCGAGGCACTCGCCCAAGCAGGAGCTCGGCGGTCTTGTTAACCCCGAAGACCTGCACTTCTTCGGCGCCGAAGCTGCCGACACCGACCTCGGTGGCCCAGATTTCATGGGCCGGAGCGACCGCTTCGATCTCGGCGATCTTCTGCGGCCATTCGTGGATTGGCCACAGGTTCCAGTCGAGCGGGAAGCCGTGGGCGGCGATCACGTCGACAACGTCGAGAACGCCGTAGACCTTCATTCGCTCGATAAAGAGCGGATCGATCGGGGAGATCCCGCCGAGCACGCGCTTCACGTCGGGGTTCGCATCGCGGATCGAATGTGCGGCGAGCTTCGCCATCTCTCCGAAGCGCGACCAGTCAGGATCGAGCTCCGGGTCCCAGTGGGACTTGTTGTTGGGCTCGTTCCAGATCATCGCCGCTTCGATCATTCGCCCGCCCCTTCAGCCGGCCCACGTGCTGGGTAGACGACGCCCGGATCCCATTCGCCGTAAGGCCGGCGGGCGACGCGGCAGAGATAAACCTCGTCCTCAATACGCTGTTCGATCGAAAAGCCCGATGAGCGGAGCATCGCTTCGGCGCAGGCCCGGTTCGGGACCCACCAGTTGGTCCAGTCGCCGGCGTAGCGGTTCTCGACGAAATGGAGCGCCGGATAGGAGGATTCGAAGAAGAGATCGGTCTCCGAGAATTCGTAATCTTCATCGAGTTGTAGAACATTCTTGGAGCCGCGCTGCATCGACTGGAACAGCATCAGGTCCTTGGCGACATGCTCGCGGATAAGGTCCAGGGCGAGCAGTGGATGGCGGAGGTGGTAGAGAACCCCCATGAAGATCACGAGGTCGAACTTCTCGCCGATTACGCCGACATTGTAGACATCGAGCTTGCGGAACTCGATGTCATCGAAGCCCAGCACCTCGCTCGCCAATTTCGCCTGGTCGAGATAGCGGTCGTCGAAATCGATCGCGAGAACCCGGTCGGCGCCGCGGCGCTTCATCTCGATCGAATAGAAGCCGGCGTTGCAGCCGATATCGAGGACCGATTTTCCCTTGAGGCTTTTCGGTAGATACGGCGCAAAGCGCTCGAACTTGGTGGCCGGGTAATCGCCGAGGAAATGGTCGGGTGCTGTCCAGATGCCGCCAAGGTTCATGTTGTGGAACCACGGCTTGAGCTCATCGATCCGGCGCTGGAGCCCGGGATCCCGGACTCGGGCGATCGTCCGTTCCGCTAGAGTCATTGGTACAGCCTTTCGTTGATACTGCGCACGCGCGCGCCCCAGCGCCCGAGCTCGAGAGTGGAGATGGAAGCCGGGTCCACGTCAAAGCGGAGCAGGTTGTCGAGCGGCATCCCGAGATAATGCGCAAGGACGCCGCGGATGATGTCGCAATGGGTGACGGCGGCGACCGTGTGCCCGTCATGGTCGGAGGCGATCGTCTCGAGCGCCGACCGGGCCCGCTCAACCGCCTCGCCCATCGACTCGCCACCAGGTGTACGGGCGGTACCTCGCGCCTCGTTCCAGCGCTGCCAGTCTTCATCGCCTTCAAGGTCCGAGAAGCGCTTGCCCGTCCACTCACCGAAATCGATCTCGTCCAGAGCATCGGAGACGTTCACTTCGAGCTCGTGGGGATCGGCAATGTCTCGCGCGGTAGACCAGGTGCGCTCGCGCGGACTGGAATAGACGCCGGCGAGCGGAATCGTGCCGAGCAGGTCGGCGACGATCGCCGCTTGATCGAGCCCTTCGCTGCTCAACGCCACATCGCTCCTCCGTCCGCTGAGGACCTTCCCCAGCTCTACGTGAGCGGCATGGCGGACCAGAAATAGCGTCGCGCTCACCGTCGCAGGGCCGGAATTCCAAGCATCTACAAAGATGAATGTGCCAATTCGCCCAAGGTTCCCGCGGGTTGATGGATTTCCGTAACGAGACTGCGCCGGAACAATAGTTTTGCGGATGGGTTGAAGAAGAAGATCCCGCAAATCTTGGCGTCGATAACATATGTTAGAATTGAGGATAAGCGTTTAACATCCGACACTAAAGCAAAAACATTACACCATTACGCAGATATAATGACCAAATCCGCATAACTATTGTTCCGGAAACAGCAGTAACTTTATCCTGAGGGGTGTCGAGCTTTGCCAGAGACAGTATTGGTGACCGGTGGCGCAGGGTTCATCGGCTGCGCCGTTACTAAAGAGCTTCTTCAACGCGGCGATGAGGTGAGGGTGCTCGATAGTTTGATCGAGCAGGTCCACGGCGACCGCGAGCACCCCGAAGGTCTTCCCCCGGAGGCGGAGCTCCTGCGTGGGGATATCCGCAATCCAGCGGTTGTCGCCCGCGCTCTGAAAGGTGTCGAAAGCGTGATCCATCTCGCCGCCGAAGTCGGTGTCGGTCAATCCATGTATGCGGTCGAGCGCTATACCTCGGTCAACGAGACCGGGAGCGCGGTGCTGTTCGAGCAGTTGATCGACAACCCGGTCCGGCGGGTCGTCACCGCATCGTCCATGAGCATTTACGGCGAGGGGCTTTACCGCGACGCGGACGGCAATCTTGTCGAGGATGCCGAACGGCAGCCACGTGCGGCGAACGACGATGCCTGGGATCCGGTCGATGCACAGGGCCGGCCTCTGCAGCCGATCGCCACACCCGAATGGAAACGGCCGAGCCTCGCGTCGATCTATGCGCTCGGCAAATATGTGCAGGAGCGGCAAACGCTGATCATGACCAAGGCGTACGGGATGGAAGGCGCCTGCCTCCGCCTGTTCAACGTCTACGGTCCGGGCCAGGCGCTCTCGAACCCCTACACCGGCGTCCTCGCGATCTTTTCGTCGCGGCTTCTCAACGGCCAGCGGCCGATGATCTTCGAGGACGGCGAGCAACGGCGCGACTTCGTTTACGTGGGCGACGTTGCACGCGCTTTTGCGGAAGCACTGACCGCGCCTGATATCGATGGCGAGGTCTTCAACATCGGCTCGGGCCATGACCGGAGCGTCTCGGACGTCGCTCGCGAGCTGTCGCGGGCGATGGGCCGCGAGGGTATCGAGCCGGAGATCGCAGGCAAGTCCCGAACCGGCGACATTCGCCACTGCTTCTGCGATGGCAGCAAGGCCGCCGAAAAGCTTGGCTTCCGGGCCGAGAAGGATTTCCAGGAGGGCCTGGCAGAGCTCTCGGAATGGGTCGCCAGCCAGACCGCCGACGATCGGGTG
>Ga0105240_10008381_pt1 | contig 14795 bp, 16 predicted proteins | sample KBSC54metaG_FD_80426 | JGI IMG/M metagenome (GOLD analysis project Ga0105240, IMG submission 80426) | Corn rhizosphere microbial communities from Kellogg Biological Station, Michigan, USA - KBS C5-4 metaG | ecosystem: Host-associated > Plants > Roots > Rhizosphere > Soil | place: Michigan, USA... | reverse complement strand
CCAGAAGCGCTTGACACGCATCAGCCGGCAGGCCGGGGAACTCGAAACGGTTGCCTCTGGTTCGATCCAGCCGTATTCAGTCTCGGGGTGTTTCGCCGCGGCGCCCAGCAGGACCACCGACTGCGCGTTGTTTTGTGCAAAATCAAACGCTGATCTGACTCCGCTCATGAATTCATCCTCGTTCGCGTAGTGATGATCCGAGGGGAAGAAAGCAATCAGGGCACGCTCATCACACCGAATGATACGGAACAAGCTCCAGAGAATCGCAGGCAGAGTGCCGCGATTGCCTGGCTGCACCACCATCCGGCTCGTTGGCACGTTCTCAAGCTCCTTCTCGTAGAAAGGCCTGTGTGCGCCCGTCAGAACGAAAATTGTCCGGTCGCGATCAATGCTTTCCGTGATTCTTAGCCGGGTTTGGGCGAGGAGTGTTCTACCTCCGAACAATGGGGAAAATTGCTTTGGCCGATCATCGCCTGAGACCAGTCGCGTTAAAGAACGCAGGCGAACCCCATCGCCTCCGGCCAGAATCACGCCCCATCGGTGGTCATTTGATTTTCTTTTCATTCGATTCCTTTCCTAAGTTCCGGCCGGACACCGAAGGCGCTCGCCCGCTAAGACCCCGCTGCTCAAGCAAAGTCTTTGCTCATTCGGGCGAGGGTCAGCGCCTAGCCCAAAGTCGCCCGGAGTGGCCGCCAATCGGTGACAGGTTGGCGATCCATGGCGCAAGGTTTGTCCCAATTCACGAGGAGATGCAAAAATATCGAAACCAGCAATGATTGGCGCCGCCGTGAATGCGAAAATGGAGGGTCTGGTACGCCTGTGGGCCGGCGAGGCCGACGCGCGATATCGCCGGCGATCGGAAAGCCCCGCATAGAAGCTGCGTGTCCGACATTTGACATAGAATCTGTTCTCCTTCTTTTCAACAGAGCTTACGCTCGTGCCGCCAAATTCGATTGTGGCGGGATGCATGCCCGAGCCTTGATCCTGTGTGGCTCGAAAATGTGCAACACGCAAAAGCCATTTGCCGCCTACATGGACGAAACCGGGGACGCAAATGTGCGCTGCGCACGGCTGTCCTGGAGAATCTCGGCCGCTCTGGCTAATAATCTGATGGGAGTGAACGGTTTCTGCAGGAAAGGGTCACCCGCGTCCAGCGCATCTTCGGAGTACCCCGAGATGAACAATACGCTGGTCTCCGGATGGCACGACGTGATCGCCCGGCGCAATTCCAGCCCTCCCATCCGTGGCATCGTAATATCCGTGATCAGCAGATGAATGGGCCCGGGGTAACGGCAAGCCAGCAAAAGTGCCTCGGAGCCGTCTTCAGCTTCCAAAACACGGTACCCGGCCCTTCGCAGAGCGTCACAAAATAGCCGACGCACGGTATCCGTATCATCCGAAAACAGAACGGTGTACATTCCCTCTCCTTGTGCCCTTATCTAGTTCTTAGCGTATCGGCTGACGCCTCAAAAAACTCTCAAGAATCGTGCCTGCTTTGGCGCCCTCAGGGGTGCCAGGTTACGGAAGGCGCTGGCTTCCCGTTGCAATGCGATAACCCACGCCGGGTTCGGTGACAATGAACTGGGGCCGCAGCGGATCACGTTCAGTCTTTCTTCTGAGGTTGCTGATTGTTACGTGGAGCACGTGTAACGCATTTTCGTTGTACATGCCGCTCCACACCTCACGTACGAGTTGACGATGGGTGGCGACATTGCCCTGACGGTGTACCAGCGATTTGAGCAGCGTATATTCTGTGCGGGTGAGGCGAACGGGTTTGCCCGCGATTTGTGCCGCGTGATGTGCCTCATCAATGGTAAACGCACCACATTTGAAATTCGTAGTCAACGTCTCGCTGCGACCGCGGCGCAGAAGAGCGCGTATCCGGGCGAGTAGTTCACGATTGCCGAACGGCTTTATCAGGTAATCATCCGCGCCGGCATCGAGTGCCGTCACTTTGTCAGACTCCTGATCGCGGATGGAAAGGATCAGGATTGGGCATTGGTTGGACTGACGGACTCTCGTGACGACCTTTGAGCCGTCCATGTCAGGTAATCCGAGATCCAGCAGAACGAGATCGGGCTGAAGTTCGCTAATGACGCTGAGCGCTTCGTGGCCTGAGGCCGATTCGTACACGACGAATCCCGCGGAAGCGAGACACACCTTTAGGACGCGCCGAATACCAATTTCATCATCTACCACGAGGATTGTGCTTCCATTGCTGGTCATGGCGAACCTACGTTAGCCGGCAAGCATCGTGTAAGGCAGTGAACAGCGGCAGTGTAAAGCAGAAAATACTGCCTCCGCCAGGACGATCTTGTACCCAGATTCTACCTTCATGTGCCTCCACAAAGCCTTTTGAGATTGGTAGTCCCAGCCCGATGCCCGGGGTTTGACTCGTGCCTGAACCCCGGGCGAACTTTCCGAAAATCAAGTCGCGCTCCGCAACCGGAACGCCCCTGCCGCAATCCGAAACCCGAAGCTCGATTTCGGCGCCCGCGAGGTGGGCATCGATGTGAACCGGCAAATCCGCAGGCGAGTACTTGATGGCATTGTCGAGCAAATTCACGAGCACGTTGACGATCAGGAGAAAGTCGATCGAGACGAGCGGGATCCCGGGTTGGACGTCAACCAGAATGTTCCTGCCCTCCGGATTCTGCAAGTCGCGCAAAGCGGATCCAATCAGGTCCTGGATATCGTGTGGCTCCCGTTTGACTTTCAATGCCATCGCTTCCAGCCGCGACATACTGAGCAAGTTACCGATCAGAGCGTCGAGACGGAATGCCTCGGCTTGGGCGATGCGCGCCAGTTCGAGAATTGGCGGGCGGGCATCTGCCTCGGCGATGGGATTCAGCGCGCTCAATATGGCGGCCAGTGGCGCTCGCAGGCTGTGCGATACCGAATTAAGAAGCGTGCGCTGCAGTTCCTCCGCCTTGCGAAGCACCTGGACCTCGCGCGCCCTGTCCTCAAACCTGGCGCGACGGATCGACGACGCCACCTGGGCTGCGACTGCCTGCAGGATAGGCAAATCAGGACCTTTATATTGGGGACGGAATGGTAGTAACACCATCACGCCAATCGCTCCTTCGACGGTTGTCAGAAGCTGAAATGGACCTTGAAGAGGACCGCTGCGCTCCCGAGCCGCAAGCTCGAATACGTGTTCGGCGGTGGCCCGGGCGGCCGCATCAAGATTCACTCCGGGTGGTTCATACGCCATCGCCAGTTCTCCGGTTTCTGCGAGCAGGAGAAATGCGACGTCCCATCCGAAGTTTGCTTTGATATGGTCGGCGGCGCATTTGAGCACCTCATCCGGACGGCGCGCGACGCCCAGGGACACCGTCAGCGAATACAGGGCCGCGGTATGGGCTTCACGGCGCCTGGCTGCAGTCGCCTGCTCCCGTACAGCGTTAGCCAGAAACGAAATCAATACTGAAACACACATTAGCGTTGCCGCCGTTATCACGTACCACGCGTCAGTCACGGCAAAGCTTCGGTAGGGAGGAATAAACAGGTAATCGAATGCCAGCGCGCTGATCAATGAAGACGTCAGCGCCGGGCCCAAACCCCATTTGAAAGAGGCGAAGACAACAGCAAGGAGATAGAGCATCGCCAGGTTCGTCGGCGCAACCTGAAGATCCAGCACAATCCCGAGGCCCGTGATCGCGGCCACAGTTGCCACGGCCAGCAAGTACCTGGTCCCCGCAGGTCGATCTTCTTGATCGGCCGCAAGGCTTTTTGTGATGAGATTGTAGAAGGAGGCGCCAGAAAGCCGGCTCGGCGGTCGCGGTGGACCGGAATCAGGATCAACCAGGTTCAAGATCGTTCTCCAGTATTTTGCCGAAGCTTTAGGAACGTATTATGCTTCATCACAGAATCTCTGTTAGCACGCCGGCGCCACTTCATTGTCGCTGTTGAGGAATGGCCACCTGATGCGGTGAAGCGGCTCAGGACAGTTCGAGCGCCTCCCGAACCATTTGATCCAGCGAATCCCCACTCATTGTCATACCGGGGTTAGGCGCCCTGAGTTCCCCGGCGAGTCGCAGTGGACTTTCGCCCTGAAGGACAAAAGCTCGAGGCCTGGCTACGCCCTGCGCGGCAGAGGCGAAGTTGAGACGAAGTACGGCAGGACGGCGAGGTGATCGCGGTCCACCATCGCGGGCTTCAGGTTCAAGGTTGATGGCGCGCGCAGTCGTCGACGGGCACCGCATTCCGCCCGGTCCTCTGGGCATGCGAGACGTGACATCCCCGCACAGACGCTTGGCCTCCCATCCGCCCGCAAGGAAATCGGGGCAGGTGGTGGTCACGAAAGCGGTGAAGGACGTCGGCAAAGATTGCACCAGTCAAAGTTGCCTTCATCTCGATGGTCCCGGCGCAGTCCTAACCAGATTCGGGTCCATCTTCTGCCAACAGTACAGGCATAACAAATTCTTCGATTACCGCTCCGACGGTCTTGCAGAGTGGGTAGTTCAAGCCCCGAACGATTCCCGAAGGCTTTCCATTGCGTCTGCTTGTTTTCATCGAGCAGAAACACGCCGGTAAGCGCCACAGGCGCAGTAGTGGGAAACGGCGCCCGCCGCCTCTCGAGGGTTTGGCGAACTGATCGTTGGAGAGCGTGGAGTCGGAAATTGTGCGTTCTGGCCAACATCGGGATGTCGAAGAAATCCTTTCATTCGGCTATTGGCGATAGCCAGCATCACCATCGCCCGGAACCTCCCGCGCCGTGCCGCCGTCATGGACCCACAAACGCATCTGATCAAAGAAGTGAATTCTGCCGAAGCCCCGGATCTGTGACCCTTGCCTTTCGTTCTGAGTACCGAAGAAGATAGTGCTTCCGAAAACGCGGAGGAATCCGCTTCCGTTCTGCTGAAGGCCCTGCTCATTCAGAATCTGCGCATCACTGTCGAACTGAACGGACCGGACTCTTGTGGCGGACGTGCCACCCTCGCCACCAAGAGGAGGATTAGCCGATCCTGTCCGCACGGAACGCCAAACTCGGGATGACCGACTACTTCGAGGAAAAACCTTCCGTTCAATTGAAATGGATCTTTACCCCTCGAGCAAAGACTCTGCCGGGTTGGCCCGCGAAAAATCAAATGATTTGGGAGCTTCGCGGCTTGATCGCGCGCCATCGGGGTTCAATTGGGTTCAATTCATTTGCCTCGCCGCGATTTATCTGGGTTCGAAGGGCCTCGACGCGAGTGCGTGCTCGCCGTGCTTGAACGCGAAGCGCCTGATCGATAATGGTTCTGTGCAGATCCAATTCGACATTCCTGACGATGTCGCTCTCCAGTTCTCCCAAGAGCCGGGTGGAGTTGGTCGAGCTGCGGTTGAGGCACTCGCGATTGAGGGCGTACGCTCCGGCAGACTGACGGAACATCAGGCAAGGGTTTTTCTGGGTATCACGACCCGTTACGAAATGGATGGGTTTCTGAAGGCCCATGGAATATTTCTGCCAGATACTCTTGAAGACATCCTCCGCGATTGCGAGACAGCAGCACCCTTCGTTCGAAAATGACAATCGTTGTGGCGGATACATCTCCGCTGAACTACCTTGTCCTGATCGGCGAAATCGATCTCTTGCCTGCACTATATGGCAAGATCGTCATTCCCCTGGAAGTCTTCGGTGAATTAACTCATCCTGACGCGCCGTTGGCAGTAGGCGAGTGGATTCGTCAGGCGCCGACATGGTTGGAAATCCGTCGAAATCTGATCGGCGCCGGGACTCCTCTGATTGAAAATCTCGATGCCGGCGAGTGCGCGGCGATTCAATTGGCGCAGAGTGAGGAAAAAGCACTTCTGCTCATGGATGATGCCGCCGGACGCCGCGTGGCCGATCGCCTGGGCATTGCTCAAATCGGAACTCTCGGATCCTGCGATTAGCGGCCACCCTGAACCTGATTGAACTGCCGGAGACTTTAAACAAATAAACTCGTAAAGACAAACTTTCGTGTGGCACCGTCGCTGGTTCGTACCCTCATATCGGAAGATCTGCGCCGGATGCATTGAAGTTGCAGCACAATTGTTCCTTCAAACCCGCTTCGAGGCGGTCTTCAGGTGCCTCTCCGACGGCATTCAAAGACGGTCTGGATCGCATTGTCGCCGAACTCGGCTCGTATCACACGCGGAGTACGCGGGTGCAAGAGCACTTTGCTCCCTTCATGCGCCGTTGGCTTGGGTCTTCGATGTCGTAATCGGCCGAAGATTGCAGAATCTTGCATAAGTTGCGAAATACTGTTGAATTGTGCAGAACTCTGCCGTAAACTGCCGCTCAGGTGTCGCCGAATTCGAGAGTCCAGCAAGTTTGATATCAGGCCAAAGGGTGCGGATCTGTGCGGTCGCTGAAAGCAATCTTCGATTGCCTCGAAGCCGAGGGCATTCAGATACAGTTACGACGCTCGGTTCGTATATCACGCGGATGCGACGGAAGCAGAACGATCACTATTGGCGGGTTACCGGCGAACCCAGTACGGGTTCCGGGCCGCAAACACTTGTGCCAGCATCTTGGGCGTCCAAACACCCTCACTGCCCGTGGTCGTTGTCAAATAGATCGCCTGCCGATCCGTTACATGCGGGCGAGTGCTGTGGAAAAATCGCTGCCCGTAAGCCGTTGGAATCGTATTAGGTTAGTGGTGAGCCGGGCGGGGCTCGAACCCGCGACCACCGCATTAAAAGTGCGATGCTCTACCAACTGAGCTACCGGCTCTCTGGAGTTGCCGATGCACGCAGGCACTGGCTGTGTGAAGCGAAGAGACCGCTGGGGTCTTTAGAGCCAGATTAGCACAGGGGATTTGTCGGGCGGCGCTGCTATAATTTCTGTTGTCCCTGCCTCGGGATATACCCTCTTTGTGCGAACGTGGCGGAATTGGCAGACGCTCTGGATTTAGGTTCCAGCGACCGAAAGGTCATGGGAGTTCGACCCTCCCCGTTCGCACCAAATTTAACATGAGGCCTTTGACTCACAGGAACCGCGTGGCCATCCATTGTAAAGTGACGTTTTTCGATGCGGCGCGTCTATCGTATACGGAAACCGATGCACGATGCCGCGGAAATGGTAAGCGCCGTATTGGCAACAGCGCCTCTGGATGAAGCCGGTCTGATCCGGGCAGCCCAAAAGGGCGATCAGGATGCATTCGAGCACCTGGTGCGCTCGTACGACCATAGTGTGCTTCGAATCGCCATGAATTTGCTCCGGTCGCCCGAGGAGGCTCGCGACGTTTATCAGGAGGCTTTCCTGAAGGTCTACCGAAACCTGCACAATTTTCGGTTCGACTGCTCCTTTCACACGTGGCTTTACCGGATTGTGACCAACATCTGTCTCGACCATCTGCGTCGGCGCAAGGTCCGGAAAGAGGAATCGACCGTGGTGGAGACGGGCGAGGGAACGGTGGATCGGGTGGCGCAACTCGAAGAGAGCGCGCCTCATGCGGACCCCGAACGGCAGATGTGGAATCGCGAGCTTGCCGGGCGCATTGGCGGAGCGCTCGAAACGCTCACGCCGAGAGAACGAACCGTATTTGAACTGCGGCATTATGAGGGCTTGCGCCTTCGCGCCATCGGAGAAATGCTGGGCACCACCGAGGAAGCGGCTAAGAACTGCCTCTTCCGCGCGACGCAGAAGATGAGATCGAGTCTGGAAGCATTCGTATGACAGGTTTGAACTTCAAATGCGACGAAGTAATGCGGCAGATTCCGCTCTACTGCTACGGCGAGGTTACGTCGGAAGCCGAAGAGGGCATTGAAGCCCATATCGCGCTGTGCGCCTCATGCGAGGCGGAACTGGCGCGGCACCGGTCTTTCCTCGACCTGCTCAGCGAACGCGAAGACCTGAATGAAGCCGCTCTGCTTGCGGCGTGTCGCCTGGATTTGCGGAGGGCGATGGTGGCGGACGCAATGCCGCCGCCACAAAGCTGGCTCGATACGCTTCGCAACTTCGCGCACATGAATATTCCCTTTCGGATCCCTGTGGGAGCCATGGCGCTGGTGGCGCTTGGATTCTTCGGCGCGCGCTACACTCCGGAGCGCTTCGGCGGCATCCAGGCCGGTCTTACGGAACCGATGTTTTCCAATGTGCGCTCGGTGGAAGATCAATCCGGCAAGGTACATATTGCGGTGGATGAAGTACGGCGCCACGTTGTGACCGGCACTTTGCAGGACCCTCGCATTCAGGAACTTCTGGTGGCGGCGGTTCGGGAAGACTCGAATCCAGGCGTTCGCGTGGAATCTATCGGGATGCTGCGCAACAGCACGGATTCCGAAGAGGTTCGGAATGCGCTGCTCGACGCGCTGAATCACGACCCGAACGCGGGAGTGCGGCTGAAGGCGATTGAAGGCCTGAAAGCATGGGGCGGCAATGACGATGTGCGCCGAACGCTCGCCAACGTTTTGCTGAAGGACGACAACCCGGGTGTGCGCGTGCAGGCAATCGATCTGCTCACCACACACCATGACGATTCAATCGTCGGGGTTTTGCAGGACGTTGTGCAGAAGGAAGACAACAATTACATTCGGGCGCGCTGCAGCAAACTGCTGGAGGAAATGAAAGCCTCTATTGGCACTTACTGAGCGGTTGCGTCTCTCTCGCATGAAGTGGTTCGTTCTATTCTTTTCGTTTGTATTCTCTTGCCAGGCTGCCGATAAAATCACCGTTCAGCGCGATGGCGATACGCAGCGCTGGAAGCTGACCGTCACCGGTTCCCTGCCCGCCCAGCCGATCACCCGGATCGCGGCTTTCGGCAACGTCACCATACGGGGAAAACGCACACGCGAGATCCGCTACTCCGTCAGTCAGGAAGTCGCGGCATCGAGTGAGCAACAGGTCCGGCAACTGGCGGAATTCTATCGCGCCCAAACGCGCGACGGGCAACTCGTGTTCTTCCAGCCCGGCGCGGTTTCCATCGAAATGCCTCGCAACACCGCCTTGCTGACGATTTCCAGTAACGCGGGCACAATCGATGTGGCGGATATTGAGGGCTCTCTGCGGGCGGATGCCAACGCCGGCAGGATTGTGCTGGACCGCATCGGCGGCAACGTGGAGATTCATTCTAACGGAGGCGCGGCATCGCTTGGAACCATAGGCGGGCTGGTGCGCTGTTATTCCGGTGGCGGCTCGATCCGGGCGGTCCGGATCAACGGCAGGGCGTATTTCGAGACAGATGGCGGGGATATTCAACTGGGCCAGGTTCTGGGCGCCGTGACTGCTCTCACGGCGGCTGGCGGAATCCGCATCGATCAGGCCGGCGCGGGCGTTTTCGCCGACACGCTGGGCGGCCCGATATCGGTTCTGCGCGCTTTTGGCATGGTAGTGGCAAACAGCGCCGGCGGCCCTATCGACATTGGCGATGCGACATCCGTGCAGTGCCAGAACGGCGGGGGGACGATTCGGCTTAACAACGTCTCGGGCACCCTGCGGGCCGCGACCGATCACGGCAGCATTATTGCCGCTATCCTGGCGGGGCGCCCGCTTGAGGATTCTTTTCTTTCCACCGGCTCAGGTGACATAACTGTCTTCATCCCGTCAAACATGGGTGTAACGGTTGATGCGAAAGCAAACGGAGTGCTTGGTTCGCGCCCTATTGTTTCCGACTTTTCGGGGCTGCGAGTAAGCGCCCGAAGGTTATCCGTTGCCGCCTCCGGAAAGATCAATGGAGGGGGACCCCTTCTGCGGCTCACGGTTACCGGCGGCCGAATCGAGATCAAGAGAAGATAGTGGAGAAGCGAAACATGTTCCTCAAGAAAACTGCGTTTATGTGTCTGGCCGCGGCATCGGTCGCTTATCCCGGCAGCGCCCAAACCCCGCCCGCTCCGGCGGCTCCGGCTCCTCCGGCGGCACGTTCGCCCCGGGTGAAAGTGGTAGGCGGGCGGCTGGTTTCCGCGAAGCGCGGCTGGCTTGGCGTCGGCGTAGTGGAAGTGACTCCGGAACGCTCAAAGGCGCTCAAACTGAAAGATGATATTGGCGTGGAGGTGACGCATGTGGAAGAAAACAGCCCGGCGGCGAAGGCGGGTTTGAAAGAGCATGACGTCATTCTCGAAGTGAACGGCAAGAAGGTGGATGACAGCGAGCAGTTTGTCAGCACCATCGGGAACACTATGCCCGGCTCGAAAGTGACGCTCGCCATTTCCCGTGATGGAGCGCGGCAGACGATAACCGCAACGCTCGATCCGCGGCCCGTTCAATTTATGACGATGAATGAGCCGAACGGCCCATGGATGATCCCGATGCCCGCCATGCCGATGACCCCATCGGCCATTTGGGAGAACGCTCCGTTCATGACCGGCCAGGCGCCGCGGGTTGGTTTCGAAGGTGAGACGCTCACGCCGCAATTGGCGGAGTTCTTCGGAGTGAAAGAAGGCGTGCTGGTTCGGTCGGTGACTGAGAAGACAGCCGCTTCAAAGGCTGGCCTGAAGGCGGGCGACGTGATTGTGAAAGTGAGCGGCACGCCGGTATCGAGCACCCGTGAAATCTCCGGGCTCATCCGCGCAATTCATAAGAACGTCACGTTCACAGTGATGCGGAACCACAAGGAGGTTCTGCTGAACGTGGAGATTGCGGAAGACCGGACGCCATCGCCCGACCGCGAAGTTTTGTAGCCCGGCAGGGCAGCGAATTGGGCTCATTTGGCGTATGCGAATTCAAAATTCGAATACGCCATTTTTGTTTGGAGCGAGTCAATGTTTACTGGCGCACGCTTTCCGACGGCGATCGGGATGCCGGGCGCGGGCGATTGGCGTCACAATTCAACTGAACCACAACACTGTATTGCTTCTGACCTGAGCGTTGCCTGCCGCTATTCGATTGGCGGCACGAATGCAACAAAACGCCCGCCCGGCTCGCGCGCAGCGAAGCCCTGTGTATGTCGGCTGAGAAGAAACCGTACGAAATACTGGTCGCCGAAGACAACCCAGCCGATATTGGCCTCGTGCGTGAAGCGCTGAGGAAATATGAGGTGGATTGTTCATTAAATCTGGTTTACGACGGGGCACAGGCGATCGTCTATATTAACCGTCTTCATGCCGACCCGGAAACTCCCCAACTTGATCTGATTCTTCTCGACATGCAGCTTCCGAAGCGCACAGGCGCGGAGGTTCTGAGGTACATCAGGTCGACGGAGAGATATAGCCGGATTCCCGTAATCGTAATGACGGGCGGCGATTCGACCAGGGCGGGAGAAACAGCCGAGAGCGACCCCGGAGTCAGCTATTTCAGAAAGCCGTGCGACCTTAACGCATTCCTCGAGCTTGGCCTGATGGTGCGCCGCATTTTGACCGCCGGGAATATTGGAGCGGCTGCCGCGGCGTGCAGCGAAACGAATTTGGGAGGAAATAGATGACGGGAGTGGACGCACGCACGACTGTCCCCTTCTCTATTGCCCAGGCACTGCTGGACGACGCTCCTGGAGCAGTAGTCTTTATAAGCCCGGACTGGAGCGTCGCGTACGCGAACAGGCGAGCCGCGGAACTCGCTGACAAAAGCGCCCGGGAAATCGCAGGCGCGGATTTTTGGATCCTATTTTCCCGGTTCGAAGATGCTGCCACGAAGCGTCGCTTTAGCCGCGTTCTGAAAGACGGGCTGGAGATCGAGTTCGACTGCGAAATGTCCCCGGGCCAGTGGTTCCAGTTCCGTTTGCGACCGATCGGGAATGGTCTCGCGCTTTACGGCACCGACGTCAGTGAGAACAGAATAGCCACACAGAGCCTGCGGGAACGAGAGGCGGAGCTAACAGACTTTTTGGAAAATGGAAACGTCGCGCTCCACTGGGTTGGGCCGGACGGCACGATTCTCTGGGCCAACGATGCGGAACTGGCGTTGCTCGGCTACACGGCTGAAGAGTACATTGGGCACAGCGTGAAGGACTATCATGTCGACCCGCCCATAATCGACGACATCCTTTACCGGCTCGCGAACAATGAGAAGTTGCAAAGTTACGAAGCGCGGCTTCGGCGCAAAGACGGATCGATTTGCCACGTCGCCATGAACTCAAGCGTCTATCGCAAGAACGGCAAATTCATCCACACACGCTGTTTTACCCGCGATATTACGGCGGATAAGGCCTATGCACAATTCCAGGAACACCTTGTCGCAATCGTCAATTCCTCTGAGGACGCAATCATCAGCCAGGACCTTAATGGGTTGCTTACCAGCTGGAACACGAGCGCCGAACGGATGTTTGGTTTTACGGCGGAAGAAGCCGTTGGACAGCCCGTGGCAACTCTTTTAGTTCCGGAAGACCGTCAGCACGATGAACCAGAGATCCTTTCGAGACTCCAAAAAGGAGAGCCAGTCATTCCGTTTGAAACAAAGCGCAGGAAAAAGGATGGCACGCTTCTTGAAATCTTTTTAACGGTTTCGCCGGTGAAAGACTCTCAGGGTCAAATTGTGGGGCTGTCGAAGACTGTCAGAGACATCACCGACCGGCAGCGCAAAGAACGCGCTTCTCAGCTTCTGGCCGCAATAGTCGACAACTCAGAGGACGCAATCATCAGCAAGAATCTGGATGGGGTGATTACCAGCTGGAATAAGAGTGCGGAGCGTCTGTTTGGCTTTACAGGCGAAGAGGCGATCGGGCAGTCCGTTGCGGCGCTTCTGATTCCGGATGACCGTCAGGACGAGGAGCGGGAAATTCTTTCCAGGCTCCGAAAAGGGGAGCGCACCGATCACTTCGAAACAAAGCGCAGGAGGAAAGACGGCGCCCTTCTCGACATCTCGCTCACAGTCTCTCCGGTGAAAGATTCCCGGAACCGGATTGTTGGCGCGTCAAAAATTGCCAGAGACATAACCGAGCAGGTCAGAAGCCGCGCAGCGCTGCGGAAAGCCAACAACGCGCTCCGGCGCTCAAACGCCGATCTTGAGCAGTTCGCATACTCCGCCTCGCACGATCTTCAGGAGCCGCTGCGAATGGTTTCCACCTATACGGAAATGCTTCGCAGAAAATACGGAGACAAACTCGACTCCAGGGCACACGAGTACATGGACTTTGTGTCGGAAGGCGGTTCCCGGATGGAGCGCCTGCTGCATGATTTACGCTCTTTCATGCAGGTCTCCATCGCCGGAGAGGGTCGCCCTCCGGTGGTGGATTCGCGAACCGTTCTTGGAGACACCCTGGCGAACCTCAAGCCGGCTATCGATGAAATCAGGGCTGAAATTACGTCTGGTCCGCTGCCGCCTGTAGCCATCCATGAATTTCAATTGGGGCAGCTTTTTCAAAACCTCATTGTAAATGCCATCCGTTACAGAAGCGATGCGCCGCTGAGAGTCCACGTGGAGGCGGTCCGCGAGGGCGATCAGTGGAAGTTCTCTGTTCGCGACAACGGAATTGGCATTGACCCCGAATACCAGGAGCAAATTTTTGGAATTTTTAAGCGCCTCCACGCAGCCCCCGAATATCCCGGCACAGGAATGGGCCTTGCGATCTGCCATCGAGTCCTCGAGCGTGCCGGTGGACGTATCTGGGTTGAATCTGAGCCCGGAAGAGGTTCGACATTTTTCTTTAGACTTCCAGTCGAAGCCCCATTCTGAGCCTGCTTCCGAAGAGCCAAAGCCACACATCGTTTTGGTGGAGGACAGTGTGGCGGACGTCGGACTTGTCCGTGAATCGCTTGACGAACATAAGGTGCGATGCGAACTGACCGTCATCCCAAACGGCGAACTGGCTGTGAGGTTCTTTGAGGAAGCGGATGCTGACAGGCGCCCCTGGCCGGACCTGGTTATTCTCGATCTCAATTTGCCCAAAAAGCCGGGAATGGAGGTGCTCAGGCGGATTCGGAGCAGCAGAGTCCATCGTGACGTGCGTGTGATCGTGCTAACGTCCTCAGATAATCAAAAAGACAGAGAGGAGGTGGCCAGCCTTCACCCCTGTCTTTACCTGCGAAAACCATCGAATCTGGATGAATTTCTGAAGCTGGGCGCCATTTTCAGCCGAAACCTTCAGCACACCTGACCGGTTTTATGCGCGTGCGGCCTGGATACGTGCCAAAGCTCCCACTGCATTTTCGCGGAATTCGTTCCGTGGTGCGCGGCGTGCGTGTCGAAGTGACGCTGCTACCACCATGGGTTTCCATAAGTACGTTGAGGAACAGCTTTTCAGTGAGCTTTCCCGCGCCAGAGACGAGTACAAGCGGGCGCGCAAATTCTTATTGCAACTGACTTCAGACGCGCCCTCGGGATTACCCGATCCGGACTCTGAGGCAAGGATTCAGGTTGCCGCGCGAAGGAACGCCATGGCTCTGGAGGCGTACGAACATGCGCTCCAGGAATGCTATGAGTTCATGCTGCACGGGTCCATTCCAAAACGCTTAAGAGAGAAACTGTAGACGGAATTGAGCGGAAACTGCCGGTGACAGGTGGATACCGCCCGTTTACACGAAGAGTCGGCTGCTATTTTACGCTCGGGCTGTCATCGGCCTTTAGGTCGCCGAGAGCGTATTGAATCCCCGCCAGCATGTGCGCCACAAACGGCCGCTGGAAATACAGTTTCTCATCGTGACCGTGTGCTTCATAGAAAACGCGGCCGCTGCCCAGCCGCTGAATGTAGCTCAGCGCGTAATCGCCGTCAGTACGCTTCGTGGCAGCCGGCTCTTTTGCCTTGTCTTCCGCGCTCATTTTGCCGTAGTTGATGCTCGTGAGAACATGCGCGCGCTTCCGGCTGAATGAATCCTGCGCAAACGTATAAGTCTCGTCTACTACTTCAAAGCCGCGCGCAGGGAACATCGCCGTCAGGGGGCTCTTGGGATCATCCACCTTCACGGGTATCAAGGTGGGGTAAGTCCAGTGGAATTTGAAGAATCCGCCGATGGCCTCGTTG
>Ga0105240_10008378_pt1 | contig 14796 bp, 15 predicted proteins | sample KBSC54metaG_FD_80426 | JGI IMG/M metagenome (GOLD analysis project Ga0105240, IMG submission 80426) | Corn rhizosphere microbial communities from Kellogg Biological Station, Michigan, USA - KBS C5-4 metaG | ecosystem: Host-associated > Plants > Roots > Rhizosphere > Soil | place: Michigan, USA... | reverse complement strand
CGGATGCGGGTGTAGCTCAGGGGTAGAGCACGACCTTGCCAAGGTCGGGGTCGAGGGTTCGAATCCCTTCGCCCGCTCCAGACAGCCTCAAGCGAATTTGGCTTCGACCGGCTGCCTGAGGTGTTTCGCGGCCGGGAAAAGCAGCTCAGCCAATTTCAGTCGATGATCTCGCCGCGCTCTGCTTTGGCGCGGGCGATGTCCGTTCTCATCTGCCTGGAGCCGCCAAGGCCAACTACGGGCGGTGAAGCGACGCCTCATAGGCCTTGAGGTGGATATGGGCGGTGCGAAGCCGCGTCAGGTGCTCGCCCTCGCCGCGACGGATCAAATCGCCGATCACATGATCGGCCTCGACGCGGGCGCCAGCCTGGATGTCGCGAAACATCGAGGCGGTCGTGGGCGAGTCTTCCTGCGTGAATACGCTCAGCGATCGCTGATGCGCGGCCGGGCGCGGGGCGAAGCCAGCCGTCCGCGCCACGCTGGTGCATTCATCGAGCATGCCGAGTAGAAAATCCCTTCCTCCAGGCGCTTTCAGGATGTTGCCGATTGGGCCCCGCATCAGGCAGGTCGAGGCGGCGACGGACGCCAGGAACACCCATTTCTCCCACATTTCCTGGACGATGGTTTGGCTGGCGGACGCGCCGAAGCGGCCCTTGTCCAGGACCTCGGCAATCGCCCTGATCCGATCACTCATCGTGCCATCGCGTTCGCCAAACGAGATCGATTGCGCCGGCTGCAACTGGACGATCTCACGGCTTGCGTTCAGCGTGGCCGCGATCACGCAATAACCGCCGATGACGCGCGTGCGTCCAAATTTCTCATCCAGCCGGTCGAGATGCACCATGCCGTTGAGCATTGGGAGGATGGTCGTCGCCGGCCCCACGGCGGGCGCGAACGACGCCATCGCGTCATCGAGATCGTAGGCCTTGCAACTCAACAGCACGAGATCGAATGGCTCGATTAATTGTAATTGATCGGCCAGAACGGTCGGCGGATTCATCCGCGTGATCGTGCGGTCGGGCATCTTGATGACAAGACCGGCATCCGCCAACTCCGTCGCGCGTCGCGGGCGAACCAGGAACGTGACGTCGGCGCCGGCATCGAGGAGCCTGCCGCCGAAATAGCCGCCGATCGCGCCCGCGCCGACCACGAGAATGCGCATATTGAGGGGCTCCGTAACAATTGCACTTGTCTGTTTGTGCCGCTCACTCCGGTGAGCGGCAACGGCTCTACCACTTCTCTCCAAAGGGGCGGATTTCCAGCTCGAAGGTCCAGGCACTGCGCGGCTGCTGGTAAAGCTGCCAATAGGCATTGGCGACGGAAGCCGGCGGCATCAAAAGGTCTGGATTGTCGAGGGATTGCTCGCCCCACAATTGCGCGCGGCGCTCGCGGACCCAGGCGGTGTCGACACCGGCATCGATAATGAGATGGGCGACGTGAATGTTCTTCGGCCCGAGCTCGCGCGCCATCGATTGGGCCACCGCGCGCAAGCCGAATTTAGCGCTGGCAAACGCGGCATAGCCATTGCCGCCGCGTAAGGAGGCGGTGGCGCCAGTGAAGAAAATATTGCCGTGACCATGCGGCAGCATCAGCCGGGCGGCTTCACGTCCGGCCAGGAACCCGGAGAAGCAGGCCATCTCCCAGACCTTGCGGAATACGCGCTCGGTGGTTTCAAGAATCGGAAATTGAACATTGGCGCCGATATTGAAGATGCAGACCTCAAGCGGCGCACGCGCGTCGGCATCGCGCAAGAAGGCAGCAATCTCCTCTACTTTTCGCGCATCCAGCGAGCGGCCGACCATCTGCCCGCCAGCGGACTCGATCTCTTGGGCAAGCGGCGCGAGTTTTTCACCATTGCGCCGGCCGGCAAACACGGTGAAGCCTTCGGCGGCGAATTTCTTGGCAATCTCGGCGCCGATATAATCCCCGGCGCCGATTATTGCGGCGGTCGCGTTGCGCTTCTCCATCGCCGCACCTCCTTAAGGGGCTCGCGAGAACATCACAAACCTACCGGGCCAGCACCAGTTCTTCGACGTCGCGTAGTTGTTCCTTGCCAAAGAACATTTCATCGCCGACGAAGAATGTCGGCGCGCCGAATGCGCCACGCTTCACCGCCTGCTCGGTATTTTCGATCAGCCGCGCTTTGATCTCGGGCTCCTGCGCCCGGGCAAAGAGCTTTTTGGCATCAAGCCCGGAATCGGAAAGCGCCTTCAACGCGATCTCGGGATCGTCCATCTTCTTGGGCTCGCGCCACATATGGTGAAAGGCAGCATCCACGAAGGGTTCGAACACGCCTTCGGCTTGTGCGGCAATCGCGGCCCGCATCAAGTTCAGCGTATTGACCGGGAAGAATGGATTCCAGACATAGGGCTCGACGTTGAAACGCTTGAGAAAGCGCGCCGTCTCGATTTCCTGAAATTTCGGCTTGTTTTTGACGCCTGCCAGCGTCTCGGTCGGCGAGCGGTTGTTGGTGGCCTTGAAAATGCCGCCGAGCAGCACCGGCACGTATTCGAACCTGACCCCGATCCGCCGCTCGATGGCCGGTATCGCTTTGTGACTCAGGAAGGCGTTAGGACTGCCGAAGTCGAACAGAAATTGTGGAGCCGTATGGGCCATGACCAGTTCCTCCCGCGCCTGCCATTCTGGCGCAACGAGCATGGTTCGTCCACTTTTTTATGACGGTCATCATATATCCTGGGCCAGAGAATTCGGGAGCTTCGCGGATCAGATCAGCCGGCGAATTTCTCGCTTGCGCCAGACCAGAAGATAGAAGGCCATCTGCAGCAGGAACATCGAGGTGAAGGTGACCGGATAGGCAATCCACACGCCCTCTACACCGATTGTCCGGCTGAGAAAAATCGCCGTCGGCACCTCGATCGTGACGATCACGAACATCGAGATCAAAAGCGGCATCAGCACCGTGCCGCTTGCCCGCATCATGCCGGAGAACACCATCGACATCCCGAACAGCACGAGACTCCACAGCACGATGTGCAACAAGTGCTGTGCAAGCTCCAGCACCGCGGGATCGACGATGAAGAATCCCATGATGGTGCGGGAGAGAATATAGGCGAGTAAGGCAAGGCCCCCGGTTAGCGCCAGATTCATTACCAGCCCGGTGCGGACGATGGCGCCCAGCCGATCGGTATGGCCGCGGCCGATCGCCTGCGAGCCGAAGATCGACACCGAGATGGAGATCGACATCGCTGGAAACTGCACATAGCTGATGACCTGATTGACGGCGCCGTAGGCAGCGGTGGCGTTGGAACCGAAGCCATTGACGAGACCGAGCAACACCAGTTCGGCGAGCGACATCATGATCATGCCGACGGCGGCGGGAATGCCGATGCGAAGGATCTTGGCCAGCAGCGCGCCGTTGATTCGCAACGCGTCGAAAAAAGCTTCGTCAAATGCCAGCGGATGATTACGGCGTCGCAAATGGATCGTGAGCCAGATCAGCGTGAACAGGCTCGACGTTGCTGAGGCCCAGGCTGCGCTGGCGACGCCAAGCCGCGGCAGCCCAAGCCAGCCTTGGATCAGTGCCGGTGTGACAGCGAGACCCACAACGGTGGAAATCGCCAGGGCCAAGAGCGGCGTCAAGGTATCGCCGACGCCGCGCATCAGCGATGTCTGTAGAATGAATAGGAACGTCAAGGGCATCGCCATCATCATGATGCGCGCATAGGAACTGGCCGGTTCGAGAATGTCAGCCGGCGTTGCGAGGAGACGCAGGAGCTCGCGGCTGAACAAGCCGCCCAGTATGGCAATGGTGAGCCCGCAACCCAGGGTGACCAGCAGGGTCGTTCCGGCGACGGCCTTCACCTTGTCCGGTTCGCGGGCGCCCCACGCCTGCCCGATCAAAACGCTCGCACCCGTGCTCAGACCGATCACGAAGGCGACGAAGAAGAACATCGCCGGAAAAAACACCGAGGCGGCAGCGAGCGCATCCACGCCGATCATCTGGCCGAGATAGACGCTGTTGATGGTCCCAAACAACGCCTGAAGGATGTTGCTGAGCATCATCGGAGCCAGGAAGCCAAGGAACGTCTTCCAGAGAGCTTTCGGTTGGGCCACGTGAATTCCTTCGGCTTTTTGGCGCGTGGCGGGCTTTTCGCGCGCGCCGTGCTGTCCAACGGAGTTGAGGCTTTTAGAGGGAGTGGCTGACGGCCGCTATCGAGGGGTGTATGCGGCTGAGCCTTTGGGAGATCTGGCGGTCATGCTAACGACCGAGGATCGTTAAGAGGTGGTCGCGTATGTCGGAGGGCCAGCCCGCAATCTCCTTGTTCAGCCGCGCACGATCGCCGGCGAACAGCGCGCGAGTAGCTTCCTCGAACCCCGCAAGATTGCCCGCCATCACCGACATGAAATGGTAGGCGGCCTCCCGCTTGGCACGGATGCGGTCGGTTTCACTTCCCGCGCGGCGCGCCGCTTCCACCAGCTTGCGGAGCGCAACGGAGGCGCCGCCAGGCTGGTGTGCAAGCCAGTCCCAATGGCGAGGCAACAAGGTGACTTCCCGGGCAACGACGCCGAGCTTCGGCCGACCGCGACGCCTTGGCCCGGCCGCCTCCGCCGTTTGTTCATCCTCGTCGGCTGGCACCGGCTGGGGGAGGCGGGCGATGACATCCTGTTCCCCGCCGCGCAGGTCAAGATCAATCGATCTGCCGGTGGCATCCTGGAAAATCACAAGAGGCTCCGTGCCGGCACCGAGAGCGGCCCGCCGCGCTTCCAGCGCGACCTCGGCCAATGGCCCAGTCGCCAGCCGCCGCGACCCTTTGAAGAGGGTGTAGGAGAGAGAATGCATGGGAGCACCTGTTGCGATTCGATCTATATTACCCGGGTAAATAGCCATGTCAATATTACCCGGTTTTTAATTCGGGCTAGCTTTCGATACGCTCCCTTAGGCTCGCGATGTCCGTCGCGGGGGCATTAACCTTGGGGATCCGCCATGCTGACCGTCCATCACCTGAACAATTCGCGCTCGCAGCGGGTTCTGTGGTTGCTGGAAGAACTCAACGTCCCCTATGAGATCGTCCGCTATCAGCGGCAGCCGGACTTGCGTGCGCCACCGGAATTGCGCGCCATTCACCCCCTCGGCAAATCGCCGGTTATCACCGACAACGGCAACACCATCGCCGAGTCCGGCGCCATCATTGATTACGTCATCGCAACCTATGGCAATGGCCGGTTGATTCCGCCGCCCGGCACACCCGAACGGCTTCGCTTCACCTATTGGCTGCACTATGCCGAGGGTTCGGCGATGCCGCCGCTCTTGATGAAATTCTTTTTCTCAATGATTCCCCGGCGCGCGCCCGCGTTGCTCCGTCCGCTGGCGCGGCGGATTTCGGATCAGGCGCTTTCGGGCTTTGTTAATCCGCAGGTGAAGCAGCACATGGCCTTCTGGGAAAGCGAGCTCGGCAAAAGCGAGTGGTTCGCCGGAAATGAATTCTCGGCCGCCGATATCCAGATGAGCTATCCGCTCGAAGCCGCAGCCGCGCGCGGGGGAATTGAAGGTCATCCGCGCGTCGGCGCGTTTCTTGATCGCATCCACGCCCGCCCTGCCTATCAGCGCGCGATTGAACGCGGCGGCGCCTATACCCTCAACCGCTGACGGCACGATTGAGCGTTTCAAGCGAGCCCCTTGCCGGAGGCGTGGCGTGCTCTAGCTTGCCACCTGAAGACAATATCTTGGTCTACGAGCGCGGCGCGCCTGCGAGCCGTAGAAAGTTGCCGAGTAATTGGTGTCCCCCTTGGGTCAATATCGATTCGGGATGAAACTGCACGCCATAGGTCGGTTGATGCTGATGTGTGAGAGCCATGATCTCGCCCTCTTGCGAACGTGCCGTCACCATGAGTGGGCAAGGGGATAATTCATCGAGCTCGACGATAAGGGAATGGTAGCGCCCCACAGAAAGCGGCGAAGGAAGATCCTTGAAAAGTCCCTGGCCATCATGCGCTATCTGAGCTGCCCGTCCGTGCATGGGATACCGCGCACGCGCAACTCTGGCTCCAAAAACGCTGGCGATACACTGGTGCCCCAGGCAGATGCCGAGAATGGGAATGACCCCGGAAAGCTCCCGAATGATCGCTGTGGAAGCTCCGGCCTCAATCGGCGTGCATGGACCGGGTGAAATCACCACCGCTTGAGGTTTTAGCGCTAGAAGATCGCTGTTGCTGATCTCATCATTCCGAATCACCTCCACTTCTTGCCCGAGCTCTCGGAAATACCGGGCGATATTAAAGACAAACGAATCGTAATTATCGATGATCACAATCATGATATGTCGGGTGCCTCGGCATGAAACGCCTCGAATATGCGCTGCGCCTTGGCCAGCGTTTCCTCGTATTCGGTGTGCGGCTCGGACAGCGCAGTGATTCCGCCGCCCGCATGAAAGACCGCCCAGTCATCCTTGATTGTTACGGTTCGAATCGCCACGTTGGTATCCATGCGTCCGTTGAAGCCGATGAAACCGATGGCTCCGCAATAGACCTCGCGCGCAACACGTTCGATTTCAGTGATGATTTCCATCGAACGTACCTTGGGGGCTCCAGTGATTGAGCCGCCGGGAAAGCAAGCCTGCAACAGAGTGACCGCATCCTGGTTTGCAGCGAGCGAGCCGGTCACTACCGAAACCAGGTGGTGCACGGAAGCATAGGATTCGAGGCCGCAGAGCACAGGCACCTCGATCGATTGGGCATTGCAGACGCGCGATAAATCGTTGCGCAAGAGATCGACGATCATCGTGTTCTCGGCGCGATCCTTCTCTGACGAGCGCAGGAATGCCGCACGGAGCACGTCTTCCGCCGGGTCGTCGGAGCGCGCGATCGTGCCTTTGATCGGCCGCGTCTCGACCTGTCGTTCGTCCAGTCTGAGGAACCGCTCCGGCGAACTGGAGGCAATGGTCAGTTTGCCGTAAAGCAGCAGCGCCGCAAAAGGCGCCGGATTTAGGCGGCGGAGCCGGGTGTAAAAGGCGACTGGGTCAAAAGAGGCCGACAGCCTGGCGCTGAACCGCTGCGCAATATTGGCCTGAAAGATATCTCCTGCAAGAATCAAATCGATGACGCGTCGTACCTCGTTGAGGTAACGCTCGCGGCTGAAGTTCGAACACCACGTGGTCGCTGCGTTGCCGGAATCATTCGGCACCGACTTTGGGCAGGCAAGCCAAGCGGCCAGTTCGTCGGCTCGACGTCGTGCACGTTCATTGCGACATGCGGGATCCTGTTCCGGCCATCCTGTTGAAACGATCCAGCACCGACTGTCCCGATGGTCATAGGCAAGCACCAGATCATAGAAATGCAGGATCGATTGCGGAAGTCCCTGACCGGGCATTGCCGGCGGCCTCAACCGCTCCAGCGTCCTGTTGAGATCGTAAGCGAAGTAACCGGCGGCGCCTCCTTGGAAGGGAGGAAGATCAGGGTAATGTTGTTGCGGATATTTGGCGAGGAGGCTGCGAAGCGCAGACCATGGATCGCTGGCCAGGGCCTCTCCATTGCAGGTCGCCTGTCCGCCTGCAACGACGAAGGTGTTGAAAGGATCGCAAGCCACATACGAATAGCGTCCAAGCGACTCGTGCTTTGCGGCGCTATCGAGGAAAGTCAAATACGGCCGATCCACGAGAGATCGCATCGCCGTAGTGGGTTCAATCCAGCATATTTCTCGGATGTGCATTGAGCTCTGGCTTAATCACTTCCGGGCGGCAGGCGCCAACTTGCACTGAGCATCCAGCAGACGCCTCTGATGCAAATCAGTTTGCCTTCACTGTCGAGGCAAAAAGCGCATCCAGCAGACTCCGGCTGAGTTGGCCGACATCGGCCTTATCTTTGGCAGTAAACAGAGCAATGCAGGGGGCACAGGTAGCCTTCGATATGTTGCCTGTCGAATGACTAGCTTGCGATCGAGTCCAACGCAACGCCAACGTCGATGACGCCGGTGTCCGCGGCGGGTCCGGGCACTCTTTTCCGATCATACCGCCATTTCGAATCGGGAGTGCAGATGATGATTATCCCAACTAAGAAGCGGGAAGGGCGAGGCGCTCAATGGTCTTGATGTGACCCGCGAGCAGGCTACAGGCTTGATCGATATGACGTGCTCGCAGGGCTTGCAGGATCAGGCGATGATCCTGATTAAGTTGCGGCCGCCAACCGGCACTGCGGGCCATGGCGAACACCAGTCGCGAATTTGCGAGTTGCAATCCTTCTAGACTGGCAAGCAGTCGCGGCATCCCGCAGGGTGCCGTCAGCGCATGGTGAAAGGCGCGGTTGGCTGCCTCAAAATCCTGGATCGTCTCGGCATTGTCTGCCTCGATCATCGCCAGTTCGATCCGCGCAAAATGGGCAAGCGTCAACTTTGGTGCAGCGTTGCGCAATGCGACAACCTCCAGCGCCGCGCGCATCTCCGCAATTTCCTTTACGGCGTTGGCATCGAGCGGCGCAACGCGCACGCCGCGACGAGGAACGGCGGCAACTAGGTGCTGGGCCTCCAGCCGCCGAAAAGCCTCGCGGACCGGGACGTGGCTCGAACCGAATTCCCGCGCGATGTGATCCTGGCGGAGCGGCGCATCCGGCGGCAGCGCGCCGTTCACGATGCGTGCGGCAATGGATGCGGCGATACGCTCCGCGGTCGTCCCGTTCCTGTTGTCTCTCATCATAGATTATCTATCATAAAAGTGAGTGCATTCACCAGACAGCTTGGTTAGGGTTAGGTCCAAACGGCATAATTATAGATAAATAACTACATTATCTATAATTACAAACCCGAAGGGCTTTGGATGATGCACACTGCGGAAAGCAGGCAAGGCAACGGTAGCGAGGCAGCCCGCACCGACTGGACCCGCGCAGAGGCCGAAGCCATGTATGCGCTCCCCTTCTCCGACCTGATCTTTCGGGCCCAGAGCATTCATCGAACCAATTTCGACCCGAACCGCGTCGAGACGGCGAGCCTGCTCAGCATTAAGACCGGTGGCTGTCCTGAAGACTGCGGCTATTGTTCTCAGAGCGCGCATTACAGCACCGGCCTTACCGCCACGCGTCTGATGGACCAGGCGGACGTAATTGTGACCGCGCAGCGCGCCAAGGAGGCCGGCGCCACCCGCTTCTGCATGGCGGCCGCTTGGAGGAGTCCGAAAGACCGCGATCTCGAAAAGGTTTGCGACATGGTCAGCGCGGTGAAAGCGCTCGGCCTGGAGACCTGCGTCACGCTAGGCATGCTGTCTGCCGGACAGGCTGCGCGGCTCGGTGAAGCTGGACTCGACTTCTACAATCACAACGTCGACACCTCGCCCGAATTCTACAATCAGATCATCACCACCCGCACCCTGCAGGACCGTATCGATACGATGAACCATGTCCGCGAGGCCGGCATCAAGGTGTGCTGCGGCGGCATTATCGGCATGGGCGAGCTCGTCACTGACCGGCTCGGCATGTTGTTGCTGCTCGCCAACATGCCGGTTCATCCCGAGAGCGTGCCGATCAACCTCTGGAATGAGATCAACGGCGTTCCAGTTGCCACGACCGCGGAACGGCCGGATCCGATCGCGGTTGCGCGGCTGGTCGCTGTCGCTCGCATCCTGATGCCGAGGAGCGTCGTGCGGCTTTCAGCCGGACGGCAGTATATGACCGATGAACTGCAGGCGCTCTGCTTCGTCGCTGGCGCTAACTCGATCTTTATCGGCGACGTCCTCCTGACCACGCCAAACCCGCAGCGCGATCGCGACGCTGATCTGCTGGAGCGGCTCGGGATAACGTCGGCGCTGCGCCGCTGCTGACGCTCTCGCTTTCTTGCCTGCCCGATGCCTGCGTCAACTAACTCCCCTGGAACTGAACCATGAACGAAATCCACGCCGACATGACCGCCAGCTATGTAGCCGCGCTGCGGGCTCTGAAAGACGATGGCCGGCTCCGCGCGCTCAAGCCGCGTGGGGGCGTTGATTTCGTATCAAACGATTATCTGGCGCTGGCGAGCGCGCCACGCATGCGAAAGGCGGTCGCATCTGCGCTCGCGGCTGGCACCCCGATCGGAAGTGGCGGTTCACGGCTCTTGCGCGGAAACTGCGAAGAACATGAGAAGCTCGAGGCGGAAGCCGCCAGATTCTTCGGAGCCGAGACGGCATTATTTTTCGGCGGCGGTTACGTTGCTAATTTCGCGCTTCTGACGACGCTGCCGCAGCGCGGCGACCTGATTGTCGTGGATTCCCTCGTCCACGCCAGTATCCACGAAGGGGTACGAGCCGGGCGCGCGGCGTTTTGCGAAAGCCTCCACAATGACCCGCAGTCGATCGCAGACAAAATTCGCGACTGGCGAACAGAAGGTGGAACCGGGCGTGTCTGGATCGTGGTCGAAAGCATCTACAGCATGGATGGCGACTTCGCGCCCTTAAAGGAGCTTGTTGCTATTGCGGACAGCTACGACGCGTTCCTCATCGTGGATGAGGCTCACGCTACGGGTGTCTTCGGTGAACAGGGTCGAGGATTGACCGCTCCGTTCGAGGGCCGAGAAAACCTGATTGTCATTCATACCTGCGGCAAGGCGCTGGGCGCGGTCGGAGCAATTGTCATGTTGCCCCGCGTGCTGCGCGATTTCATGGTCAATCGGTGTCGTCCTCTCATTTTCGCCACCGCTCCGTCGCCTCTCATGGCAGTGGCCGTGCAGGAGGGCCTGTCAATCCTGCAGCAAGAACCCGACCGTCAGCAACGTCTGGCCCGGTTGGTCGCGTTCACGCATCGAGAGCTCGCCGCGCGCGGTGCCCGAAGTCCTTCTCACTCGCAGATCGTGCCCTATATCGTTGGCGACAATGCGCGTGCGATGGCCTTGGCTCACGCGATGCAGACCCGGGGCTTTGATATCCGGGGAATCCGGCCGCCGACAGTGCCCCCAGGGACCGCGCGGTTGCGGATTTCTCTGACCCTAAATGTTGGGGAGGACGACGTCCGGGCAATGCTCGACGCCTTGTTCGAAGAGGCAGAGGCCATGTCTCAATGACGCAGACGATCGTAGTCACCGGTACGGGCACCGGGATCGGCAAGACGATCTTCTCCGCGGGGCTTGCCGCTTTTCTCGGTGCCAAATATTGGAAGCCTGTTCAAGCCGGACTTATCGGGGGGACCGATTCCGAGCACGTCGCGCGGCTCGGCGGTCTTGCCCGTGACCGCATTTTACCAGAGCGCTATCGCCTCAAAACACCGGCGTCGCCGCATCGGGCTGCCGAGATTGATGGAGTTTGCATCGACACCGAATTGCTTCACGCCCCGGATTCCGGAAGATCCCCGCTAATCATAGAGGGCGCCGGCGGGCTGATGGTGCCGCTCAGCCGCAGTAAACTCTACATTGACGTCTTTGCGGCTTGGCGGTTTCCGGTGCTGCTTTGCGCGCCGACCGCGCTCGGTACCATCAATCATTCACTATTGTCGGTCGAAGCACTGAGAAATCGAGCGATCGATATTCTTGGGATCGCATTCATCGGTGACGAAAATGACGACACCGAGAGCACGATTTGCCGAATCGGACGGGTACGACGGCTCGGGCGGTTGCCTTGGCTTTCTACCCTCAGCGCCGACACGCTGCAGGCTGCCTTTGCAGCCTCCTTTCGTCGCGATGATTTCCAGCGATGATGGCAGCGTCTAAATCGTCAATCTGGCATCCGTACACGCAACACGCGCTACAGGGCGGGATGCCAAGAATCCGGCGCGCACAGGGTGCTTATCTTTATGCCGCGGACGGCAGCCGCATCATTGATGCGATCTCATCCTGGTGGGTCGTTACGCACGGCCATTGCCACCCCCACATCGTGAGCGCCATTCAGAAGCAGGCGGAACATCTCAACCAAATCATCTTTGCCGGTTACACCCACGAGCCGGCCGAAGAGGTTGCTGGGCAGCTTCTGAAGTTGGCGCCTCATGGCCTCGATCACGTGTTTTTTTCCGACAGCGGATCCACCAGCGTGGAGGTCGCCCTGAAAATGGCGCTCGGCTATTGGGCCAATATCGGCGAGCCGCGGTCACAAATCGTAGTGATGCAGCACTCCTATCACGGCGACACTGTGGGGACGATGTCGGTCGGCGCGCGGGGCGTGTACAATGCGGCATACGAACCGCTCTTGTTTGATGTCAGATCGATCCCGTTCCCTGTGGCGGGTCAAGAACAGTCAACGCTCGATGCGCTGGAATCCCTGTGCCGGAGCGAACGTCCGGCTGCCTTCATCGTGGAGCCCTTGGTCCTGGGTGCGGGCGGTATGTTGATGTATCCCGCCTGGGTGTTACGCGAGATGAAACGGATTTGTGAGGCGTCGAATGTGCTGTTCATCGCCGATGAAGTCATGACCGGATGGGGCCGCACGGGAACATTGTTTGCGTGCGAGCAAGCGAACGTGTCGCCTGACATCGCATGCTATTCCAAAGGTCTTACCGGCGGGTCGCTTCCGCTCGCGGTAACGCTTTGCCGCGCTGACATCTTTGATGCGCACTATTCAGTGGATCGTTCGCGCACATTCTTTCATTCGAGCTCATATACCGCCAATCCGATCGCCTGCGCCGCCGCCAAGGCGAACCTCGATCTTTGGCAAGATACGGAAGTTCAGAACCGCATCGATTCCGTGGCTGCGATGCAGGAAAAATTAATTGGGCCATTTCGTGCCGACATGCGCTTCAAAAATGTCCGCCGGATTGGCACCATCACAGCACTCGATTTGGTGGTGCCCGATGGCGGCTATCTCGCGGGCGTTGGACCAAAGCTGCAGGCGTTTTTTCGCGCGGGAAATCTTTTGCTGCGTCCGCTCGGTAACACGATCTACGTTCTGCCTCCTTATTGCATCACGGAGGCAGACCTCAAGGAGGTCTATGCCGGCATCCGCTCGGCTGCCGATGCTTTGGTTTGAACCAAAGCGCTTTTGTCGCCGGGATGATGTCCAAGATCATCGTCGCGGTGAATGCCGATTCTGATGAAGTCAGGACCGTAAAGGCTCTAGCGGCCTGCTCCAGCCACTCCCATGGAGGTCATCGGCTTGACCGTGACGCCAGGTGGCGGAACGTCGTCATCCGGTACGAAGAAGTCTGACGTCAAGGGTACCGCGGGATCGGCCCTGTAGGGTTCGAAATCGCGCACGCCGCTCCCATAGAGTACCTTGTCGTCAATGCAGAATTGGCCGGTGAATTCTCGAGAGGGCTTGGTGAGGATCACATGAGCCGCGTCCGCCATGATCTCCGGCTTGCGGCTCGCGCGCATCATGGCATCGCCGCCAAGCAGGTTGCCGATCGCGGCGGTGGCGATGGTGGTGCGCGGCCATAGCGCGTTGACGGCGATACCGGCCGCCCTCAGCTCGCCGGAAAGGCCGAGCACGCAAAGGCTCATGCCATATTTCGCGATCGTATAGGCGGTGGAATGCTCAAACCATTTCACCTGAAGATCGAGCGGTGGCGACAGCATGAGGATATGCGGATTCTCAGCCTTCCTCAGATGCGGAATGCAATATTTCGAGACCATGAAGGTGCCTCTGGTATTGATCCCCATCATCAGGTCGAAGCGCTTCATATCGGTCATTTGCGAATTGGTCAGGCTGATGGCGCTGGCATTGTTGACGCAGATGTCGATGACCCCGAATTCCTTGACCGTCCTGTCGATCGCTTCGATCACCTGCGCCTCATCGCGGATATCACAGAGCAGCGGAAGCGCCTTGCCGCCCGCGGCGCGAATTTCATCGGCCGCGGTATAGATCGTGCCCTTGAGTTTGGGATGCGGCTCAGCCGTTTTGGCGGCGATCGCAACATTGGCGCTGTCCTTCGCCGCACGCAGCGCGATCGCAAGGCCGATACCGCGGCTCGCGCCCGACACGAATAAGGTCTTTCCTTTCAGACTTGCCATTGTGTCCTCCTGTGGGGCTTACGCTTGTTGTTGCTTTATTCGCCGGCAGCCGTTGCGCCGCGGGTGCGCGGGTCGGCTGCGCCGCGCCAGCCCGCGCCTGTCGCGACGATGGAGTTCGCCGAAGTCTGCCCGAGCGGTCCGCCGATGGTATGACCCCTTGCCTTCAACCCGGCAATCGCCGAATCATCAAATCCGCGTTCCAGCCAGATTTCATCCGGCAGCCATTGGTGATGAAGCCTTGGCGCGGCGATGGCTGCGGCGACATCCATGTGGTAATCGAGCACGTCAACGATCACCTGCAATACGGTGGAGATGATGCGGCTTCCGCCGGGCGAACCGGTTACCAACGCCACCCGCCCATCGCGCAGCACAATCGTGGGCGACATCGACGACAAGGGCCGCTTGCCGGGCGCGGGCAGGTTGGCCTCAAATCCAACCAGGCCATAGGCGTTTGAGGCGCCTGGCGCGGCGGTGAAGTCGTCGAGCTCATTGTTGAGCAGCACGCCGGTACCTTCAGCTACGAGACCAACGCCATAGCTGAAGTTCAGCGTATAGGTGTTGCTGACGGCATTTCCCTCGCCATCAACCACGGAAAAATGGGTGGTGTTGCTGCCTTCGCGGGGTTGCTTGAGCGAGGACGAATCGGTCCATGGGGTGGCGCGCTCCGGATCAATGGTCAGGCGTTGCCGGGCCGCATAATCCTTCGAAATAAGCCTGGTGACCGGCGCGCTGACATAAGCGGGGTCGCCAAGATGGCGCGCGCGATCGGCATAGGCGCGCTTCATGGCTTCGACCAGTAGATGCAACGAGGGCGCAGAGCCCTGAGCCAATTGTCCGAGCGGAAAGCCTTCGAGGATGTTCAGCGCCTCGATCAGTACGATGCCTCCCGAGGAGGGCTGTGGCATGGAGACGATTTCATAGCCGCGATAGCTGCCGCGCACGGGCTCGCG
>Ga0105240_10008375_pt1 | contig 14799 bp, 7 predicted proteins | sample KBSC54metaG_FD_80426 | JGI IMG/M metagenome (GOLD analysis project Ga0105240, IMG submission 80426) | Corn rhizosphere microbial communities from Kellogg Biological Station, Michigan, USA - KBS C5-4 metaG | ecosystem: Host-associated > Plants > Roots > Rhizosphere > Soil | place: Michigan, USA... | reverse complement strand
CTGAGCGGCAAACGCTATATCAGCGATAATCTTGCGGAGATATTGTCGGGCGAGCTGACAAAGAAGTTAAAGGACAATCCTTTCGAGGATCTTTCTGACCGGGAGTTCGAGGTCGTTCTGCAAATGTTGAAAGGAAGCTCTGTATCCGAAATTGCCAACACGCTCAGTCTTCATAAATCCACCGTGGGTACGCACAAGACCCGCATATTGGACAAGCTGAAGATCTCCAATACAGTGGAGCTGATCAATTTGGCAAGGCTGTACGAGATCATATAATGCCTGACGGACCGTTTCCAGCGATTTAGTTAAAGAATTTTTCCAGTGCCAGCCGGACGCCGTCATTGTTATTGGTGTCTGTCACGTAATCTGCCGCAGCCTTGATCTCATCGGGGGCATTGCCCATTGCTACGCCCATTCCTGCAAATTCGATCATTTCCCTGTCATTGAAATTATCACCCATGGCGATAACTTCTTCACGGCGGATATTCATCCGTTGGATCAGCCAGCTCACAGCATTGGACTTGGAGCCCCGAGGGTCCATTACTTCCAGGTAAGTAGGTTTGGAAGGATAAATATTGAGCCTGCCATTGTAAGCGCTTCGGAGATGCTGCTGTATCTGCTGAATATTGGCGGCTTCGTTCATAACCATCATCTTATTGGGAGCAATACCACGCTGCCCCCATCCGTTGATAAGCTCAGGGAGAGGAGCCACCTCTAAGGCCACATCCATGATCCGCTGCTCATAATCCGTCCATTTGTCCTTTACTTCGGCGAACCACTCCTTTTGAAGGTAATAGGCAATAGTCGCTTTGAAGGGTCTCACTTTTTCCGACACAGCTTTTGTTATGTCAAGATCGATCCTTACATCCAGGATGGGCTGTCCCTTTTCGACAATATAGCTGCCGTTGAGACTCACCAGCGGATGATCATCGGGAATGCCAATGGACCGGAAAGTAGGTAGTATAGCATCAAATGGTCTTGCAGACACCAGAATGACAGGGATCCCCTGCCTGGTAAGTTGCCGGATCTTATCTTTCGTTGCCTCACTAACGGAATGGTCCGACTTTAACAGGGTCCCATCCATATCCAGGAATACAGCCTTATACATGTAGCGTCATTATTGGATGCGCAATTTAAGACATTCATTAAACCCTGATATAAATCTTTTTTGCGTCCAGGAATTTGCCTACCAGCCAGCATACCATCATATAGCTGAGGGCAAAGAATAATGACCCCACGGCCCCTGGCAGTATTTTCTGATAAAAGCCGCTGTTGATCCATTCGAAAAGGCTTTGGTCGGGACCGTGCGGAGTGATGAACAATACGATGACCAGCAATTCCGACAGCAGGTAGATGAACAGCGGGTTCTTTCCAAATACATTGAAAAAAGGCGTCCAGGCCTTATTCTGGCGGAATTCGATGATATAAATAAGGAAGGAGAGAAATATAAGATCGATGCCTACGGTATACAGTACATAAGAGCTGGTCCATAATTTTTTGTTGATGGGCAGCAGGAGGTCCCACCCTACGGCTACAGCCATCAGTGCGGCGCCGGCGAGCAGCATTTTGGTAAGTCCTTCATAGGTCTTCCCCTTCTGCTGGACAAAGACACCGGTGAAATAGCCGGCAACCACGTTGACAATGGCGGGGAAAGTACTGAGAATGCCTTCGGGGTCAAAAGCCACCCCTTCCCCGTGGTACATATGGTCCTGTCCCATGACCAGAAGATCCAGCCTGTAGCCGGCATTGGTGGTCATGCCAAAGGGGTCGGCCCCCGGAACACCGGCCCAGAGCAGTATCAGCCAATAGCCTATCAGCAGGATCGCCGAAATAACAAGGACGGCCCTGGTTGAAAGATATTGGATAAGCAGGGAGGCAAAAAAGTAGCAAAGGGCTATCCTTTGCAGCACGCCTAATATCCGGGTGTGAGAGATGGGCGACAGGTGCAGATGGCCATTCTCGGAGTGGAAAAAAGGGAACCAGTAAAGCAAAAAGCCCAGCAGGAAAATAAGCAGGGTCCTTTTGAAGATCTTTCCCAGTACAGCGGCATTGCTCATGGTGGCAAACTTCTTCCGGGCAAAGCTCATGGCATTGCCGACGGCGAAAAGGAAGGAAGGGAATACCAGGTCGGTGGGCGTGCAGCCATTCCAATGCGCATGACGCAACGGGGAAAAGGTGAAGGTCTCGCTGCCAGGGGTATTCACGATGATCATAAAACAAACGGTCATTCCTCTGAAGATGTCCAGGGACAGGGATCGGGAAGAGGATGGTAATACGGGAACTTCCGGGGATTGGGTCATGCTGTATTGGGAATTAAATATTCGATGAATATAGGGAAAAAAAAGAGTGTACCAAAAAATGGTACACCCTTATCAAATATAAGTCAGAGCAATAACTACGGTGTTCTTGTGGCATCCGTCATCTTGAACTCGACGATATAGGTCCCATCGAGCTTGATGTCGAAAGCAATACGTACGTTGGATGAATACGCATGAGCGGCCAGACCATCGATGAGGATAAACTGGCTGGGTATCCGGTAATAAATGAGATGTCCCCAATCGGTAGTGGGGGTAACATATTTTGCCAGCGGGAAGGGCGGCACTTCGAAGTCACACACCATGCTGGTATCATTATAGGTAATGGGATGGAACTTGGTATAGTTCTCGAACGTGGGACGGTCGCCCCGCTTGATGATCTCGCCGACACTCGGGTTGAAAGCGTTCCCGTTCTTATCAACCAGCTTCAGTATGATACGATCTCCGGTGGCCGAGACCTTCGTCAAGGTCACCTTCAGACCTTTCATAGGTGTCACCGCGCCTGTGGCATCGGAAAAGGCATTGTTTGTCTTATCCTCCAGCTGGAACATATCGTCATCGGTGGGGTCCACCACATTGATCCTGCCCAGAGAGGGATAGAATTTGGTGCCATGCACATTGGTAGCCTGTATGTCGAATACATAGATACCCAGGGGCAGGTTCACGGATCCCTTGTTGAAGGTCAGCTGACCGCTGACAGTGTTGAAGTCCATAGGAGTAACATGCTGTGTCTCCCTTTTTAGATTGAGGAGATCGATGGTGGTATCCGTGTCAACATTAAAGCTCATCCCGGCCTTGAAGACAGTGATATCATATTTGGTATTGAACTCAGCCGGAAGCCCCTTGCCAAAGCTGTCACGCAGATTCATCATTTTGAACGTGATGGGCGGTGTGGACCCATCCAGGTTGATGGGATCCGACTGCACTATCGGCAGCCCTCTTTGACAGTAAAGGTCCGCGCTTTTATAACGAAGCGTATCGCTGAGGAACCCGTCCGTGATCTTTTTACAGGCTGTCAGGCAGCAGGTGAACAGCGCCAGCAGAAGAATTAATTTTTTATTCATCGCAAATGATTTTAGTAGTTTAATTATTGCAGTACGTCGTTGTTGAACAGAAGCCGGTGAAAGCCACCCAGCACGTGTACTACACCTGTGGTCGTGACGATGCCGGAGGTCTGACAGGTCGTCCCCTGATCTACCTGGTCAGGAGGAATAGAGGTCGGATCCAGCGCCTGATCGTCCCTCGATCCATATACCTTCACATAGGTGACATAATCCACATGATCCACATAAGCGTTGTATTCGAAGGTCCGGGTCATTTTAATGAGGTACTGCACATTGGAAATGGCTCCGAAAAGCGAATTGTACAATTGCCCCTGCAGCGTAATCTGATTCCGGTTGATCTTTCCAGCGAACATATAGGTCTTCAGCGAGTCCAGGTTGGAAAGGGGAATGCTGTCCAGCGTATAGGTGATATTCTCGTCACCCAATTCTACGGCACGTCGTTGCTTCATTGCCTTCAAATAGTCCTGCACACCATAGTTGGTTGTCGCGAAAAAGGTGATGTCGCCGTTGACTGTCTCTTTCAACCCCGCCCTATCGATAAGATGTACCAGGTCGGCAAAGAGAGTATCCGACTTCAGAAAGTCATACGTAGTCATGTTGACATTAGGGTTCGATTTGCCTCCATCATCTACATAGCTCTTTTTACAGGATGCGAAACCCGCTACCACGATCAGTAAAAAAACATTTATTTTTTTCATAATATTTTTTTTTCAAAAACGATTAAACTTTTCCCCTCCAATAACTTGTTTGAACCAGGAAGCGGTTGTCCCTAAAAAGAGTCGGGTCTACAGGCCAGTAGAACCCTCCCTGCTGGAACCTGCTGTCATCCAACCAGGGGATAAAATTGCTATACTGCCTCGTCCGGATCAGGTCCCAGAAGATATGGCCTTCCAGGTACAGCTCTTTGCCTCTTTCCCTTATATATTCATACATTAGGTCGTCTCTGGACCAGGTGTTATCCACGAAGAAATGCCAGTCATCGCCATTACGTATTTTCCAGCCATTGATGATATCTATAGCAGTAGACAGGTCGTTCCTGTAAAGGGCAATTTCCGCCCGGAGGAGGAGCATATCGCTAAGCCGGAAAATGATCATGTTGTTGCTGAGATAAGGGTCAGTCTGCGTACCGGGGTTGCGATAAGTTACATTCGCATATTTCAGACAAGTTGGCTTGTCCGATGAGACAAGGGCGAAATTATTCCGGTAGCGAACATCCAACGTATCAAACCACGCGATACGGTTGCCATAGGCGTCGGATACCGGATCACCATTGGCATCCAGGCTGTCTACACCCAGGTAATGATAGTGATTGTCCAGGTAGCCCGACGGTACCCAATATCGGTGCGTGGTCCCGAACCCGTTGACATAAGGAGAGACCAGGAACTGGAACCCGATGTGTTGATAAGACCCTTCTTTGGAGTCCTCGCTCATGTATATCTCAAAAATGCTTTCGCTGCTGCGACCGATAAATTGTTTGCCATAGTTGGCCGTATCCACCAGCGTATAGCCGCCAAAGGTGGTGATGGAGTCGATGGCTGCGCTGGCTTTATCGACATCTGCCATGATGGGGTCGGATGTTGAAAGATTCGTCGTCGTCGCACGCCAGAGATAAAAATGGGCCAGCAATGCAAAGACCGACCCTTTATTGGCCCTGACCGCTACATTGGACTTATCCTGGTACCCCCACCGGAGAAATCCCGCCGCCTGCAAACAGTCTTTTTCGATCTGGGTCATCACATCGGCCTTGGGGCTCCTGGGCAGCTGGGGCGCCGAAATAGGATCATCATAGGCGTCGGTCACCAGGGGGACATCACCCCATATCTTCACCATCTGGAAATACGTAAGAGCGCGGATAAAAAGCGCTTCGCCTAGTATCTTGTTCCTATAGACAGTAGGATCGTCCACACTTCCGGATGACTCCAGCTGTGCATCCGTGATCTTGGGCACCTGCTTGAGGATAGTATTACTCATCGCGATGACCTTGTAATATTTGGTCCAGTTGCCTAAGGCCTCCAGGTTGTACTGAAAAGTATAATTTCCCGACTGGATACCTTCCAGGCCATCACCGTTGTAGTCGATGGTGAAATACGTATTGGCTACTGCATCGCCATACATATAGTACCTGTTGTTGAAATTCGTCAAAACATCTCTCAGCAGGGCATAGTTGCCGGCTATCGCATATTCGCAGTCACTGGCCGACTTCCAGAATTGCTGGAGATAGGTGGAATTCTTCGGCTGCTGCTCCAGTATCTTGTTACAGGAAGTGGCGGATAGGAAAACCATCAGGGCCGCCAGGTATATGATATTTCTTCTTTTGAATGTTGTCATGGCTTAAAATTGTTTGGGATCAAAATTGAACTTCCAGGCCTATCGTGAATTTTTTCGGAATGGGATAGCCTGCACCGTCATATTCTCCATAGGCGTTGACATTCTCCGCATCGGGCAGGTCCTTTGAGCTTTGCCATTTCAGGAGATTGTCGGCCACACCGAAGACTTTCATACGGGAGAGTCCAACTTTTTGCAGCACCTTGTCCGGAAGCTGATAGGTCAGGCTAAGGCTTTTCAGGCGGAAATAATCGCCGCTGGTAAGGAAGAAGGTCTGTGCCGAAGTATAGTAATACAGGTATGTACCCAGGTCATATTTTGCATATTCGGCTTTGTCTCCCTGCTGACGCCAGATATTGATCTTATCCAGGTTGGGAGTGCTGTATTGTACAAAATTGGAATTGGCATTACCATCCGTCGAATTGCTGAACTGGTCCGCCTTATACAGGTTCAACACATCTCTTTTGAAGGTAAAGGAGATGAACATGCCCAGCGTCCAGCTTTTCCAGGTGACATTGTTGGTCCAGCCACCGGTGAACTTGGGGTTCGGGTCGCCGATAGGCATTTTGTCGGGGTTGAGATTGCTGTTGAAAATATCGATGAAGTTATCGTGATCCAGGTCGGCCAGATAAAAGTCACCTGCCCTGTAGTCGCCGTTGCCATTGTGATAATGGGCGCCCGTGAACTTATCCACCGGCACATCGGCATCTGTAGAGAATACGCCCAGGGTCTTGTACAAATAGAAGCTGTTGATAGGACGGCCCACGGAAAGGATATGCGATTTATCGAACCGGTCGCCATTCTGGAAGACCAGATCCCTTCCCCCATTGGGCAGGCTCATGATCCTGTTCTTATTGTAAGAGATGTTGAAGCTGGAGAACCATTTCACGGGGCTGCCTTGGGGAAGGGGGTTTGCCTTGATCGTCAGTTCCACACCGGCATTGCGCACCCCGATGGAGTTGGTCAGCGCCACATCATAACCTGTGGTGACAGGAAGATTCACCGAGAACAGCTGAAGGGTATTCTCTTTGTTATAGATATCGATCTGTGCGCCGAACTTACCCTGCATGATCTCCATGTCCGTACCGATGTTCCACTGCATGGATTTTTGCCAGCTCAGTCCTTTTTGCGCTACCCCATCGTGAAAATTGGGTGTTACAGCGGTGATGGCATTATAAGAGCTGGCGCCATCATTCCCGTTAAAGGTGGCTGCATTGACATTATATAGGTTGTACTGCAGGTAGTTGTGGTCGGGCAGGCTGCCGGAAGTACCCAGGCTGGCGCGCAGCTTGAACAACGAGAAATAGGAATTCCTGAAGAATTTCTCATCCGACATTATCCAGGCCACCGATGCGGCGGGGAAGAAGCCCCATTTGCTGTTCTCGCCAAACCGTGAAGAGCCATCCGTACGTGCGGATATGGACAAAATATACTTGCTGTCATAATCATAACCCAGCTGCCCCCAATAGGACAATAATCCATATGCCTGGTAATCCGAGCTGGCTGTGAGTGTAGACTGCCGGAAACCATTCACCACCTGGATCTGATCGGACGCGCCATTGGAGCCGGAGGCAGTGGTGCTCTCATACTGATCGTATTGTATGTCCTGTCCGCCTACTACACTCAGATTATGTTTGCCGAATGTATTTGTATAGGTGAGATAGTTGGAAATGCGGCCATTGACCTCATTGTCAGAAAATGCATAAGAGTAGTTGCCTTGCTGGCTCTCCTGGGCATTCGTCCGGGTAAAGTCCCTGCGTGAGGTATTGTACAGGTAGCTCGACAGCGAATTGAACTTCAAATGAGGGTTGAAAGTATATACCAGGTTCAGATTGAAATTGAAGTTATTGGACACGTTCTTATCCAGGCTGCTGTTGTAGGCTCCCAATATTGCCTGCTCCTTATCGGGATCCAGACCAAACAAAGAAGAGGGCATACTGCCCGCGCTAAGACTGAACGGATTGTAATTATTGGTATAACGGGGGTCCTGCCCATTGCCACGGGCCAGGTCGCTGCGGGTAAAAGAGATGATAGGATTGATGTCCAGCTTGCTATGGAGCGCCTTTGTCAGCAGGTTCAGCCGCATGGAATAACGCTTGTAGCCTGTGGCCCTGATGATCCCATCCTCGTCATAATAACCCGTACTAAAACGGTAGTTGGAATTGTCGCTGCCGCCGCTCATGCTGAGATCCCCATCCCGGATGAGACCGGTCTTGTAGAACAGCCCCTGCCAGTCTGTGTTGCCATTAAAGGCAGGGTTCAGGCTGTCCGTCAGAAGATACGGCAGCTGCTGGCGCTGCGCATAGGTCAGCTGTTGTTCCAGCACGGCCATTTTCTGTCTTCTTTCCAGCGCTCCCAGCGTCACCTCGCGAAGCTTAGGCCTCTCCGTGACACCGGCATATCCCGACACGACGACGCGGGGCGCACCCGAACGGCCTTTTTTCGTCGTGATCATGATAACGCCATTGGCAGCCCGGGAACCATAGATGGCTGCCGCAGAAGCATCCTTCAATACGTCGATGGATTCGATATCATTGGGATTCACACCACCCAGGTAGTTCATGCCCGTCGTAGAGCCTGGGCCCGCATATTCCTCATTGGGCTGAGGCACCCCGTCCACAACATACAAAGGGTTATTGACGACATTGTTCTGATCATAGTCCCTGCTGACAAGAGAATTACCACGGACTGCCACCGTAGGACGGGCGCCGGGCTGGCCACTGAAATTCTGAACGTTCACGCCGGAAAGACGCCCCTGCATCAGCTGGTCAAAGCTGGAAGAAGGCAGGTTCTCGATCTCTTTGCCGGAGATGCTGGAAATGGCCGCCGTCGTCTTCTTACGCGTCACCCGCTGATAACCGATGATGACGGTCTCGCCCAAGCTGCTCGTACTTTCCAGCAGCGTCAGGGCCAGGGATGTACGGCCGCCCAGTTTGATCTCCTGGGCTGCATAGTTGATAGCGGATACTTCAAGAACGGCTTGCGAAGATACCGTTAGCGTGAAATTACCGTTGTCATCGGTAGTAGTTCCCTTGTTGGTACTCTTGACACGAACGGATACATTGGCAATCGGCTGCCCATTGTCCGCCTTGATCGTGCCCTTGACCGTAATAAGATTGGAAGATTTTTCTTGCACCGCAGTAGGATTCTGTGACAGTGCGTCCAGTGCTAAAAATAATAGCACCGGACAAAACAAGAGGAGTTTTCTCATAATTAGCGGTAGTTTTTAAGTGGACTGTAAAATACCAAGGGGGAAAACCCATTCCTTCATTAATATTAACAAATTGCTAAACGGTTTTAACCATATTTTAACCATATTTACACAATAAATTCTGTAAGCAAACGATTGCGTAACGGGAAAATCGTTAAGGGCAGCGCCTGTAAAAATATTTTCCGGGATCGGACGTTTTAGCAGAAAGCTTTCCCTTTGTATACGTCCAACAGCTGTTTAGACGCATACGCCATAAATCCTTTCCGAGAACATTGAAAACCAAAACTGTGTATATCGCACGCCCCATTGTCTCCCTTTTCCTGTTCTCCCTCCTGCTGGTTAACTTCCTGCCTGCTGCCGCGCAGCAAAAACCGCAGCCTATCTTCTTCAGGAACGGGCTTCTCAGCCGGGAAAAGAACGTCATACATATTTTCAGTGCTGACAGCCTGCAAAAGCTCCAATACAGGGGACATTATTATGTCCTGCTGCAATTCGACCGTCTGCCGGGCATTAAGGAGCGTACCGACCTCCTAACACAGGGGATTCATCTCTTCGACTATGTATCCGGTCAGGCTTATTGGGCGGAAGTGGCGGACAGCGCCGCCTTCACCGGTCTGGAAAAGTATGCTATCAGCAAGGTCTATCTGGCGCCTGCTGATATAAAGATATCTCCCCAGCTGCTTGCCAACCCGGCTGCCTATACACAAAAAGAAGGTACGTTCATCGCCGTGAGCTTCCTCGGAACAATGACAAGGGCGGAGGTGGGGGAAAACCTCGTGGCGGCAGGAGCCGTCCTGGTCGATACCAGGATCAGACCCGATAAGGTCCTTTTTATACGCGCCGGACGGGCCGCCCTGCAACGTATAGCCGAACTGCCATACATCAGCTATATTGGGGTTCAGTCCATGAAGGACAGGAGCCTGAACTATAATAACCGGGCGGCCCACGGAATAGATGCATTGAGCAATGATCCCAATCGTAACCTGCTGGGAGATGGAGTGACGGTAGGTATAGGAGACGATTCCGATCCCTACACGCATGTGGATTTCACCGGCAGGCAGATAGACCGCTTCCCGTACGTCAGCGGCCTCCACGGTGTGCATACTTCCGGAACCGTTGCAGGCGGAGGTATCCTGGACCCACGCTATAGAGGAATGGCGCCGCATGCCACTATCATCAGCCAGTATTTCAGCGATGTACTTGCTAACGCGGATGTATATATAGGAGATTATAATATGGTTTTGACCAATAACTCCTACACGGCATATGACCCCGGCTGCGCCACCGAAGGGGAATATGATTTTCTTAGCTATTATCTGGATGCGCAGCTGAACGCCGACCCTACCCTCCTGCACGTCTTCGCGGCAGGCAATGACGGAAATCTCAGCTGTACTCCCTATACCCTGCCCTTTGCCACGATAAAATCGGGCTACCAGTGTTCCAAGAATGTGCTGACCGTGGGCAGCCTGAATAACAACACCTATGTTCTCAGCCCCACCTCCAGCAGCGGTCCTGTGCTGGACGGACGTCTCAAACCGGAGGTCGTCGCAGGAGGCATCGGCATTACATCCACCTACCCAAACAATACATATGGGAGCCTTTCCGGCACCAGCATGGCTTCGCCCACGGCCGCCGGCTCGCTGGCATTGCTTGTCCAGCGATACAGACAGCTGCATGGCGGCGCTAACCCGCCCGCAGCCCTGATGAAAGCCCTTGTTTGCAATACGGCGAATGACCTGGGTAATCCCGGGCCCGATTTCAAATACGGTTTCGGATCGTTGAATATGCGTGCCGCCGTCGAAGCCCTTGAGACCGGTCATTATCTTACCAACACCATTGTCAACGCCGGCACCTATACGTACACGCTCACGGGTGTTCCTGCAGGTCTCCAGCAGCTGAGGGTCCTGCTCTACTGGCCAGATGCCCCCTCAGTACCCTATGCTGCTACTACACTCGTCAACGACCTGGACCTCACCGTCACCTCACCCGACGCTGTCATACACCATCCCCTGGTATTAAACCCCGCGGCGGCCAATGTAAACGATATTGCCGTGGAAGGGGTCGATCATCGCAACAACATCGAACAGGTGGTCATCAACAATCCTCCGGCAGGTAATTTCAATCTGACGGTAGCGGGTACGGCCGTCCCCACCGGTGCGCAGGGCTTTATCCTTACCTACCAGATGATACAGCCTTCCGTCGTCGTCGAATATCCTTATGGAGGCGAAACATGGGTACCGGGCAGCACGGAGATCATCCGATGGAATGCCTATGGAGGCGATCCCAATACCTTTACGCTGGAATACAGTCCTGATAATGGCAGCAGTTGGTCCACCATCAGCAGCAGCATCCCCTACACCCAGCGGAACTATAACTGGACAGTCCCCGCCACCGCAACAAACCAGGGACTGATACGGGTGACCCGCAATGGAACAGGCTACAGCGATGTCAGCAATTATGATCTTACCATACTGGGTCAGCCCGTCGTCACGGTAACCAATCCCTGCCAGGGATATGCGCAGCTGAGCTGGAGCGCCATTGCTTCCGCGACGAGCTATGATATCATGCAACTGAAGGGAGACAGCATGGAAAAAATAACCTCTACCACCGCTACGAGCTTTTTATTGGGCAACCTGAACAGGGACAGCGCCTACTGGCTGGCTGTAAGGGCCGTAAATGGAAGCAATCCCGGCAGACGTTCGATAGCAGGTATAGTCGTCCCTTCCGGAGGAGCCTGTGCGCTGACAGCCCTCGACAATGATTATACAGTGGATTCCCTTATAGGCCCGTTGACGGGTAGAAAATTCACCTCTTCACAGCTGGGCTCCGGCGAGACCATCCGGATAGAGCTGAAGAACCTGGGCACGATACCTTCCGGCTCCTCCTTCAATCTATCCTATCGGATCAACGGAGGTTCTGTCGTGACGGAAAGCAGCAGCGCCGTTCTTTCACCGGGCAGTGTCTATAGCTACGCTTTTTCCACGAAGGCCGACCTTTCGACAGCAGGCGTTTATAGCATACAGGCATGGGTCTCCTACCCCGGCGATCCATACAACAGCAACGACACCCTGACCACAGTGGTTAAGAATCTTTCAAATGATCCCCTCACGCTGAACGCTGCCTATACGGAAGGATTCGAATCGGCAGCCGATACCGATTATACCAGCCCTGTAAAAGGTTTCACTGGAGTAGGCCGGTGTGATTTCACCCCCAGCACCTCCAACGGAAGGGCCCGCACATTTGTCAACAGCGGCTTTGCAAGGACCGGTGTCCGCAGCGCCATCCTGGATCAGGCGCATTATTCCAATACTACCAATGCCGACAGCCTGATCACTACCTTCAACCTCTCTACCTATACTTCCAGCGATCAGATCTGGCTCAACTTTTATTATCGCAACCAGGGCATCGACTCCGTCTTCGCGGGCAATACCGTCTGGATAAGAGGCAATGACCAGGCAGCCTGGGTACCTGTTTATACATTGGACATCAATCCATCGAATATCGGCGTCTATCAGGCCTCCCCCAATATCGATATCACGGGTGTTCTCAAAAATGCCGTTCCTGCCCAGTCTGTGAGCAGCAGCTTCCAGATAAAGTTCGGACAGGAAGGACATACTTCTGCCAACTCTGTAGTGACGGATGGGGATCTCGATGATGGCTATATATTCGACGACATCACTCTTACACGGGCTTCCAATGATATAAGCGCCCTTTCCCTTAAAAGTCCCGTGCTGACCAATATCTGTAATTTCAGCAATGCCGAGACGATCAGTATCCTCGCAAAGAATTACAGCAATGCATCCGTAACCAATATACCCGTGACCTATTCCATCAACGGGGTCAGCGTCACCGAACATATACCTTCCATACCCCCGGGCGACTCCCTCGTCTATACGTTCACACAAAAAGCAGATCTTTCCGCCTACAAGACCTATACTTTGCGGGCCTGGGTCAGCGCTCCCGGTGATACCTATGCGGCAAATGACAGCCTGGCGGCCCTGCAGTTCCAGACCGTGCCGATGATCAGCAGCTTCCCCTACCTGGAAGGGTTTGAGACCGGCGACGGTCATTGGTATACAGGCGGGGTCAATGACAGCTGGCAATGGGGAACGCCGGCCAAGACGGTCATCAACAAAGCCGCCAATGGGACCAGATGCTGGGTCACCAATCTCACCGGCAATTATCATGACAATGAGCTATCCTATCTGTACTCGCCCTGTTTTGATCTCAGCACCCTGGCCAATCCTGTGCTGTCCTTCAGCCATATCTTCCAGACGGAAGACAATTGCATGTGCGACTTCCACTGGGTGGAATACAGCACGGACGGGACCAATTGGAATAAATTAGGCATGACAGGCAGAGGGGTCAACTGGTATGATAACGCCCCCCGTCAGGCCTGGCAGCTATCCAATACGAAATGGCGTGTCTCCAGCTACGATATTCCTACCAACGCGAGCGGTGTCCGTTTCCGCATCGTCATGAGCAGCGATCCAGGCACGAATTATGAAGGAGTGGGCATAGACGATATCCACATCTTTGACAAAGCGGCCATTTACAGCGGCGCCGACACGACACTGATCCTTCCGGTGAATGGCAATGGCTGGGTGAATTTCGATCTGGGCGGCCAGCGGATCGTATCCCTGCAACCCAACGGTCAGGACCTGGGCAGTGTCAAGGTAAAGGTCTTTATCAATACCAACGGAATCCGTAATGACGGCAAACAATATTACCTGGACAGGAATATCGTCATCCAGCCTTCAAAACTGCCGGTGGACAGCGTATCCGTACGTTACTATTTTTTAGATACGGAGATGCAGACAATGATAGCAGCCAGCGGCTGTCCGGCTTGTCCCAACCTGTCCGATGCCTATCAGGGTGGGGTCACCCAATACAGCAGTCCTGTAGCAGTTGAGGAGGACAGCACGCTGGGCGATAACGCCACCGGCTTTTATCACTTCTTCCAACCCCACCGGGATGTCAGCATTATCCCATATGACAACGGCTATTATGCCGAATATGCGGTCAATGGATTCTCCGAATTCTGGATCAGCAATGGAAGTCCGGGGGCAGGCCAGCCGCAGGGCCCCGTCCTGTTATCCTTTACCGCCGCCCTGTCAGGGGATAGGGGCCTGTTGCAATGGAGCACTGATGGAGAGGTGAGTACGGCCCGGTTTGTCATCGAGAAAAGCCCGGACGGGGTAGGCTTTTCGGCCCTGGATTCCGTGAAGGCCCTGAATGGCGACACGGTGAACAGCTATCATTATGCGGACAATGGCCTGTTGCAGGGTATCAACTACTACCGCCTGAAGATAGTAGACTCGAGTGGCCGCTACAACTATTCTTATATACGCATCATCGACCTGGAAGCTCCGGGTCCCATCATCCATATTTATCCCAATCCCTTCCATTCGGGTGAGCTGCATATCACCAGCTCTTCTCCTTACCATAGCATTGGAATGGCAGATGCCGCCGGCCGGATATTGCTGCAGATCCCAGCCAGCGGAAATACCCATACGCTGACTCCGGGCCCGCTGGCCAAAGGTGTTTACTTTATTATAATTGATACCGATGCCGGCAGGAAGGTGAAAAAATTGCTGGTGAAATAATCTGGATTGGACATATTAATGTAGGTTTGCCCGTGCCAAAAAATACATTATGAGTTTCAATCGAGTGAACAATGTCGTGGGCTGGGTTGTAGGAGTTATTGCTTGTACTGTCTATGTCATGACCATGGAGGCCACCGGCAGCTTCTGGGATTGCGGTGAATTTATCTCCAGCTGCTACAAGCTCCAGATCCCCCACCCCCCCGGCGCCCCCTTATTCGTCCTTATGGGCCGTTTCTTTATCATCCTTTTCGGCGACAATCCGCATACCGCCGCCCGCG
>Ga0105240_10008373_pt1 | contig 14800 bp, 13 predicted proteins | sample KBSC54metaG_FD_80426 | JGI IMG/M metagenome (GOLD analysis project Ga0105240, IMG submission 80426) | Corn rhizosphere microbial communities from Kellogg Biological Station, Michigan, USA - KBS C5-4 metaG | ecosystem: Host-associated > Plants > Roots > Rhizosphere > Soil | place: Michigan, USA... | reverse complement strand
TCCTGATCCTCGAGCAGCACGATGTCGCCAGTCGCGGTCGTGCGCGCGGCACCGCGCGCATCGTGCAGCAACATCAACGCATTGAGGCCTTGTACCTCGGAGCGTTGCGGCAGCAGTTCGTCGAGCAGGCGGCCGAGGCGGATCGCCTCGCGGCACAAGTCGCGGCGGATCAGCGCATCGCCTGCGGTCGCCGCATAGCCTTCGCTGAAGATCAGATAGATCGTCGCGAGTACGCCGGCAAGGCGTTGTTCCAGTTGCCCCGGCGCCGGTGTTTCGAACGGAATGCCGGCGTCGCGGATCTTCTTCTTCGCGCGCACGAGGCGCTGTGCCATCGTCTCCTCGCCGACGAGGAAGGCGCGCGCGATCGCCTGCGTGTCGAGATCGCAGACCGTGCGCAGGGTCAGGGCGACCTGAGCCTCGATGTTCAAGGCCGGGTGGCAGCAGGTGAAGATCAGGCGCAGACGGTCGTCGTCGAAGTGCGCTTCGTCGATTTGTTCCGCGTCGAAGTGAACCGAGTCGGCCGAAAATTCCGCAGCGATGCGCGTGTCGAAGAACGTGCGCCGCCGCTGCGCATCGATCGTCTTGTTGCGCCCGACCTGGACCAGCCACGCCGACGGATTGGCGGGCACGCCCGCCGCTGGCCATTGTTCGATCGCGGCGGCGAACGCGTCCTGTCGCGCTTCCTCGGCCAGGTCGAAGTCGCCAAGGAGGCGGATCAGCGTGGCGAGCACGCGACCCGCTTCCCGTTCCAGCACGGTTTCGATCGATGCCGACACTCGCTAGCCGAATTTCTGGATCGGGCGCACCTCGATGCAGCCGACGGGGGCGCTCGGAATACGCGCAGCGATGGCGACGGCTTCGTCGAGATCCTTCGCTTCGATCAGGTAGTAGCCGCCGAGCTGCTCGCGCGTTTCCGCGAACGGACCGTCGGTGACCGCGATCTTGCCGTCGCGCACGCGCACCGTCGTCGCCGTCGTCGTCGGCTGCAGTGCATCGCCCGCCTTGAATTGGCCGCCCTGGATGATCGACTGAGTGAAGGCATGGTAGTCGCCCATGATCTTGCCTATCTCGGCTTCGTTCATCTTGTCGTAGCGGGCTTCGTTTTCGTAGATCAGCAGCAGGTACTGCATCTTCGTATCCTCTAAGGTTCGGCGGGATTGCCGGAATCTGATCGAATGCGGAAGCGGCGGATCGACAATGCGCGGAAAAAATATCCAGATACGGAGAAAGTCAGCGCGGCGGATCGACCGTTACTTCTTCAGCGCGAGCACGACGACGCCGGCGCCAACCATCGCGATGCCGAACCATTCGCGCAGCGAAGGCCGCTCGCCGAGGAAGGCGAACGCGAACACGGCGACGAGGACGAGGCTGAGCTTGTCGACTGGCGCGACCTGCGACGCATCGCCGATCTTGAGTGCGCGGAAATAGCACACCCACGATGCGCCCGTGGCGAGGGCAGACAAGACGAGAAAGGTCCACGTGCGCGGCGACAGTTGCAGCGGATTGCTCCATTTTCCCGCGGTGAAGACGAAGGCGGCGAGCACGACAAGGATGACCGCGGTGCGGATCAGCGTGGCGAGGTCGGAATCCACTCCCTCGATGCCGATCTTGGCGAAGATCGCGGTCAGCGCGGCGAAGACGGCCGAGGCGAGCGCCCAGAAAAACCAGCCCGATGTTGCGGTCATATCGATGATGATCCCGGTCAAGTCAAAGTGTCGGTTGTTGCCGCGCGGCCACCATGTTCAATCGGCCGCGGCAGCATTTCGCCCACAGGCTGTCAGTTACTATCCCTCAGGGCCTGCCGAAGACCGCGTCATAGCCGGCGACGGTGAAGCCGCGCACGCGCCGACCATTCGCGACGAGCAACGGCACGCCGCCACGGCCGCCGGCCTGGGCGAAGGCGGTGGCGCCACCCGGGGTTTCGATGTTGATGTCCTGAAAGCCTATGCCCTTCTGTGCGAGATAGGCGCGGGCGCGTTTGCAGTAACCGCACCAGCTCGTCGAGTACAAGGTCACGCCGGCAACGTATTGGGGGCGTGATGGCTGCGGCGGAATCTGCTTGGCCGCGCGCTCGATCTGCTCCGTCGCTGTGGCAGGCAGTGGGCTGCTGGGCAGATTCTCGAAGTTGATGGTTTTCTCGATCTTGCCGCTGGCCGGCGGCCGATCGCTGTAGACGACCGTGCCGCTCGCGGAGACCGATTTGTACACGGTTTGTGCTTGCGCGGCGCAGTGCGCCAGGCTCAGCAGGCCGGCAAGAATGAGGATCGGTACTTTCATCGAATACCCCTCATGCAGAAGGGACGACGTGGATACCGCCGCCCCTTCCGAGTCTAGCAGCTTGCCATGCGACTCACTCCTCGCCGTTGTCCTTGGCGAACGCGCCCGGCGCCGAGCCGAAATCGCCCTCGGCCTGTGCGGCCAGGTAGGTCCACGTGGCGTACACGGCGACGTTCTGCGCGAGTTCCTTGGGATCGATCTTGTCGAGCGTGTCGTTCGCGGTGTGGTGGATGTCGAAGTAGTGCGTGCCGTCCTGCAGCAGCGTCAGCGCGGCCATGCCCTTGGCGTGCATCTGCGAAAGGTCGGAGCCGCCGCCGCCGGGTTTCTTGTCGTCGTAGTCGACGCCGATCGGCTTGAGTACGGCGGCAATCTGCGCGATCGCCGCGCGCGCCTCGGGCTTCACGCTCGCGCTCATGCGCCAGATCGGGCCGGCGCCGAAATCGGATTCGGTGCCGAGCACGTGCTTGGCGACTTCGGCCGCATGTTTCTCCGCGTACGCCTTGCCGCCGTAGAGGCCGGCTTCCTCGTTGGCGAACGCAATGACGCGGATCGTGCGGTCGGGGCGCTGCGGCATCTGCTTGACCAGATGCGCGGCGGCGGCGGCGATGGCGACACCGGCGGCGTCGTCGATCGCACCGGTGCCCGGATCCCATGAATCGAGATGCCCGCCGATATCAATGATCTGGTCGGGATGCTTCTTGCCGGTGACTTCGCCGATCACGTTGGCGCCGGTGTAGTCGCCGTCGAAGCCGACATCGAGGTCGAGCTTGAGCGTCACCGGTTTGCCATGGGCGAGCACGCGCTCGAGCTGATCGGCATCGGGATTGGACAGTGCGGCGGCGGGAATGCCGTTGGCCTTGGCGTCGGCGAAGCCGGTGGCGCCGGTGTGTGCCATGCGGTCTTTGGCGTCGGTGCCGGCCGAGCGCAGCAGAAACGCGGCCGCACCCTTGCTCGCCGCGAGCGGCGGTCCACCGACGCGGATCGACGAGCCCGTGCCGTAGTCGTGGCCGTCCTTGTGCGGCTGCATCTTGAAGCCGATGTAGACGATCTTGCCCTTCACCTTGGCCGGATCGGCGGCCTTGAGCGCATCGAGGTTCTCGAAGCGCACGACTTCGGCGGTGAGGCCACCCGCCGGCGTCGGGAAACTGTGGCCGAGCGCGGCCAGCACGAGGTTCTGCGCGAACGGCGCGACGATCGCGCCCGCCTCGTGGCGGCGCACCCATTTCGGATAGCTCACCGGCTCTTCGTAAACCTTGTCGAAACCGAGTGCCTTGAATTTCGCGATCACCCACTCGCGCGACTTGGCGTCGTTGTCGCCGGCAGCAAGACGCGGGCCGACTTCAGTGGTCAGGCCTTCAACGAACTTGTACGCGGTGTCGTCGTTCATCGCGCGGTCGCGCAATTGCTCGGCGGCGCGTACGGCGGCGTCGGGAATGCGCGTCTCGGCGGCGTGGGCGGCGCCCAGGGCAAACACGGAAACGGCGGTGAGGCTCAGGGCAGAAAGCAATTTCACGATGGACTCCGGATATGGCGAAAACGATGGGGCGTGGCGCGGGTTCGCGACGATGTCGAGCGTCGCAAAATCGGCCTTCGTGCAGAAGGGCCACTTCGCGTGCGAACGAGGCGACCAAGTTTTGCTGCTCCTGCTCGAGAGCGCAAAGGTTCGCAAACGGAACGGGCGCAGCACGATCGCTGCGCCCTCGTCTCGTTGCGCGGATCGCGCGACTACTTCTTCAGCGAGTCGCGGATCTCGGTCAGCAGCTTTTCGGTGGTCGTCGGCTCGGGCGGCGCGGCGGGCGCTTCCTCGGCCTTCTTGCTCATGCCGTTGATGATCTTGACCACGACGAAGATCGCCGCGGCGATGATGAGGAACTGGATGATCGAGTTGAAGAACACGCCGATCTGGATCGCCACCTCGCCCTTGCCGTCCGCGCCGGCGGCCTTGAGCACCCATTTCCATGCCGAGAAATCGACCCCGCCGATCAGCAGTCCGATCGGCGGCATGATGACGTTGTCGACGAGCGCGGAGACGATCTTGCCGAATGCTGCGCCGATGACGACGCCGACGGCGAGATCGACGACGTTGCCGCGCAGCACGAAAGCCTTGAATTCGGTAGCCAAGCTCATGGCGGGTTCTCTCCTGAAATTAAGGGGTTTTGCACTGAGTTGTGTGGCGCAATGGTTAATCTACACCAAGATTCGTCAAAGGAAACCCTCGTCGTTCTGGTAGCGGGAGGGTCTGGGTCAGCGCATTTTTTCGTTCGTCCTGCGGCGCACGAACTTGAGCGCCGACCACATCTCGCTCACCGCGCAGACCTTGATATCGACCAGGCCGAGTGGCAGCACAATTTCATGCAATGTGTCCTCGGTGATGTCGGTAGCGGCCCTGGCCGATTTCTTTGGCCATGAGATCCACAGCACGCCCTTGTCGGCCAGCTCCGCGATCAGGTTGGGCAGGTCGCGTTCCAGCTGCACCCGTTGTGTGGCGAAGGCGTGGGTGAAGTCGCTGCTGCCGGTTTTGCGCGCAGTCACTGCAACCTGGCATCGAAACCGCATAGGCTGAAGTAGTCGTCCGGCGCCTGCGACAGGCGTACGCGCAATCCCGGTTTCAACCCCAGCTTCTGCCACAGCGACTTGCCGGAATAGCCGCTAGTGGCGGGCGCAGGGTTTTTGCGTGCGATCGACATAAAAATTTTCCGTGCGTGTCGAAAAGCGAATGGCTCGTTCGTCGTATCCGTGAAAGCGAATCGCGAAACAGCGCTCCGCTGGGGGGATCCCGACCACGCCGCGATCTGACAGTTGTCATTCCGCATTCGTGAGGATAGTCCCTGTCGCGCGAATCGTGGTATCGGCAGTCTATGGCACACTTGGGAAGTCGCAGAACTCGCATGGGCATCATGGACAAATCGGATCTGCTGAACGAATTGCGCATCGGCAAGGAGCATCGCGATGATCACGCGGGCGGTGGTTCGCGCCTGCCGTGGATCGTCGCTGCGGCGATCGTCGTGGCGGTCGTCATCGGTGCTGCAGGCTGGTATTTCGTTGCCGGCGGCGCCAAGGCCTTCGAAGTCGAGGCCGCCACTGCCGCCCCGCCGAGCGCAGGCGGCGCCGACACCTCGGTGCTGCAGGCGACGGGCTATGCGACGGCGCGTCGCTCGGCGACCGTGTCCGCGCAGATCACCGGCACACTGACCGAAGTGCTGATCGAAGAAGGCGACCGCGTCGAAAAAGGTCAGGTGCTCGCGCGCCTCGAGTCGACGCAGCAGCAGGCCTATCTCGCCCAGGCGCAGGCCGGTGCGCGCGCGGCGCAGGCGCAACTCGTGCAGTATCAGGCGCAGCTCACGCAGAACCAGCGCGATCTGAAACGCCAGCAGGACATCGTGGCGCGCAAGCTCGCCTCGCAGCAGTCGCTCGAACTCGCCCAGACCCAGGTCGACACGCAGGCCTCTGCAGTCACCGCGCAGCGCCGTCAGGTCGACGTCGCCCAGGCCAACGTGCAGGCCGCGCAGGTGCAGCTCGACTACACCACGGTGCGCGCGCCGTTCAGCGGCATGATCACGGCCAAGGCCGCGCAGGTCGGCGAGATCGTCTCGCCGCTGTCGGCCGGGGGTGGCTTCACGCGCACCGGCGTCGGCACGATCGTCGACATGGATTCGCTCGAGATCGAGGTCGACGTCAACGAGTCGTACATCTCGCGCGTCGTGCCGAAGCAGCCGGCGCAGGCGACGCTCGATGCGTATCCGGACTGGAAGATTCCCGCGCACGTCATCGCGATCATCCCGACCGCCGACCGCGGCAAGGCCACGGTCAAGGTGCGTATCGGCATCGACGCGAAGGACCCGCGCATCCTGCCCGACATGGGCGCGCGCGTGTCGTTCTTCGAAGACGCACCGAAGGCCGCGAATGCTCCGCCGCCGAAGGGCGTGCTCGTGCCGGGCTCGGCGATCGTCAAGCGCGACGGCAAGGACGTCGTTTTCACGATAGACGCGGATCACGCGCGGGCAAAACCCGTGACGCCGGGACAGACCTACAACGATCTGCGCCTGGCCGAAGGCATTGGCGCGGGCACGCGCGTGGTCAGACAGCCGCCGGCGGAAATGACCGACGGGGCCAAGGTGGAAATCAAGTCGGCGAAATAGCTTCGCTGCTGTCGAATTCGGCGTCTTTCGCACGTCGTCACGAAGAATCATCGAGGAGTTCAGGCATGGGTACGCTGGTCGAAATCCGCAATGTCAGCAAAACGTATGAGCGCGGCAAGCAGAAGGTCGAGGTGCTGCACCACATCGATCTGAATATCGCGCAGGGCGATTTCCTCGCGCTGATGGGGCCGTCCGGTTCGGGCAAGACGACGCTGCTCAACCTGATTGGCGGCCTCGATTCGCCGACCCAGGGCCAGATCAGTGTCGGCGGCACGCGCATCGACAATCTCAACCAGGGTGCGCTGGCCAAATGGCGCGCATCGAACGTCGGCTTCATCTTCCAGTTCTACAACCTGCTGCCGATGCTGTCGGCACAGAAGAACGTCGAGCTGCCGTTGCTGCTGACCAAGCTCGGCGCCGCGCAGCGCAAGAAGAATGCGGCGATCGCGCTGCAGCTCGTAGGCCTCGCCGATCGCGCCGGACACAAACCGACCGAATTGTCGGGCGGTCAGCAGCAGCGCGTCGCGATCGCGCGCGCGATCGTGTCCGATCCGACTTTGCTGGTCTGCGACGAGCCGACCGGCGACCTCGACCGCCAATCCGCCGAAGACGTGCTCGGCCTGTTGCAGACGCTCAACCGCCAGCACGGCAAGACCATCGTCATGGTCACCCATGACCCGAAGGCGGCCGAGTACGCGAGCCATACGCTGCATCTGGACAAGGGCACGCTGGTCGAACAAGCCGCGCACGCATAACGGAGCGCCGTCATGAAATATCTGCATCTCATTTGGGCGGCGCTGTTCCGCCGCAAGACGCGCACGATCCTCACTCTCGTGTCGATCATCGCCGCATTCCTGCTGTTCGGCCTGCTCGACGCGGTGCGTGTGTCGTTCGCCGAGGCGGGACAGTCGGCGAACGGTGCCGAGCGCCTGCAGACCGGGGCGAAACTGTCGTTCATCCAGCCGCTGCCGCAGTCGCTGATGGCACGCATCGCGACGATCGACGGAGTCAAGGAGGTCGCGCACGCGAACTGGTTCGGCGGCGCCTACCAGGATCCGCACAATCAGATCTTCACCTTTGCGGTCAGCGACAACTATCTCGACATCTATCCCGAGGTCAGCGTCGATGCCGGTGAAATGAAGGCCTACAATGACGACCTCAACGGCATCCTCGCTGGCGAAGTGCTGGTGAAGAAGTACGGCTGGAAGATCGGCGACAAGATTCCGCTGCAGTCGCAGATCTTCCCGAACAAGGAAGGCTCGAAGAACTGGAGTTTCAACCTGCGCGGCGTGATGAAAGCGAAGGACGACAAGGCCTTCCAGAGCCAGATGATTATCCTGCACTGGAAGAACTTCGACGAGACCACGCCGTACAACCGCGGCAACGTCGGCTGGTACATCAGCCGGGTCAAGGACGTCAACGACTCCGACCGCGTGGCCAAGGCGATCGACGCGTTGTCTGCGAACTCCGACCACGAGACCAAGACGCAGACCGAACAGGCGGCGACGCGCAACTGGATCAAGCAGCTCGCCAATATCGGCCTGATCGTCACCTCGATCATGGGCGCGGTGTTCTTCACCTTGATCCTGCTGACCGGCAACACGATGATGCAGGCGGTGCGTGAACGCACTTCCGAACTCGCCGTACTCAAGACGATCGGCTTCTCGAACGGCAGCGTGCTCGGCATGGTGCTCGCCGAGTCGGTGTTGCTGCTGTTGCTTGGCGGCGTCATCGGCATCGGCCTTGTCACCGCGATCGGCGCAGCGCTGCCGAAGATGAGCGGCGGCATGATCACGGGCGCGGCGGTGGGTCCGAAGAGTTGGCTGCTCGGCCTCGCGCTCGCGCTGGCGATCGGCGTAGTCATCGGCGCGTTGCCGGCGCTGCGCGCGATGCGGTTGAACATCGTCGATGCGCTCGCGGGCCGCTAACGGAGAATAGTAATGAAATTTCTTGTCGGGTTGTTGACCCTTATCGTCGTCATCGCCGGTGTATTCGTGTTCCTGAGCCTGCCCTGGCAAGGACTGGTCGCGCTACTGGTCCTGCTCGGCGCATGGATGCTGTTCACGCGCCGCGGTCACCAGGCGGCGCAGGTGACCGGCATTGGCGTGAGCACGCTCGGACAGCGCCTGGGTTCTTCGGCGGTCATTGTCGTCGGCATCGCCGGTGTCGTCGGCGTGCTTGTCGCGATGCTGGCGATGGCGAACGGCTACAGCGAAACCCTGCGCCGCAGCGGCAGCGGCGACACGGCGATCGTGATGCGCGGCGCGTCGGCGTCCGAAGTGTCCTCGGTGCTTGGGCATGACGCGACCACTGTCATCGAACAGGCGCCGGGCATCGCCAAGGATGAGGCCGGCAAGCCGATTTCCTCGCCCGAACTGGTGGTCGCGGCGAATCTGCCGATGAAGGGCGGCGATCCGGAGCAGGACGTCGGCAGCGTCACCGTGCGCGGGGTCGGCGACATGGCCTGGAAGCTGCGCACGAACGCGAAGATCATCGCCGGGCGCAAGTTCACGCCGGGCCTGCGCGAGCTCGTCGTCGGCAAGGGCGCGCAGCGCCAGTACGAAGGCATCGATGTCGATCGCGAACTCAAGCTCGGCAACCAGATCTGGAAGGTCGTAGGCATCTTCGAGTCGAACGATGCGATGGAGTCGGAGTTGTGGGGCGACGCCGATGTGGTCGGCTCGACCTATCGTCCGAACGGCAGCAACAGCCGCAGCTCGGTGTTCGTGCGCCTGACCGGCGCGGACGCTTTCGAGCCGTTCAAGGCCGCGCTGACTTCCGATCCGCGCCTGCAAGTCGATGTCGACACGACCACGAACTACTTTGGCAAGCAGAGCGAAGGCACGACCAAGATGATCACCGCAATCGGCATCGTCGTTGGCGCGATCATGGCGATCGGCGCGGTGTTCGGTGCGCTCAACACGATGTTCGCCGCGGTCGCGACGCGGGCGCGCGAGATCGCTACGCTACGCGCGATCGGCTTCCGTGGCGTGCCTGTCGTGGTCGCAATCATGTGCGAAACGATGCTTCTCGCGCTGATCGGCGGCGCGCTTGGCGGCTTGATCGCCTGGCTCGTATTCAACGGCTACACCGCCTCGACGATGACCGCGGGCACCACGGGCCAATTGATGTTCACTTTCAATGTGGCGCCATCGGTGCTGTGGACCGGCATCAAGTGGGCGCTCGCGATCGGCTTCATCGGCGGCTTGTATCCTGCACTGCGCGCTGCGCGCCTGCCGGTGACGACGGCGCTGCGCGAATCCTGAAGAAGCACTCCAGGCAGCGAAAGACGGGGCGCCCAGAGGCGCCCCGTTTTCGTTTCACGGCGTGGCAGGCAACACCGGTGCGTGATAGGACAAGGTCTGTCCGAGTATCCAGAGCAGGAACAGAACCAGCGGTACGTGCACGACGAGCTGGATCACCGTGAAGCCGATCAGGTCGCGCGCCTTGAGTCCGAGCACGCCGAGCAGCGGCAACATGAAGAACGGGTTGATCAGGTTCGGCAACGCTTCGGCGGCGTTGTAGATCTGCACGGCCCAGCCGAGATGGTAGTGCAGGTCGTTCGCGGCCTGCATGACGTACGGCGCCTCGATCAGCCACTTGCCGCCGCCCGAGGGCACGAAGAAGCCGAGGATCGCCGAATACGTGCCGATGACGAGCGCGTAGGTGTCGTGCGAGGCCAACTGTACGAACACCGACGACAGTTTTTCCGCGACGGTATGCCCGTCGCTGCCCTTGGCCACGGTCAGGATCGCGGCGATGCCGCCGTAGAGCGGGAACTGGATCAGCACGCCGGTCGTGCTCGGCACCGCGCGCTTGACCGCGTCGAGGAAGCTGCGCGGCCGCCAGTGCAGCAGCAGGCCGGCCATGACGAACAGGAAGTTGTAGGTGTTGAGGTTCGAGATCGCGAGGTACCAGACCTTGCTCGCGAACTCGTGCACCACCCAGCCGAGCGCGAGCAGGACGACGAGGATGGTCAGCAGCGGGCTGCGCTCCAGCCATTCGCCCGGCACGCGCGTCGCGGCATTGTCCGCTTCTGTGCTTTTGTCACTCTGCAGGTCGGTGAAATGTTCCGCGCCCTGCGCCTCATTCGCGCCGGGCGCGGACCACCAGGCGATCAGCGCGGAGACGGCGATCAGGATCAGGGTCAGCAGCATCGACTGCCAGAGGAAGATCGTCTCGGTGAACGGGATCACGCCGGTAATCGGCAGCAGCGTCTTCGGGATGCTCGCCGGATTGGCTTGCAACTGCGCGGCCGACGATGACAAGCCCATCGCCCACGATGCGCCGAGGCCAAGGTAAGCGGCCGCACCCGCGGCGCGGTAGTCCATCGCCAAACTTGTGCGCCGTGCCAGCGCGCGCACGAGCAGGCCGCCGAAGACGAGGCTGAAACCCCAGTTGATCAGCGAGGCGAGCATGCTGACGATGGCGACGAACGCGATCGCGTTGCGCGCATTCTTCGGTATCGCCGCGAGCGCATCGATCAGGCGCGCGACCGGCGGCGACGAGGCGACGACATAGCCGCCGATGACGATGAACACCATCTGCATCGTGAACGGGATCAGGCTCCAGAAGCCGTCGCCGAACGCGACCGCAGTGGCGCTCGGTCCCGCGCCGATCGCGAGCGCGGCGAGGGCGACGATGACCACGCCGAGCGCGGCGAAGACATAGGCATCGGGGAACCAGCGTTCGGCCCAGTTGGAGACGCGCAAGGCGGTGCGCGCGAGGCCGCTGCTGGCGGTGCTTGTGCTGCTCATGTTTCCTCCCGTTGACGAGTTTGTTTCGTATCGTGTCGGTGTGTCTGTTTCACGATCGGCCGGACAACTCAGAGCATCAACGCGAGATGCGTTGCCTCGAGCGCACCCGCGCCGCGCGGCTGTGCGTCCGGCGTCGTGCCGGCATTGAGTGGCTTGCCGTGGACGACATGCGCGTACATCTTGTCTAGCGCCGCGTAGGCATACGGCAGCATCGGCACATAGCGGTCGCCGAAGCCGGGCCACGACAGGAACGCGTCGAAATGTTGCGCATGTGGTACGCGCCAGTACGCGGCGTCGCGGCCGTTCGCGCGCAGCCAGGCGAGGTAGGCGTCGGAGGAGAACGCGGCAGGAATCAGGCCGTCCGCGGCGCCGTGGACGAGGAAGATTGGCAGCTCCGCACGCGGCAGCTGTGCCTGCGTCGCGCGCACGGATTCGTGCAGGCGCTGCGCTGCCTCGCCCGTGCCGGTCCACAATTCGCGCAAGGTCACGAGGCCGCGCCAGGTTGGGTCGCCGCCGTTGCCAGGCTGGCCCTCGACGAGGAATACGCCATTGCCTGGCGGGATGCCGCCTGCATCGCTCCACCAGGCGGCACGTTCGTCGGCCATCGGCGAGCGCGGTCTACCATCGAGATCGAGCGCGGTGAAGCGGAAGCCGCCAGGCATCGCGCCGACCGGGCTGCGCGTATAGGCCGACGCGTAGGTCGCGCCGAATGCGCGCCACATGTCGTATGCAGTCGTGCTCGCGGCGGTAGCCAGCGCGGCGTCTTCCCAGCCCGCCGCGTGCAGCCGCGCGAGCGCTTCGGCGGCCTGTGCCTGCATGTCTCCCGCACTGAGCATGCCTACTTCGTGCAGCGTGGCACAACGCATCGCCCACGTGGCGATGTTGTTGCCGGGCAGTTTCGCCAATGCGCCGCGCACATCGTCAAAGCGGGTGTCGAGCAACGCGCAGGGTGCGAGCAGGGCCGCCTCGGTGCCGTAGTCGTAGAGTGGCCGCGCATGGCTGCCGCCGGCCTGCGGGGCGAGAATGTTCGGCTCGACCGCGACGACGCCGTCGAGCCATGCCGCCTCGTCGATGCCCGCCGCGTGCAATGCGGCGGCGCCGCCGTTCGACAAGCCGACGGCGATGATCTTCGTATTCTGCGGCGTGAACGGCGCCTGCGCAGGGAGCGCGCGGTCAAGCATCGCCAGGCCGAACTGCGTCGCATGCAGCAGATGGTCGCCCCAGTGAGCCTCGGGGTTGTCGGTCGAGTGTGCGTGCTTGATCGCGATGCCCGCGTCGCCATAGCGGCCGGCCAGCGCGAACTCGAGTTCGGCCGCACCGATTTCGGCGCGCGTACCGTCGAGTGCGACGCCGCTGTGCGTCACCGTGTCGAAATAGCCCGATCCCGCGCCCTTGTCGGTGTAGGCTACCGCGCAGCCGCGCGCAAGGCCCCATGCGCCGGCGAACGAGATCGCGCCGTAGATGCCGCGCGAGCCCGACGAGGCGGTGACGATCAGGCAACGCGCCTGGGCGTCGAATGCCTCGGGAATCTGCGCCATCACGCGGTGCGGCTGCACATCACCGGGAATGTGCGCGAAGGCCTGGTATTCGCGGCCATCGACCTTTGGCACCGTGCCGTAGACCGTACCGTAGCCGCCGAGCGGACCGAGGTTGGCGATGCCCGTCCAAGCGGTGCGGATCGCGCGGCGGCGCAACTCGGCCGGCGTCGGTTCGGCAGGATCGGCGAACGGTGCAGGGGACGCGCGCAGTCCGGCGAGGCCGAGTCCGGCGCTGAGCAGATCGTCGTCACCGCGATGCGCGGTTTCGCGAATGGCGCCGAGCGGGAAGGATATCGACATCGCTGCCTCCTGCGCCAACGATAGCACGCGTACACCGTGCTACAGTGCGCGCCGATGAGCACGCGCATCCTGATTGCCGACGATCATCCCTTGTTCCGTGCCGCCCTGCGCAGCGCGGTGGCGCAAGCCGAGCCCGGCGCGGCGATCGCCGAGGCCGACGATCTTGCGGGTGCGATGACGCGACTCGAAGCCGAACCCGATACCGATCTCATCCTGCTCGATCTGCACATGCGCGACAGCCACGGACTGACCGGCCTTGCCGCGCTGCGCGCACAGTATCCGGCGGTTGCCGCGCTCGTCGTCTCCGGCTCGGAAGAGGCAAGCGTCGTGCGTCGCGCGCTCGACCACGGCGCGGTCGGCTTCGTGCCGAAGAGTACGCCGCCGGCCGACATCATCATTGCGATCCGCGCCGTGCTCGGCGGCGAGCGCTGGCTGCCGCCGGCGCTGGCGCAGGCACTCGAGTCTTCACAGGGCGACCCGGTGGACGCAACGCTCGCCGCGCGCCTTTCGCGCCTGACCGGCCAGCAGTTCCGCGTGCTCGCGCAGATTGGTGAAGGCCGCCTCAACAAGCAGATCGCCGACTCGCTCGGCATCCAGGAACGGACGGTCAAGGCCCACGTCAGCGCGATCTTCGAGAAACTCGGTGTACGCAACCGCACGCAGGCGAGTGTCCTGCTGCAGCGACTGCGGCTGCAGCAGAACTGATGCATTTCATCCCTGTGGGGTGAGCGAGGAGGCGACAAAGCGCACACCCGCGCCCTCGCTCTTGCGCAACACCTGTTTCAGCGCCAGCGGCTTGAGCGGTTTGTACAGCAGCATCAGGCCGAGTTCGAGCGTGCGCTGGCGCAGCGCCGCGTCGCGATCGGCGGTGAGGATGGCGGCCGGGATGTCGCCGAGGATGATTTGCAGCTTTGTATACAAATCCAATCCGTTGTCGCCGCCGGCGAGGTGGTAGTCGAGGATGGCGATGTCGGGCCGCTCGCTGCGTGCGAGTGCGATGGCCTTCGCCGCGTCCGCTGCAGCGAGCACGCGCCAGCCCCATTGTTCGAGCAGGGTGCGCAGCGCGGTCAGCGCCTGCGGCTCGTTGTCAACGATCAAAGCCGTGCCTTTCGGCATATCCGCTGGCGGCTCAGCTTCCTGTGTCGGAGCGGAAGCCGCGATCGCCGCATAGGCGGCTGCGCTGCGCGGTACGCTCACCGCGAACACGCTGCCGTGGCCGGCCCAGGAGCGCAGGCTCAGGTCGTGGTCGAGCAGCCGCGCCAGGCGCTGGGCGATAGCGAGACCCAGCCCCAGGCCCTGGTTGCTGGCGTGGCTGCCGCGGCGGAATTCCTCGAAGATCAGCTGGGTCTCGCTTTCGGCGATGCCGGGACCGGTGTCCCAGACCTCGATGCGCAGCTCTGCACCGACGCGCCGGCAGCCGAGCACGACGCGTCCCGATTCGACGTGGCGCAATGCGTTGGAAAGAAAGTTCTGCAGCACGCGGCGCAGCAGATGTGGATCCGAGCGCACCCAGGCGCGCGTCGGCACATGACGCAGGCTCAGTCCCTTTTCGTTCGCGAGCACGACAAACTCGGCCGCAAGCGCGCCAAGCAATTCGTTGAGCGCGAACGCGCGCGGACGTGGCACGAGCTTGCCGGCGTCGAGTCGCGCCATGTCGAGCAGGCCACCAAGCAACGATTCGGTCGCGGTCAGCGAGCTGTGCAGGTGGCGCGCGGTGACGCGGCCGTCGTCGTCGGTGCGCGCAGCGAGGCTGTGCGCGAACAGCTGTGCGGCGTGCAGCGGTTGCATC
>Ga0105240_10008372_pt1 | contig 14800 bp, 7 predicted proteins | sample KBSC54metaG_FD_80426 | JGI IMG/M metagenome (GOLD analysis project Ga0105240, IMG submission 80426) | Corn rhizosphere microbial communities from Kellogg Biological Station, Michigan, USA - KBS C5-4 metaG | ecosystem: Host-associated > Plants > Roots > Rhizosphere > Soil | place: Michigan, USA... | reverse complement strand
CAGGTACGCAGGATTCTCAGCTTCTTGCGCAACTGCGGTCTGCAAAGCTGCAACCAGGAAGAGCGCTCCCGCGCAAATAACAACCCACTCGACGATCCCCACGACGCGGCATTTCATGTTCTTCTCCATTTTGAATCTGGCACTTCTTCAGTGCGATATTTGTGTGATCCCGTACTCAATTGATCTGGCCCTCGGTCTCGATGCCAGTTTTCGTTAAAACCGAGCTGACAGCAAACGAGTGATATCGGAAAACCCTGGCACGTTGCACAAGAAATCGACTATACAAATGCTCAAGGGTCATAGACAAGCGAAATAAATCGTTTTAGTGTTGCAGATGGATGAGCTACGGTGGTTGCTCGAAAGATCCGGAGGTTTCAGGAACAGCGATGATATCATCGGGTATTGGATGAAAAATCGAACCGCCATTCTTCCGATAGCTCCGCTTTTTTGGCCGGCAAAATTCCAGGATTTACGCTTTTGGATCGTTTCGGGCTGTGCATTTGCAATAACAGGCCTGGCACAACTTTGCGCCTTCATCCGTCTACTTCGGGAATTTTGAGTTGCGAGTTTTGCAAAGAATTGGGGCGACATAGGGGACAGTCGCCCCCGAATCGGCTTCAGCTTGACACTACTTTCCCTCGGGTGTCGTGGAATTCAAATTGAATTCTTACTTGCCATCAGTGAGTGGCCCCTTTCATAGAGGCAATGCCGAACGCGCCCTCCTCAGGAAGAACCCGAACACCCAAGGTGCTTAGATATAGCAAAATCTGCCTATTGGTACGGCAACGACAAAAAGACAACCCAGTTTAGATATCTCTCGACGGAATGCCGAAGGGGCGAAGCACAGGAGCAGGTACTGCTTTGCTGCCGCCGAACTTGCTTCTCTCGGACCGACACCGCACAGCGTTCGCTTCACGACGCATCACACCTGCAACTTGCGCAGATACGGGACGCTGGCCCTCATTTTTTCAAGGTCCATCTCGACGAAGTAATTTTTTACCCCGCCAACTTTCGCCGCCGCGAAAATATTCTTCCAGTCCAGCGTGCCTTCTTCGACAGCGACAATTTTTTTCGTTTTCGCGTCCCACCCCTGCACGTGCATGGAGATGAACCGGCCCGGATATTTCCTGAAGTATTGCGCGGCGTCGTATCCCTCAGAGATGGTTGACACTTGGAACTGGAACTTCACCAGCTTGGGATCGAGCAGCCCAAACAGCACGTCGTAGGTACGCTGACCCTGGACTTTCGAGAGCTCAAAATCTTCGTTATGAAGGCCCTGCTGAATGCCCGCCTGCGCGGCTCTTTCGCCCATCTTGTTATATTCGTCGGCAGCACGCTTCACATCGTCGAGTGTCGGATTCTTTGGTCCGTTGAGGCTCGGCACGAGCATTTGCGTCAGGCCAACGTCTTTCGCCCAAGCGATGCGTTCTTCCTGATTGGCGCGCAACTCCTCGATACCGAAATGCGAGCTGAAACATGTGACGCCGACATCGCTCAGGATCCTCTTCAGCTCGCTGGGCTTGTATTTGGCCAATCCGGCAAATCCGGAATCGGCGTACCCGACAGGCGAGCAGAGTTCGATGGTCTGAAATCCCGCTTGTGCCAAGGTTTTGATCGTGCCGGGGAAGTCTTTCGCGATCATGTCGCGCACCGGCCAAGTCTGGCATCCGATTGGAAGGCCGAGCGGATTGGCGTGAAGCTCAACTGCATTGGCCAGCATGAAGCCAGCAGCGGCAGCAGTGCCTTTCTTAGCAAACGCTCTACGGGAAATTTCAGACATGATTGCCTCCTCCTTAGTATTCGGTTACAGCTCCCATCCTTTACGTCGCTCCGGTTGTACAAATTTCTGACCATTTGCAGAACTGACTTTTAGATTCATTGGGTCCCAGTGCAGACGCTCTCCTGTGCAGCAAGCAACGTCACCCAACAGCAGCGTCTCAGTAACCAATCCCTCGAACTCGAAATTTCCGCCGGGCTTGCTCTTGCTGCCCTTGCAGGCGTCGAGCCACTCGCGTTCATTCCCGGGAGAGCGAGGCAGTGTCTTCGGCGGAGGCACGAAGCTGCGCATCTTCTCTTCGGGAATCAGGCGCGGATTTTCGCCATTGAAACCGCAGAGAATCTTGCCGTGATCGCCAATGAACAGCAGGCCTTCGTCGTTTTCGTTTCCGCCCTGAAAAGAAACATTGTCTGCCAATTCCTCGGGACGCGCTGGCATCAATCCTCCGTCGTACCACGTAAATCTGACGGGCGGCATCTTGCCGCGCACCGGAAACTCATAGCGCACGATGGAAGCCAGGGGATAGGTTTCCTGGTAGCGGTCGCTCGAACTCGCTTCCACAGCCGACGGAGCTTCCAACTTCAGCACGCGAAAGATGGTATCGAAGCTGTACGAACCCATGTCCCCCAGCGCGCCACAGCCGAAATCAGTCCATCCTCTCCAGGAAAATGGCAGGTAACCCTGATTGAAAGGGCGTTCCGGCGCTGGGCCGAGCCACAGGTCCCAATCGAGTCCCGCGGGCACGGGATCCTGCTCTTTTGGACGCTCGATCCCTTGGAGCCAGAATGGGCGGCTCGACCAATTCTGTACTTCGCGAACTGGGCCGATTGCGCCCGCCCAGATCCATTCGCAGAGAAGGCGCGTATCTTCCGAAGCCTGATTAGCGACGGCGATCTGCGTGGCAACTCCGGTTTCCTTCGCCACTTCAGCCATGCGGCGGGCTTCATAGATCGTGTGCGTCAACGGCTTTTGACAGAACACGTGTTTGCCTTTTTTCATGGCCGCAATCGACGCGGCTGCGTGAAGATTGTCAGTTGTGCAGACGACCACCGCGTCCAGATCTTTCTGCTTTTCGAGTAGTTCGCGGAAGTCAACATAAGCAGCACATCCTTTATATTGTCCCGAACGCTGGTGCGTCGCGTAATAACCATCCACAACCTTTTGTGCCGGCTCGCGCCCCGCGACACCACTGGTCACACGTAGCGTGTGGCTCAACTGGAGCGGCTGATCCGGGCTTAGCCAGTCCCACCCCGAGTCGACGCCGAGCAGTTTGCGGACGGACTTGCAGAATTCATGCGTGTCCCATTGCGGATAATTCGCGGCGCTCTGAGTGACATCACACACCGCGACGCCCTGCACGTCGGGCTCGCTCAAGAAGTGCAGCATCACGCGGAAACCCTGCGCGCCCACCCCGATGAACCCCATGTTGATTTTGTCGCTGGGAGAAACGTATCCCGGACCGCCCAGCACGTGGCGGGGAACGATGGAGAAACCCGCGGCAGCTACCGTGGTTTGTGCAATGAATTTACGGCGCGAAACGGGCTTACTCGAAGAGTCAGGAGCATTCTTCACTTTGGCCTCCTTAGTGAACCCGATACTGTAAATCACATCGGAAGTTCTAAGACGAGCAAATGCTACAAATTGTCAGGCAGTCCGATCCCTCAAAACCATACGTTTGCAAGACAGCGGCCTATTTGCGGAGAAGCAGCAGACTGACTCACGCGGGAATTGTACTGCTAGGCGGCCACAGGTTGGATCCTAGGCGCCAGTTCGTGAAAGATGCCCGTCAGTGACAAGCTCGTTTTTACCAGCAGCTGAATCGACGCATCGCAGCATCCCTCCTGAATGCCGGCAGCGTCCATAGAAAGCCTTGGCCAGTTCCGGAAGATTCCCTCACGGAGTCGCGAACCGGCAGGAGTTCTCGCAAAATCTTCGAGAAAAGGTCCGCGTCAAGCAAATCGACTACTTGGATTTTTACATCCTGCGTACAAAATTGTGCACCAACGCCGATCCCGAGAATCTGGGAGTTCTCATTTCAGTAGTTCCCCATTATGCACTGCGTATTCCACCCGGAATGGCTTCTGGGTTGTTCGATCTTGCCAATGTTCCTCGGCTATCACACGCTGCACCTGGGCCATTCGATCCGATGTGGCCGGATGCGATCGGAAGTACCCTTCCAGGCCCTGAATCGCAAGCTGTGAGAGCTCCTGTTCGGGGCTGTTCGCGTGAACCACGTTTTCCGCAGATAAGTGATTGAACTTCTTGAACAATGTGACGGCACCGTACGGCGAGTATCCGCCGAGCACTGCCAATCGCATACCTTCGCGGTCCGCTTCCAATTCTTGATCTTTGTTGTAACCCGCCTCCCACACTCCCAGCGGGATCTGCACCAGTTCGCCTACAATCCCAAGTCTCAATTTTCGAAACTGCGCTTCAACCTGGACACGCTCCACACAGTGATAGTGGTCGATGTGCTCCAGTTCGTGTCCGAGGATGAATGCAAGTTGGTCCTCGCTGTCCACAAGATCGAGCAGGCCCTGGCCAACAAAGACGTGGCCGCCAGGAAGCGAGAACGCGTTGACCATCGAGCGGTCCGGAATCAAATGAAACGCGTACGGCAAGCGCCGGTGGGCTTGTGACGAGACGGTTCTGCCTACTTTGATCACGTAATCTGCGAGCCCCTGTTCTTCAGGGCTCAATTTCTGCTGGTAGGTCAAGTAACGCGCGGCGAGTTCGTTGCCGATTTCAATTTCCTCATCATCCGAGATCCGGCTGAAATGCATTGGAGCGCGCGTCAGGTCGCGTTGCACATCGGCGGCCACCTCCAGCACAGCATTCGGCGATACTGCGCTTTTCTCGCGCCGGACTTCGCTGTAGTAAAGCGCGGCCAGCGCCACTCCCAAAATTACGAAGAAGACAACGGCACGCTTCATAGAAATTGACGAATGGTGTCGCGATACTTGCTGTACAGGAACGACACGGCTAGCAAAGCGGCACCGAGAATAATGAAGGTGATGTAACGATCGCGCGGCGCCAAACCCCACGCGTCCATCAACAAAACCTTGGCGACGCAGACTAGAAGCAGCACCAAGCCGGTGAGCCGGAAGCTCCTCTCGTTCACGACCATGGCCAAGAGGATGATCAGCATTCCTTCCAGCCCCCAGGAGACCGTCACCATTCCGGCCCGCATCTTCAGCGACAGCATGAGCGTCAACAGTAAGATTGGCGCAAAGAACATGAACTGCTCAGGGTGAGCAGGAATGGCTGCCAGCCATTTCCTCGATGTACGCGCCTGCCATCGCCCACGCAACTGGAACGCAAACGGCAAGCATGCCAGGAGAACAGCGATTCCCGAACCGAGCACGACAAACCTGCCGGTCCAGGTCCCATCACTGAAGTAGCTGGCGCCGAATAGATTGTGCATCAATCCGCGAGCCACCGATCCAACTGTCAACAGCAGCGCTTGATGAAGAAACGTTGCGCGATCCAACGACGATGCAACCGCGAATAGTGCAAGGACTACGCAGGCCCATGCCGTCACCAGCCAATCATTCTGGAATTGGAAGTACAACAGAGCCACAACTGTTCCAGTCCCGAGATATGCCACGAGGGTGTCGAAGCGAAGCCGCGAATCCTCCTGCGAGCTTTTCTCTCCAATTTGCGAATAGACGAAGAAAAGAATCAGCGTGATTGGCAGCACAGTGTACATGCGCGGTCCCCAGAGGTCTCCCGGAGTGCCCGCGGCGAGATTCGCAAAGAAAACTCGTGCGAACGCCGCCACTAAAGCCACGTATGCCTGAAAGCGGAACTGCTTTACTCCGCGCATCAGCCCGTACTCGAACAGGACGAGGCCGAACACCGCCCATCCAACTGCCACGGTGAGTGGCTGCAGCTCGTACCACATCAGCAATGAAACCAGGGCGGATGCCGCCCAGGAATAAATGTGATGGATATCCTGTTCGCGCCAAAGGTCTGGCAGGCGCACCAGCCGAGATAATGCATAGAAGACAACCGCGACGATCGCCAGGGTCAGCAGTCGCACGCTGATGCCGTGCCATGTATCGAGTTCGTGGAGATTTACCACTACGCTGCGAAGCAGTGTCAAAGCAGCCAGCGCGTGAGCTTGCCAGCCGAGGTCTTCCAGTTCAAAGCGGCGATCTACAATCGCCAGCACCAGGGCAAAGACGGCCCACACCGCGGCCAGCCAACCGCTCGGAGCTTCATGCCACGCCAGCAACGTGAGTAGCGCCGTTCCCGCAAAGGTGTGCGAATAAGTAATGACCTGGGCCGGTTCGCTTTTCTTCGCAGCAGCGAACCGCGAGAGAAAATAAATCCCCGCTGCAACCAGCGACACAGTTACCAGCCGCAGGGAGAATCCTGCCCACAGTTTGTCTTGCAGGTCGTAGTTGAATGTGAACACTCGCGCGACAGCCGCTGCTGCCAATGCGTTTGCCTGCCAAGCAAGATGGTTGTAGCTCAGGCGTCGCATCGCGAAGGCCAGAACAATCGCCAATCCGATCCAGGCCACAGCGATCCATGGCGCCGGCATGGCTTCAAATAGAACCCATGCCATCAGGCCGCTGCCCGCCCATGTGTACGCAGCTCGGCCGATATTCACTTCCTCTGTGTTTGGTGCCTTGGTGCGTTTTGCGATCCAGTACAGCCCGGCCACGACTGGCAGGGCGGTAAACGCATGCAACGGGATCGAGTGCCACAGGTGGGTGTTGGTAGGATCGGTCCTGACCGCTGCAGCGATGGCCAGCCCGCTCAGGATGTGTGCATGCCAGATGAAAGCGAAATAGGGCAGCTTCTGGGAAATTTCAAGCAGGATTACGGCGAAAGCGATTGCTGCGATTGCTTGCCAGAACTCCGGCACCTCGTAATAGATCAGAGCCGTAATCAGGGCTGTCCCGGCGAATGCAAACAGGTCTCGGAAGGTGCGCTGTTGATTATCGTTGCGCAGCGCCGCAAACTTCGCTGTTCCGTAAAACATCGCGGCTAGGATCGGCAAGGTAATCAGCCGTGATTGGACATGCGTGAACCGCGCAACCTCAGTGTGGAGATTGAAAACCGCAATGCGATACAGCGCCAGGCAACCGATGACGCCGTACTGCGCCTGCAGGTGGCTCGTCTTCAGCCCAGTGGATTTCAGCCCGCGGCCGGCTGCCGCTAGCAAGACCATCGTTCCCGCGAATGCGAGCGCGGTCCAGTCATTCGAGCACAGTGCCCACGCTGCCGACACAGCGGCAAACGCTCCAATGTACGAGTGCAAACTCAGCAGTTGCGGATCACGCCACTGGCCGAACAATCGCCACCGCTGTGGCACAAACACAGCATTGAAATAGAAGACAACAGCGCAGAGCGCGAAAGTCATCCCCGCAGTGAGCACCGGTGCTTCACCGCTCTGGCGCGCCGCCATGAGTTGCCGGAAATCTATGGTCGCCAGATGGCCGCCAACCAGTAATCCAGCCAGCAGTCCCAATCGCCGGAACACTACCTCATCGAAGATCGCGCCGGAGAGCAGCAACGCTTCAGCGCCGATCAGCCACAGAATGGAGACGTTGTTTCCGGAGTAGCGGAACGGCACCGCCGCCACCATCAACGCCGATCCAACAATCGTGAGGAGCACAAACGCTTCCCTGCGCTTCTTGGTGATCGGCAGTTGCCCGATGCTGAACTCGATCGCGCCAATTGCCAGCAGCGCGTAGAACGCGAGTTCCGGATGCACCGACTGGAACCTCATCGTCCCCAGCAGCAGAAGCGTATTCAGCAGCGCGCCGATGGTGGACATGTTCTCGTCGGCCGAAGACTTGATCTTGCGCACAACGTACGAGAACCGGAACGTCGCCCAATAGAAGAGGAGTAGCGCGGTGCTGGCGTGATAATCAGCGAAATCGTGCCCTTGCGCACCACCCGCACCTAGAATCCGGTAGAGCCAGTACAGATGGTTCAGATAGCTCGAGAGAATTCCAAATACTTCGAGTTCGTACCACCCCATCTTGAGAACGATTCCAACCAGCCCGAGCGCGAGCACGACACCCGCGGACAAGCTGTACACCGTGTCGTGACTCATGGCCACCGTGCTGTAGCCGAGCAGGAACGACAGCCCGGTCACAAGCTGCGATCGATAGCGCAACGTGTGCACAACCATGCTGGCCGCGACGATCAGCATGAGCACGAGGTCCGGCAGTTCGGAGCCGAGCACCCGCATGGCAGTGACGTTGTACAGCGCGTAGGTAGTAAAGAAGAGAAGCGCCCAGCCGCCGCCGATCAGCGTGTGCCCAAGAATTCGATAGCGCTCACGCCGCTCCAGGAATATCCCCCCAGCGAGAAGCCCGATAGCAGCTGCGTAGGAAGCAATGACCTTTCCCAATGGGCCGACTTGCCCGAGTTCATAAATTCCGAAGCTCGCGATTCCAATGACGAGCAGCGTGATGCCCAGCTTGTTCAGCCAGTTCCGGCCCAGGGTTTCTTCGATCGCGAAGACTGACCTGGCGTGTTTCTGCGGCTTTTCTGCCGCCGGTGCACGCAGCGTCGCGAACTGTGGAGGAGCCGGTACCTGCGCCGAACTCCGCGGGGGAGCTAGAGGTCTGCTCGGCGGTGTGACCCGCGGCACCTCAGGTTTCGCGGTGCTCGCGGCAGGAGCAACTGCCTGCGTTTCGCGATTAGCAGTAACAGGCTCTTGCCTCGGGACGACTTCCTCCTCTGCAACAGGAGGCTTGGGCTTGATGGTTTCCGTAGATCGGCCTGCCACAGTCGCGCCAGTCGGACACTTGTCAGTTCCACCTGCGTGTACGGTTCCGCACCAGCTGCAGAACTTCGCTTCTGCTTCGCGAGATGTTGACGGCGCTACCTCCGCAGTTGAGTGCACGGCAGCCACTGCCGGCGTAGCTGGAATTTCAATCTTCTCCGCCGGAGGCAACACCGGCTCGGGTGTCACCGGCGTGACAGCGACAACTGGCTTGTCTACCGGGCGCGATGGCTCCACTGGTTTCTCAATGGGTACGATCCTCTCGACTGTAGGTGCCTTCTGGACAACGAGCGGCGGGGTGATCGGCCCATGTCCATGCTCCGGAGCAGGAGCGGGTGCGGGATGTGCTTCTTCCGTTCCCGCAGCATGTTGCGTCGCGGCCAACTGCCGCTTCAATTCCAGCAGTTCACGGTGCAGCGCGTCAGTTTGCTCGCTGTGATTTTGGAAAACTTCGTCGAGTTTTAACCGGAGCCTTCGTTGCCTCCAGAAAAGAATGGCGATGGAGACCGGAACGGCTAAAACAAGGCCAACACCCATTGACGCGAACAGCACAACTAAGTCATCCAAGTGGGACTCCGTCGTATGTGCTCGATTTGCTTAAGCCTACATAGTAGAACGCCATACCTGTGTGGTCTTGCATTTTATTCGTATCTGCAAGCCTAGTAGTAACTTGCGTTCTATCCTAAGGGACTGGAACCACGCCCTTCTCCGTGGCACTATAGGCGGGGCTTCACCCGGTCCATTTAACGATTTACTTCCAAATTTATGAGCCAAGCTGCAGCGGCGGCACCCGAGACCGTAACTGTTGATCGTCCGAGTAACTCAATTCCAGCACCGCGAGCGCAAACCTCCCGCGGATTCTGGTTTCTGATCGCCACCCAATTTCAGGGCGCCTTCAACGAGAACGGCCTGAAGAACCTGGTGGTGTTTATTATTCTCGCCACGGTTGCGCACCAGGCGAGCCGCGATAGCCTCGTGCTGATCGTCGGCACTCTCTTCTCAGTCCCCTTCATCCTGTTCTCCATGACAGGAGGCTTTCTCGCCGACCGCTATAGCAAACGCACCGTCACCATCTGGACGAAATTTATTGAGCTTGCCGTCATGCTGCTCGCCATTGTCGGGCTCGGCCGTCAGGATCTCCACCTCGAAATGGCCACGGTTTTTCTAGCGAGCACGCAGGCCGCTCTATTTGGGCCTTCGAAATACGGGCTTTTGCCCGAACTTCTGCCGGAACCGAAACTCTCCTGGGGCAACGGCGTAATTGAGCTCGGCACCTTCCTGGCGGTCATCGCCGGCGGAGTCTCGGGAGCGTTTCTGGCTGACTTCTTCCATGGGCGAGAGACTTGGTCAGGCGTCATCTTTCTCAGCCTGTCGGTGGTCGGGATTCTTTTCAGCCTGGGCATTTCTAAAGTTCCGGCAGCCGATCCAACCAAAGTCTTCCGCGCCAACCCCCTTGGCGATCTATGGAAGCAGCTTCAGCTCATCCATAAGGATCGCGTTCTCTGGCTGGCGATTTTGGGCAGCACCTACTTCTGGTTTCTGGGCGCGCTGCTCACCGCGAACATTGTTTTCTATGGCAGCGACGTTCTGCACACTACTTCGACTCGCACCGGCATCCTTCAAGCGGCCGTCGCAATCGGCATTGGCGTGGGTAGCCTCGCCGCCGGCTATCTTTCCAGCGGCAAGGTCGAGTATGGCCTGATCCCGCTCGGTTCGATTAGCATGACGGTTTTTGGGATTTTGCTTTCCGTCCACAATCTATCGTTCAATCACGTTCTGGTTCTTCTCGCAGCTTTGGGATTTGCGGCCGGCTTTTTCGCGGTGCCCGTCAACGCTCTTATCCAACATCGACCTGACGAGAAGGACAAAGGCGGCGTCATCGCGGCAGCAAACCTGCTCTCGTTTGTCGGGATCGGTGGTGCTGCGGGCGTTTACTACGTCCTCCAGCACCTGGCGCATCTGGGACCGTCTGCGATCTTTCTTTCTGTTTCCATCGTGACGATCGCGGCCACGGCTTACGTTCTCTACTTGCTGCCCGATGCCTTGCTGCGTCTGCTGTTGTGGATTGCGACCCACACTCTTTATCGCATTCACCTCGAAGGGCGCGAGAACGTTCCCGCGAAAGGTGGAGCGCTGCTGGTTCCCAATCACGTATCGATGGTCGACGCGGTTCTGCTCATCGCGTCCATCGATCGCCCGATTCGCTTCCTCATGTTCAAAGGCTCGTACGATCATCCTTTAGTCAAGCCATTCGCGAAGATCATGGGCGTGATCCCGATTTCATCGCAGCTTCGCCCCCGCGAAATGATCCAATCGCTGCGCACCGCCACACAGGCGCTCAAGGATGGCGAGGTGGTTTGCATCTTCCCCGAAGGCCAAATGACGCGCATCGGCCAGATGCTTCCGTTCCGCCGAGGCATGGAACGCATTGTGAAGGGCATCGACGTGCCGGTAATCCCTGTAAATTTGGGCGGAGTGTGGGGCTCGATATTCAGCTTCGACAAAGGACGATTCCTGTGGAAGCTTCCGCGCCGCATTCCGTATCCGGTGACGGTCACATTTGGCAATGCGATGCCGGCCAGCACCAACGCGCAGGAAGTCCGGCAGGCAGTGCAGGAACTGGGCGCCGAGGCATACAGATTCCGCAAGTGCTACATGCGCCCGCTGCACCGCACTTTTATCCAGACGGCACGCCGTCACCCGTTTCGATTCGCGATGGCAGACGGCCGCACTCCGAAAGTGAGTTTTGGCAGCGCTCTCACGCGCACAGTTTTCCTAGCGCGGCGGCTTCGTTCTGCCTGGCGCGACCAGCAGATGGTTGGCATCCTGCTCCCGCCATCCGTTCCCGGTGCGCTGGTCAATCTTGCTGCGCTCCTGATGGGCAAAGTGCCGGTGAATCTGAACTACACGGCCTCCAACGAAGTGCTTGCTTCGTGCGCCAAACAATGCCAACTGCAGACAGTAGTCACCTCCAAAGCTTTTCTGGAGCGCGTTCATATCGAGCCGCCAGCGAAAGCAATCATGCTTGAGGACCTGGCGGAGTCGCCTGGCGTGTCAGAGCGCATCACAGCTGCTTTGATTTCCTGGCTGCTGCCTGCGCGCATGTTGGAGAAAACGGTTGGGGCCGACCGCAAAATCACGCTGGACGATACCGCCACCATTATCTTTTCCAGCGGCAGCACCGGCGATCCGAAAGGAGTAGTGCTCTCGCACTACAACGTTGCTTCAAATGTCGAACAACTCAACCAGGTTTTCATGCTCGGCCGTCGCGACAAGATTCTCGGCATTCTTCCCTTCTTCCACTCCTTCGGATTTACCGGAACCCTGTGCCTGCCGACCAGCATCGGCATGGGCGTCGTGTACCACCCCAGTCCTCTCGATGCCCGCGCCATCGGAGCTCTGATCAGCCAATATGAGGTTACTTTCCTGCTTGCCACACCGACGTTTCTGCAAACCTACATGCGCCGGTGTTCGCCGGAAGATTTCGGCAGCCTGCAATACGTGATGGCGGGCGCTGAGAAACTTCCGGAACGTGTTTCACTAGCCTTCGAAGACTACTTCGGGATCCGTCCGCTTGAAGGCTATGGCTGCACTGAATGCGCTCCTGCTGTCACCGTCAACACGCGCGATTTCCGCGCTGCTCAGTTCCGTCAGGTTGGAGCGAAGCGCGCCAGCATCGGTCACCCATTGCCGGGCATCAGCGTGCGGATCGTTGACCCGGTCACGATGGTTCCGCTTGCGCAGGGCGAAAACGGCCTGCTGCTGGTGCGCGGACCCAATGTTATGCAAGGTTATCTCGGGCGTCCGGAAAAGACCGCTGAGGTCTTGCGCGATGGCTGGTACAACACCGGCGACATCGCCGCCATGGACGAAGACGGATTCATCCGCATCACCGATCGCCTCAGCCGCTTCAGTAAGATTGGCGGCGAGATGGTCCCGCATATAAAGGTTGAAGACCAGCTGCACGAGATTGCCGGCGTGACTGAGCAGCTATTCGCCGTGACCGCCGTTCCGGATGACAAGAAGGGCGAGCGCTTGATCGTCGTGCACACGTTGCCACCCGACAAGCTTCAGGATTGTGTCGCGCAATTGGCGAAATGCGATCTGCCGCCACTTTGGAAGCCCCGAGCCGATCAATTTATCCACGTAGACTCGCTGCCGTATCTCGGCACCGGGAAGCTCGACCTTCGCAAACTCAAAGAAATCGCGCTGGGGGCAACCGCATGAGCGCAACCGCTTCGCGTCCTGCACCGCAACCACGTTCGCCCTCTGCATGGAACTGGTGGTCTTTCTTCATCCGCTTCGGGTTAACAGCAGCGGCGCTCGTAATCTGGTTCTGGACGCAATCTCTCATCGGCGCTCGTGGTGGAACGAACTCCACAATTAACGACGGCTTGCACCAGTTCACTGCGTCACTGAACCACTACCTCCAATTGCACACCACCGCAGCCAACACATTGCTCATCATCAGCTCCGGGATCATCGACCTGCTCGGAATTTTTCTGCTGGGACGCTGGCTGTTCGGCGGGACCCTTCGTCCGTTCCTCGCGCTGGTCATCGTGCTCGGTCTACGACAAATCATGCAGGCGCTTGTCGCTTTGCCCACGCCGCCAAACGCGATCTGGCACTACCCAGGGTTTCCTTCCTTGCTGGTCACGTATGGTGTTTCGAACGACTATTTCTTCTCCGGACACACCGCTATCGCGGTTCTCGGCGCCATAGAACTTGCGCGCCTGCGTCGCCATTGGATCACAGCCACGGGGATTGTCGTAGTGTTCTTCGAGGTCGCGACCGTCCTAATTCTCCGCGCGCATTACACCATGGATGTTTTTACGGGCGGAGTAACAGCTTTCTGCGCGATTCAGATGGCCGATTACATGTCTCGAAAACTTGCAAAAAAATCTTCATCCCCCAACAGCTGCCTTTCCTAAGGCCGCAAATCGCGTCTTCAGGCCTTTCCTTCAAATTGCGAGCGAATCCCGGTACGATACCCAGTCTTTCTACTTTGCCTAGGATGGCTTGACGGAGCGAAGCTATTCTGTGAACATCTTGACCCGCGTAGACATTGAGAGTTGGCTAGAAAGAAGTTCCAAAGACCACGCGTATCTCGGCTGGATCAGATCATGACTGCTCCCGGTCGAGTTGGCGAGAAACATTTAGTGCCATCTCAACGTCCGACCAGATCGATTGTGAGGGCCTCGAAGTCCACTGTGCCCGTTTTGTGCCGCACACTGCGTCTTATGGGACGCTATGGAACAATTCGGAAAGCCGAGTCCGAAGCCCTAAACGATTGAAATGGTTACAACTGCCTGAAAAGAGTTGGTAGCGCTACCGGGAATCGAACCCGGGTTTGAAGATTGAGAATCTCAGGACTGCACCAGTTCAATCAATGACTTCAGGCGGTACGAACTCGTTCTGTTTACCGTTTTGTGTACCGCGATTTGAAGCTTACCTGCTCGCTGAGCGAATCCCTCCTCACTAAAGGGAACTCCAGCCCCGTCGGTTAACGGATGTTGCGCTTAGAAGATCAATGAGTGAAATAGCGATTTTTCACCAATTGAGGGCAGTGGCTACTGTTGACCCTTCAAAAACGTGGACATGGCTTCACGTAATCGCCTTTCGATGTCATCCCACTTCTGCTCCGGCGCGTGTTCGGTTTCAGCAGAAAGATCGACTATGGGCTTCAGCTTCGACGGAGCTTCATGCCAATGGCACAGATGAATTCGGATGTGTGTTGCCTCATCGAACACGTTTGACTCGCCGGACAGCGCCCTACGAACAGCGTTGGTAGCCAGTACGAGCCGTGCTTCATCCTTGGGAATAGGAGCATTCACTCCCATTTCACGGAATGCCGAGTCGATCTCGTCGGGACGAATATCGGTCTCAGTCAGCAGACGCCCGCGGTTTACCAGCCCTGCGATTGTTCGCAATGCGTTTCCATCGAAACCACGCTCCAACGCTTGAACGCAAATGTCGGGCAATTGCCAATAGCTGAGGTCTCCGAAGTAGAAGTCCACGGCCATTCGCTGCGGGTCAAAGCTGGCCAATTGCTTCATGCTGGAATTGTACTCACGGGTGGCCGGAGTCTTGGTGTCAATGAGTGATATGGCGATTTTTCGCCAATCAGTTGCGCTTCTGCGAGTCGGGCGGAAGCAAAGTGGGCTTCGCCGGTATCGGTTTGGGTGCCGATGCGAGAGTAAGGAGATGTGCTCGAAACGCTGAGAAACTTTCCGTATTTGTGATCGCGGTGCCTTGCTTAGGCAAAATCTCGT
>Ga0105240_10008370_pt1 | contig 14802 bp, 4 predicted proteins | sample KBSC54metaG_FD_80426 | JGI IMG/M metagenome (GOLD analysis project Ga0105240, IMG submission 80426) | Corn rhizosphere microbial communities from Kellogg Biological Station, Michigan, USA - KBS C5-4 metaG | ecosystem: Host-associated > Plants > Roots > Rhizosphere > Soil | place: Michigan, USA... | reverse complement strand
GTTGTTGCTGCCCGCCCACGAGCCTGAGTTGTCCTGCGCCAGCGAGCTGCCGTTGTCGATCAGGCGGTACACCTTGCCGCTGGCCGTGCCCACGTAGACGTAGTGGACGCTGGACGCCGTGTCGAAGCGGGGCGCGCCCACGAAGTCGGTGCCGCTGGGCCCGTCCCACGAGTACTTCGCGTTGCCGCTGGCGTCGCGGACGTAGATGCGGTCCGCGGTGCCCGAGTCGACGTCGTGGAACAGCACGTACGTCGAGTAGTAGACGAAGGTGCTCCAGTCGAAGGCGGCGGTGGGGAAGCCTTCGATGGTGCCGTTCGTGTCGGACTGGGCGGCCGAGATCCACTGCACGACGGCGCCGTTCGTGGCGCTGGTGTCGCCCACGCCGTCCGTGTTCGAGTCGTTGTCGTTGTCGTACGCCTCGCACGAGGTCTTGTTCGAGGCGCAGGTGGCGCCGCCGAACAGCGCCCGCGTCTCGGTGGCGCTGCCGTCGCCCGTCAGGGTCACGTTGTAGGTGGTGCTGGCGGTGGTGCCGGAGTCGAACGTGCAGCCGTTCGAGAACAGGTACAGCGTGGGGGCGTAGATCTGCAGCAGTTGCGTGCCGGTGCCGCCCGAGAAGGCGATGTTGTCGAAGCGGGTGAAGGTGGTCGTGGAGCCCGCCACGGTGTTGATGTACATGCCGTTCGTGTCGGTGTTCTTCACGGCCAGGCCCGTGATGTTCAGGGTGGGCGTGGCGGTGGAGGTCGAGCCGACCTTGAACGAGTAGTAGGTGCCCGCCGAGCCGGCCGTTTGGATGGTGGCGCCGGTGCTGCTGGCGTTCAACGTTCCGTCTATCGTCAGCGTCTTGGTGCTGCCGATCTTCAGGGCGCCGCCGCTGGTCACCATGGTCAACGTCCCGTCGTTGGTGACGTTGAACCCCGGCGAGAAGGTGCTGGCCGCGCTGCCCACGATGTAAGAGCCCGAGTTCACCACCGCCACCGGGCTGCTGGCCGAGTTGTTCAACGTGAAGCCGGTCCCCGTGTTGAACGTGCCGTTGTCGATGGCGAAGGCCCCCGCCACCGTGGCCGACGCTCCCAGCGTGTAGGTGGGCGTCCCGGCCAGCCCGGCCGGGTAGGCGCCGTTGTACAGCGTCTTGACCTGGGTGCTCGACAGCGCCGTGTTGTAGATGCGGACGTCGTCGATCGAGCCGCTGAAGCGGTAGGTCGCCGAGCTTGGGTTGCCGCCGATCGTCATGGCGCCGGGGCTGGTGTAGTAGATGGGGCTGACGTCGCTGTTGGACGCCACCTGCACGCCGTCGAAGTAGGCGATCATACCGGTCGACGTGATGACGCCCGCGATGTGGTGCCAGTTGCCGTCCAGCGGGTTGGTCACGGTCGCCAGCAGCTCGACCCAGGTCGACGAGGCGGTCTGCTTCACCACCTTGATCTGGGTGCTGCTGAAGATGCGAAGGGCGTAACGATTGCCGCCGCTGATGATCTCCGCGCCGTTGGTGTCGACGCTGGTGGCCTTGTACCAGGCGGACATCGTCACCACGCTGGGCATCTGCGCCGACACCAGCGTGGTCCCGGCCAGCGACTGGCTCTGTGTCCGGTCCAGGGTGACGGCGCCCGCGTTCTCGAAGTCCAGCGCGCTGGGCAGGCCGGTGTCGATCCAGGCCGGGTTGTTCGTCAGGGTCAGACCGGCGTTGGTGGTGCTGTAATCGTGGGCGACCGTCCCCTGGTTCTCGTCGAGCTTCCAGTACCCCACCAGGTTGGTGGCCCCGACCGGCTCGATACGCAGGTTGTTGAAGCTGTTGCCGGTGACCGTCCCGTTCGAATCGCCGTCCAGCACCACGGTGCTGGTGGAGGGGGTCAGCGTGCCGCCGCTGCGGGTCAGGTTCCCCGCGCGCAAGACGTAGGACGACAGGTTGACCGTACCGGCGGTCATGTTGAACGTCGCGCCGGGATCCAGCTCGAGCCTATCGGCCAGCGTCAGCGTGCCGGCGCCCGAATAGGTGATGTTGTTGAACACCTGGTTGCCCGACTGCAGGACCGTCGAGCCGCTGCCGTTGAACGTCACCGTCTGCACGCCCGGGGTGAACCGGCCGCCGTAGTTGTACCAGTTCCCCGACACCGTCATGTTGTTGGTGCTGACGGCAAGCTCGCCGCTGGCGATGGTCAGGTCACCGGCGACCGTGGGCGCGCCGGTCATCGTGTGCGTCGCCGCCTTCGTGCCGGGCAGGTCGCCGTTCGCCATCGACTTCACCTCGACGGCGGTGAGGGCGCGGTTGTAGATGCGGACGTCGTCGATGTTGCCGTTCGCGTACTGGATGGTGGTGGTGGGGTTGCGGCCGATGGTCACGCCGCCGGTCAGGCTGGTGTAGTAGATCGCGGACGTGTCGCTGTTCGTCGCCACCGAGGCGCCGTCGAAGTACAGCGTCATGCCGCTGCCGGTGATGACGCCGACCACGTGGTGCCAGTTGCCGTCCAGGGCGTTCGTCACCGTCCCGGTCAAGGTGACCCAGGTCGCGGACGCCGTCTGCTTGAAGACGGAGACCTGGGTGTTGCTGACGACGCGGAGAGCGTAGCGGTTGTTGCCGCTGACCAACTCGCTGCCGCTGGTGTCGACGGAGGTGGCCTTGTACCAGGCCGATAGGCTGACGACGGAGGGCTGCAGCACGGTGGGCATGGTCGAGGTCGACGTGCTGAAGTACTGCGTGCTGGCCTTGGCGAAGGTGACGCTGCGCGCGTCCGTGAAATCCACGGTGGGGACGGACGTGCTGCTGGTGGGGGTGTTGTACGCGGTGGCGTTGTTGCCGTAGCCGGTCATGTCCGCCGCGGTGCCGATGGTGGTCTCGTCCAGCGGCCAGTAGCCGACCAGGCCGTCATTGATGATCAGGTTGTTGAAGGTGGTGCCGTTCGTCGCGAACGTCTGACTGGTGGGCGAGGCCAGCATCACGGTGCCGCTGTTGTGGGTGAAGGTGCCGCCCGTCTTGTTGAAGGCCCCCAGGATGAAGAGCTGTCCCGGGGTCGAGGTCAGCGTTCCGGCCGAGATGGCCAGATCTCCGGTCAGGTTCACCTGCGTCTGGTCGGAGAGGATCCACGAACCGGTGCCGCTGACCGTCAGATCGTTCAGCGTCGAGCCGCCCGTGTAGATGTAGTTGCCCGTGCTGGTGCCGTTGAAGTTCAGGCCGCCCGTGCTGACCGTGAACCCGCCCGTGTTCACCAGAAAGTCTCCACCGACGTTGATGGTGTTGCTGCCGATTCCCAGCGTGCCGCTCTCGATGACCAGATCACCGGACACCGTGGGGGACCCGGTCAGGGTGTGGGTGGCCAGGCTGGTCGTCGGCACGGTCCCGGCCGCCAGGGCGGCGATGTCGGCGGCCGACAGGGCCCGGTTGTAAAGGCGCACCTCGTCGATGTTGCCGGTGAACTCGTAGTTGGCCGTGTCCTGGTTGCGGCCGATGTTCAGGTAGCCCACGGCGCCGCTGTTGACGGCGGTGTTGACGCTGGTCCCGTAGAAGATGGCGGAGGTGTCCGCGTTGGAGGCGACCTGGGCTCCGTCGAAGTAGGCGGTCATGCCGCTGCCGGTGATGACGCCGGCGATGTGGTGCCAGGCGCCGTTCAACGGGTTACTGACCGTGGCGGTCAGCTCGACCCAGCTTGCATTCGCCGTCTGCTTGGTGACCTTGATCTGTGTGCTGCTGAAGACGCGCAGGCTGTAGCGATTCGAGCCGCTCACGATCTCGGCGCCCTGGGTGGCCGTGCTGGTGGCCTTGTACCAGGCGGACATCGTGATCACGCTGGGCTGCAGGGTGGAGGGCATGGTGCCCGATCTGAAGTGGGGCGTGGTGCTGTTGTTGCCGTTCACTCCTGTGAAGGCCGCGCTGCGGACGTCCACGAAGTCCAGTGTCGGGACGGACGTCGACGACGTCGGTGAGTTGTAGGCCGTCAGGCTGTTGAAATTCCCGGAGGTATCGCTCGCGGTGCCGATGGTGGTCTCATCCAGCCTCCAGTAGCCGATCAACCCGTCATTGAAGAACAGGTTGTTGAAGGTGACGCCGTTGCTGGCGAAGGTCTTGGCGGAGGTGGCGGTCATCACCACGCTTCCGCCGTTGGCGGTGAACGTCATGCCGCTGGTGTTGTTGAAGGTGCCGCCTATGGTCATCAGGCCCGAGGGGGCGGTGAATGTCCCTGACGCCGCCGCCAGCGTCAGATCGCCCGTTATGTACAGGTTGCGTGTGCCGGACTGCGTGATGCTGTTGGTGTAGCCCGACTGGACGTTGAACCCCGCCACGGTGGCGTCGGTGTCGATCACCATGGCGTTGTTGCCGGTGCCGTTCAGCACGACGGTGTCGGTGCTGGCGGGCAGGGCGCCGTTGCTCCAGTTCGCGGTGTTGCTCCATAGATGTCCGGTCTGCGAGCCGACCCACAGACCGGCCGTTCCGCCGCCGGTGCCGCCCGCCGTGCCCTTGAACGTGTTCATGAAGCCGATCCAGGTGGCCGAGCCCGAGATGGTGGCGTTCGTTCCCACGCCTGTCGTGGAGTTGGTGATGGTCTCCAGAAAGGCGGCGTTGAAGCCGTAGGTGGCGTCCGTCGACGCCTTCTCCGTGACCTCGGTGATGCTCTCACCACTGAACGTCAGGCTGCTGTTGGGGACCGCCACCACGCCGATGCCCACCTCGATGGCCTGGCCCAGCGTCGAGGTCGTTCCGGTGTTCGCCGTCGTGGACGTGCCGGTGTTGGCGGCGTTCATGTCCTGGGCGTTCGAGGTGAGCAGATTGCTGTACTCGACCATGTAGACGGCGGCGTTCGTCGCCGGGCTGAAGGTCCAGGTCACCGTACCGCTGCGCGAGCTGGCGTTCAGGTTGATGAAGTTGCGGATGTGCAGGTTGCCGGCATCCTTCTGCGCATTTCCCATGGTCCAGCCGCTGCCGTCGGTGGTGGGGCTGACGAAGCCGTTGTTGCTGGATTCGACGAGGACCGCCAGCAGGCCGTTTCCGGCGGTGGTGGGAGAGGGCCAGGTGCAGGTCACCGACGTGGATGCCGCGGAGTTATTGGCGCCCGTGCAGTACTGGACCCGAACGATCGCCTGCGCCGGCGTGGCCCACAGCGCGCCGAGAATGATGGTCGCCGCGATCAACCAGGCGGTGCGGTGACGCGCCTGACGGCGGGGCGAGGCGGCGATCGGGACAGGCGATCGGGGCGGAGAGGCAGTCCTCGTCCGCCGGGCGCCTAGCAAGAGCAGCGCGAGGACGCTCAGCAGTCCAAGCAGCGAGACCCTGCCCGCGTTCGCGGCGACGTCGCACCCTCCGCCCGTGTTCGCGCCCGAGGAAGCGCCGGGCGACGATGGCGTGGGCGACGGGGTCGGCGAGGGCGCGCTGGGCGGCGGAGACACCGACGTCCCGCCGGTCACTGTCCCGGCGTCGCCGCCGCCGGTTCCCGTCCCGGAACCACCGCCGGCGCCGCCGCCGTTCGAGACGCCGCCGTCGGGCGTGGTCCCGTGCGGCGGGCCGCCGTCGGCGACACCGCCATCGGTCGAGCCGTCGGAGGGCGGGGGCTCGGCCGGCGTCGCGCTCAGCTCCGCCTCGCCGGTGCCGCCGAAGGCGCCCAGGTTGATCCGCCCGCCGTTCGGCGCCGGCTCGGCCGAGAAGTCGTCGCTGGGATCGCCGCGGTCGGTGGAGCTCTGCTGCCCGGGCAGGTGCAGGTCCCGGCCCGCGAAGTCCAGGAACGACACCGCGGCGGACAGATCGGTCGGCGCGGCGGCCAGCCCCTGGTAATCCGCCACCGCGTTCCCGCTGACGTCATTGAACTGGCTGACCAAGGTGTCGGCATGGTCCGCGACCAGACCGGTGTAGTTGCCGGTCACCAGGCTGTTCTTCACCAGCAGCGAACCGAACGACACGGCGGCGCGCCCGTTCGCCACCAGGGTGCCGTTGCGCAGCAGGGCGGTGCCCGCCGCGCCGACGTTCACGCCGGCGTCGCTGCTGTCACGCACGATGATGTTCGTCAGGCGGGCGTCGTGCACCGCGCCGACGCTGATGCCGGTCCGGGCCCCGGCGACGGTCAGGCTGCGCACCTGCGTCGGCTGGCCGGTCGCCGACCCGTCGAGGGCGATGCCCGTGTCGCGCCCGGTGGCGTCGATGATCGTCCGCTGCGGGCCGGCGCCCTCCACGGTCACGCCGGCGGGGACGCGCAGCGTCTCCCCGGCGCGCATCCTGCCGGCGCCCACGTGCACGACGTCACCCGCGTGCGCGATCGCCAGCGCCGTCGCCAGGCTGGGTTGGGGCGTGCCGCCGACGGACACCGGAGGCGTCTCCTCGACGGTCAGCGTCTGCGGCGCCGACCAGTCGGACCAGGCGCCCTGGCTGTCGCGCGCCCGCACGGCCACGACGTAGGTCTTGCCGACGTCCAGGTTCGCCGCCAGCCGCCAGGTCGTGTCGGTGGTCGTGATGCTGTAGGTCCACGACTCCAGCACCTCGCCGTCGCTGTCCAGCCGGGCCTGGTAGGTGAGCGCCTGCCCTTCGGGATCCATGGGCGCGGCCCAGCGCACGACGGGCGCGACGTTGTTCACCGCGCGCGTCGCGCCGTCTGCCATCGCGGGCGAGCCGGGGGGCAGGTTCCCCCGCGATGCCCAGCTGTGCAGGGTACCGCCCGTGGTGGCGAGGAAGCTGCGCCCGTTCGCCAGGATGGGCGACGCGCCGGACGGCCCCGCGGCGGTCAGCGTGCCCAGCACGGCGCCGCTGCCGGCGTCCAGCGCCCGCACCGACGTGGTCAGCGTCGACGCGGCCAGCAGGTAGGGTGCGGCCGAGCCCGTGCCCCCCATTCGTCCATAGACGGCGGGCGTCGGGCACAGCCAGTTCTTCGGGATGTCGTTGAACGACGAAGCGAGCTGCCGCCCGTTCGCCTGCTGCCAGGCGATGGCGCCGCTGGTCAGATCGAAGGCGACCACCGCCTCGCGCAGCAGGAAACGGTCGGCGGTCCCGTCCTTGTCGGTGTCCAGGTAGTCGTCGAAGCGGAAGTCGACGATCAGGTTGCTGTTCGTCGCCGCCACCGACGAGACGGAGAAGTCGCGGCCCAGGGACGTCCCGGTGATGTCGGGCGCCGGCGCGGGCAGGTCGATGGGCCAGCCGGCGACGGGGGCGCCCGTGGCGACGTCCACCGCGTGCAGGCGACCGCTCGAGCCCCCGGGAAGGAAGTAGGCACGCCCGCCCGCCAGCAGCGGCGCCGACAGGTTGACGATCCCGCCCGCCTCGTACTTCCAAAGCTGCTTGCCCGACGCCAGATCGAACGCCACGTAGTGGCCCTCGTTAGCGCCGATGATCAACCGCGTGCCGTCGGAGGCCGCGGCCGAGTTGCTGAACGGCGCCAGGGAATCGGCCGCGCTCTCCCAGATGGTGTCGCCGCTGGCCGGGTCCAGGCGCAGCAGCGTGTCGCCGGGAAACCCCCGCGCCACGATCAGGCTGGCGCCCGCGATGACGGCCGACGACCGTCCCAGACCGCCCAGCGATTTCTGCCAGGCGAGCTTTCCGCTGGCCAGATGTAGCGCGTACAGCTTCCCGTCCAGCGACGTGAAGAAGACCTTCCCGTTCAGCAGCGCGGGCGTCCCCTGCACGCCGTCGTTCGCGGTGAACTGCCACAGCGCCCGGCCGGTGGTGGCGGCCAGACCGTAGACGTTGCCGTCCATCGCCGCCACGACGGCCACGCCGTCCGCGACGACCGGGCTGGCGACCAGCTGCGCGCCGTGAGGCGCCGTCCAGGACCACGGTTGACTGGACCAGCTGCCGCTCGACCGCTCGCCGGTCCGGTGGGCCAGCGACGAATCGAAGCCGCCCATCGTCCAGTCATCGGCGAACGCGTGGCCGCCAGCCGCCGACAGAAGCGCGGTCGCGACGACGATGTGGCGGGCGTGGGTCATGGCCGGGGCGAAGACGGGGCCTCCTCCTGCTCATCGACACAACGACCGCGGACTGAAGCGTGCTCCGTACCCCGTACCCCAGGGCTGGTAGGCGCACGCACCTACCCGGGCCAGGGGAGGGGCCGGGTAGGCAAACCGGTCCGCCTGCCTACACCGCCGCGCTGAAGCCGTTTCGCTCGGCCACCAGCGCGCGCAGCGCCGCGCTCAGCTTCTCGCGGACGTCCTTGGGCAACGCGGCGATCGTCGCGGGCGGCTTGGCGGCCTCGGCGAACAGCTGCTCGCGCAGCGCGCGACCCTTCTCGGTGACGGCCAGGATCTTCACTCGCCGGTCGTGCTCGGACGCCCGGCGCTCGATCAGGCCGCGCGCCTCCAGCTTGTCGACCACACCGGTCACGTTCGAGGCGTCGCACACCATGTTCTCGGCGAGGGCGTTCATCGCCATCGGCATCTGCGGATCCAGCAGCCGCAGCGCCAGACCCTGGGTGGTCGTCAGCCCCAGGCCGTCGCAGACTTCCGTCCACCAGACGCGCTGGGTGAGCGAGAATTCGATGAGCAGTTCCCACAGCTCGTCGCCGGCCGGGGAGGCGGCGAGGGAGCGAACGGCGGTGCGGGAGAGGCGTTTCATGAAGCTTCACACTATTTCATTGTCACACAGTTGACAACCTAAACGATTGGGAACATACATCAACGCACAAAATGCGATCGCAGTTTCCGACGGAAATTCAGCCAGGAGTGTCGACGATGAGAGGTTCGTTGCGGGTGGACTTGCGACTGTCGGGACGGTCCAATAGCCGGCCAGGGCCGGGCCTGTCGCGCTGGGGATTCCTGGTGGTCGCCGCTGCCCTGGGGGCGGCGGGCTGCGCGAAGTCGGAGGCCCAGCCGATCCCGGCGGCCGCGGCGCAGGCCGAGGCGCCCATCGCCGTGCGGACGGCCCCGGCCGCCACGGTGAAGGTGCCCAAGACGCTGACGCTGTCGGGCAGCTTGATCGGGGCCGAGCAGGCGCAGGTGGCCGCGGGCGCCACCGGCAAGATCCTGGCGACCTACGTCGAGCGCGGCTCGGTGGTCAAGAAGGGCGCGGTGCTGGCCAAGCTGGACACGCGCATCCTGGGCGCGCAGTCCGACGAGGCCGCCGCCCAGGTCGAGACGCTGCGGGCGCAGGAGGCGCAGGCCAAGCTGGACTGCGATCGCACGCAGCACATGTTCGACAAGGGCGCCATCGCCAAGGCGGACTTCGACAAGGCGCAGACCCAGTGCGTGACGTCGCGGTGGTCGCTGGCCGCGGCGCAGGCGCGGCGAAATCAGATCGCCGAGTCGCTGAAGGACGCGCAGATCCGCGCGCCCTTCTCGGGGCTGGTCGTCGATCGCGCCGTCTCGGCGGGGGAGTGGGTGCGCCCGGAGACGCGGGTGGTGACGCTGGTGTCCGTGGAGGGGCTGCGCGTGGCGCTGACCGTGCCCGAGAACGACGTCTCACGCATCAAGCAGGGCATGCCGGTCGAGTTCCACACCTCCGGCGGCGACAAGCGCTACGCGGGCCACATCAAGTACATCGGCCCGTCGGTGCGCGAGCAGAGCCGCGACGCGGTCGTGGAGGCGACGGTCGACAACCCGCCGCCCGATCTGCGGCCCGGGATGTTCGTGACCGCGCAGCTGGCGCTGGGCGAGGACACGGTGCCGTCGGTGCCGAAGTCGGCCGTGCGGAACGACGGCAGCGGCAAGCGCGTCTTCGTGGTGGCGAACGGCCGCGTCGAGGAGCGGGTCGTGCAGTCGGCGGAGGAGCGCGGCGGCGCGGTCCCCGTCCTGAACGGGGTCAAGGCGGGGGAGCTGGTCGTGCTGAACGTGACCCCCGACGTTCGTGACGGCGCCCGGGTGAAGTGAGGACATCATGCAGTGGCTCGCCAGCATAAGCGTCCGCAGGCCCGTCTTCGCGACGGTGATGATCCTGGTCATCGTCGTCGTCGGCATCGTCGGCTACAAGAACCTCAGCCTCGATCGCTTCCCCAAGGTCGATCTGCCCATCGTCACGGTGATCACCCAGCTGCCGGGCGCGTCGCCCGAGCAGGTGGAGACCGAGCTGTCCGACAAGATCGAGGAGTCGATCAACACGATCAGCGGCATCGAGGAGCTGCGCTCCATCTCCACGGAGGGGGTGTCGCAGGTCGTGGTCTCGTTCAACCTGGACAAGAACATCGACACCGCCACGCAGGAGGTGCGCGACCACCTGTCCACCGTCCTGTCCGAGCTGCCCGAGGGGACGAAGACGCCGGTGGTCAGCAAGCTGGATCCCTCCGACGCGCCCATCCTGTCGGTGGCGCTGGAGTCGGCGCGTCCGGTGCGCGAGGTCACCGAGTACGCGGATCACGAGCTGCGCCAGGCCCTGGAGAACGTGTCGGGCGTCGGCCAGGTCAGCATCCTGGGCGGTCGCAAGCGGCAGATCCAGGTCTTCGTCGACGCCAACAAGCTGCGGAGCGCCGGCCTGTCCGTGGTGGACGTGCAGCGGGCCATCGTGGCGCAGAACCTGACCACGCCGGGCGGGGACATCGACACGGGACCGCAGCGCTTCACGTTCCGGGTGAAGGGCCGCGTGGCCAGCCCCGAGGCGCTGGGCGAGATCGCCATCCGCGACGTGGCCGGGCACCCCATCCTGGTGCGTGACGTGGCCACCGTCGTCGACGGCGAGGAGGAGCCGGAGACGGCCGCGCTGGTCGAGGGCAAGCAAGCCGTGCTGCTGCAGATCCGCAAGCAGTCGGGCGAGAACAGCGTGGCGGTGGTCGACGCCCTGCGCGCCCGCATGAAGGAGTTCGAGCCGGCGCTGCCCGCCGGCTACAAGCTGCGCGTGGTGCGCGACTTCACCGAGGTGACCCGCACCAGCGTCGCGGCCGTCAAGGAGCACCTGACCATGGGCGCGCTGCTGGCGGCGCTGGTCGTGCTGCTGTTCCTGGGCAACCTGCGCAGCACCATCATCGCGGCGCTGGCCATCCCCACCTCGATCGTGGGCACCTTCCTGGGCATGTGGCTGATGGGCTTCACGCTGGACACCATCACGCTGCTGGCGTTGGCGCTGGCGGTCGGCATCGTCATCGACGACGCCATCGTCGTGCTGGAGAACATCTTCCGCTTCATCGACGAGAAGAAGATCCGGCCCATGCCGGCCGCCATCTACGCCACCAAGGAGATCGGTCTGGCCGTGCTGGCGACCACGCTGTCGCTGCTGGCGGTGTTCTTGCCGGTCGCCTTCATGAACAGCATCCCGGGCCGCTTCCTGAAGAGCTTCGGCCTGACCATGGCGGTCGCCATCGCCATCTCGCTGTTCGTGGCGTTCACGCTGACGCCGATGCTGTCGTCGCGCTGGCTGCGCCTGGATCCGCGGCCCGAGAGCGAGCGGCAGAAGAACGTGCTGCAGCGGGTGGTCGACGTCTTCTATCGCCCCATCGAGCGCGCCTACATGGCGGTGCTGGGCTGGGTGGTCCACCCGTGGCGCCGCTGGATCGTGGTGGCCATGTGCGTGGTGGCGCTGGTGGCCATCGGCCCGCTGGCGAAGAGCATCCCGGGCGGCTTCTTGCCCAAGAACGACGAGGCGCAGTTCCAGATCGACGTGCGCACGACCGAAGGCACCAGCCTGGCCGCGACCGCGCTGGTGGCCGAGCGGATGGCCCGCCAGGTGCGCGAGTGGCCCGAGGTGACGTCGACGGTGGTGACCATCGGCGACAACTTCCAGAAGACGCCCAACGTGGCCTCGGTCTTCGTGCGCCTGTTGCCGCCGGACCAGCGCAAGCAGTCGCAGGACGACCTGCAGCAGCGGGCGCGCCGCGAGATCCTCCCCACGCAGCCGAAGGAGTACCGCATCTCGGTGTCGCAGGTCCCCGCCTTCGGCGCCGGCACCTTCGCGAACGCCATCGTGCAGTACACGCTGATGGGGCCCGATCTCGGCAAGCTGACCGAGTACTCGGACTACATCACCAAGAAGATGAAGGAGATCCCGGGCGCGGTGGACATCGACACCACGTTCGTGGCCGGGAACCCCGAGGTGGTCGCCGAGGTGAACCGGCGCAAGGCCGCCGACCTGGGCGTCAGCGTCGCCGATGTCGGCCTGGCGTCGCAGTTGCTGATCGGCGGCGTCAAGGTGTCGCGCTTCGAGGACCGGGGCCGCGAGTACGACATCCTGGTGCGCGCCAGCCTGCCTTACCGGGACAACCCGGCGGCCCTGGGCGAGCTGACGGTGCCCTCGACCAAGGTGGGCACGGTGCCGTTGCTGGACGTGGTCCAGCTGACCCACGCCGAAGGCCCGTCGAAGATCGACCGCCTGGCCCGCCAGCGGCAGGTGACGTTCCTGGCCAACACGGCGCCCGGCGTGGGCGGCGGCGAGGTGGGGGCGGCGCTCGAGAAGATCGTCGCCGGGATGCACCTGCCTGCCGAGTACCGCTTCTCTGCCTTCGGTCAGTCGAAGGAGATCAAGCGCACGGGCAGCTCGTTCATGATCGCGTTCGGCCTGGCTTTCATCTTCATGTACCTGATCCTGGCGGCGCAGTTCGAGTCGTGGTTGCACCCCATCACCATCTTGCTGGCGCTGCCGCTGACGGTGCCGTTCGCGCTGATCTCGCTGAAGGTCCTGCACCAGGGGCTGGACATCTTCACGTTCCTGGGAATTCTGGTGCTGTTCGGCGTGGTCAAGAAGAACGCCATTCTTCAGATCGACCACATCAATCACCTGCGGGCGCGCGGCCTGTCCCGGCGCGACGCCATCATGCACGGCAATCGGGACCGGTTGCGCCCCATTTTGATGACGACGGCGGCCTTCGTGGCCGGTATGTTGCCGCTGGTGTTCTCGAAGGGCATCGGCTCCGAGTTCAACCAGGCCACGGCAGGTCCCGTGGTGGGTGGGCAGATCCTGTCGCTGCTGCTGACGCTGCTGGCGACGCCCATCTTCTACACGCTGTTCGACGACGTTTCCGAGAAGTGGAACCGGCTGTGGGGACGCGTCTTCGGCAGGCGGACCGCCGAGGAGATGGGGGCCGACGAGGTCATGCCGCGGGAAGAGGATCCGGAGTTGATGGCAGCGGCGCGCCGCGCGTCGAATGCACCAAGTGCGCAAGGGGTTTCCTGATGCAGAGAGGGTCTGGCAGGCAGATGAACATGGTCCGTTACGCTCTGACGATCGGTACGACGGCTGGTTTCTTGTTCGCGGTCACGGGCGCGGCGCGCGCCGAGGCGCCCGTGGCCGTCGTGTCGGCGACCGGTTCGACTGATACGGGTGCGCGCACGCTGACGCTGGAGCAGGCGCTGGCGCTGGCCCGGCGCGCCAACCGCAACCTGGTGGTCGAACGGGCGCGGGTGGCGCAGGCGCAGGTCGGCCTGGAGCAGGCGTACAACGTCCTGTTCCCCACGCTGACCGCGCAGGGTAAGTACACGCGCAACAACGTCGGCGTGCGCTTCCCCATCACCGATCCGATGACGGGCCAGACGACGGCGTTCATCAACCTGCAGCCCGAGAATCAGCTCGACGGAACGGTGGCGTTTCAGACATTGCTGTTCGCGCCCGCGGTGTATCCCGGGTTGAGGGCCATCAAGAGCGGGGTCGAGGCCGCCGAGCAGAACATGAGGGCCGCCGAGGACGGTGTCCTGTTCAGCGTGGCGCAGGCTTTCTACGCCGTCGCGACCGCCGAGGAGGTGATCGCGGCGCGCGACTCGAACATCGCGGTCGCCAAGGCCACCCTGGACACGGCGCGGACGCGCTTCGGCGCGGGGACCGTGACGAAGCTGGACGTCGATCGCGCGGAGATCGCCGTGCTGCGGGCCGAGCAGGCCAAGCGCGAGGCCGAGCTGGCCCGGAGCCAGTCGTATCGAGCCCTGGCCACGCTGATCGAGGAGGAGCGGCCGTTCCGGGTGATTGCCCCGGAGCAGGACTTCGACTCGGCCCAGATCGACACGGTGGGCAAGGATCTGGGAAACGTGCTGCAGCTGCGGCCGGAGTTCAGGGCCTTGGAGGCGGGGGCGCGCCAGGTGGACCTGCAACGCAAGGCCGACGCCTGGCGCTGGTCGCCGTCGATCTCCGCTTTCGGCAACGCGCGCTGGTTCAACTACGACAACTTCATCCGCCAGCATCACGCCTGGGCGGTGGGCGCCACCCTGGACTGGGTCATCTTCGACGGCGGGGCACGGGACAGCGATCGCCACCTGCAGATCGCCAAGCTGCAAGAGACGATGGCCCGCCAGGACGTGCTGCGCGAGAGCATCCGCGACGACATCGAGAACGGGAAGCTGCAGGTGCACACGAAGCATCAGGCGCAGCTGACCGCCGAGCGCTCGGTGGGACTGGCCCAGGAGAGCGTGGAGCTGACCCGGACGCAGTACGAGGCCGGCAGCGCCACGCAGATCGACGTCCTGCAGGCGCAGGACGCGCTGGTCGAGGCGCAGGACGCGCTGGCGCGCGCCCACTTCGACGTCGCCCTCGCCGATCTGACCCTGCGCCGCGCCGCCGGGACGTTCCCCGAAGACCGGAAGTAGACGACCGCACGTAGGGCTGGGCTCTTCGTCAGCTCAGAGAAGGCGAAACCCGAGACCGCCCGTCGTGTGACCGACGGGCGGTGGTGCATCGGGTGGTTGCGGACGGGGCGTTTCTACTGCTTGCGCTTCTGGCCGCCTTGCACCGGGGTCGCAGCCGGTCGGCCACCGCCGGGTACCGCGGTGTTTCGCGGCGCGGGACGCGCGCCCATGCCGGACGGTGCGTTCGGCGCCTGGTGGGGCTGCGCCGCCGGAGGCGTGAAGCCGCCACCGGGGGGACGGAAGCCGCCCCCCGCGTTGGGCTGCCGCCTGCCGCCCGTCCACCGCACCGTCCGGCATGGGCCCGCGTCCCGCGCCGCGAAACACCGCGGTACCCGGCGGTGGCCGACCGGCTGCGACCCCGGTGCAAGG
>Ga0105240_10008365_pt1 | contig 14807 bp, 8 predicted proteins | sample KBSC54metaG_FD_80426 | JGI IMG/M metagenome (GOLD analysis project Ga0105240, IMG submission 80426) | Corn rhizosphere microbial communities from Kellogg Biological Station, Michigan, USA - KBS C5-4 metaG | ecosystem: Host-associated > Plants > Roots > Rhizosphere > Soil | place: Michigan, USA... | reverse complement strand
TTCCCGAACCAGAAAGTGCAGAACTAAAGGCTATCGTCGGGGGCACCGTCATAGACGGTAATGGAGGAACGCCGATTGAAGATGGAGTGATTCTTGTCGATGGACTGCGGATCATTTCAGTGGGTGACTCCTCATTGCCGATTCCGCCGCAAGCGCGCCGCATCCCGGCAAAGGGCAAGTACGTCATACCGGGTCTCATGGACGCTTACGTCTATTTGGTGGACAGCGTCACGCCCGCAACGATGATTCGATACGAAGGCCACTACGACGAGCTTGCCATTGAAGCGGCTCAATTGACCCTGCGCAGCGGAGTGACCACTGTCTTCGATGCCTGGGGTCCTCGCGATTACCTCATCAAGGCGCGTGATTCCATCAATGAGGGCGGTATCGACGCATCGCGCATCTACATTTGCGGTAATTGGATCGGCACGGGCGGGCCGTATGACAATGACATGAGACCGCAGTATTACGACACGGTCGGCCCAACATTCGCCAACCGAATCAATTCCCTATGGCAGACGAACGTTGGCCAGTCACTGACCAGGATGTCGTTGGACGATGTGCGTCGGGAGGTCAGAAAGTATGTCCAGAGCGGCATCGACTACCTGAGTTATACGGTCAACCTGCATCGACCGGGGTCGCTTCAGTATCTGGCCTTTCCGCCGCGTGTGCAGAAGGCGATCGTCGAGGAGGCGCACCGGGCTGGACTGGTGGTGAACGCCTGGCATGTGTCAACCGGCGAAGGTGTGGTCAGCGCGCTGGAGGCCGGTGTCGATCTCATGAGTTCGCTGCTTCTTTCCGAGGACACCGTACCCCTGCTCACACGAGCCCAAATACCCTGCAGCATTTCTCCAATTTCACCCAGTACGTTGCAATTCCTCAGTCGGCATCGAAATCCGGATTACTTCGATTTCACCAAGCAGCACGATAGTTTCCATCGTGCCCTGAGCGAGGCTTCGGCCCCGCTGCTGATCGGAACGCAAGGCGCCGTTTACGACGAGGACCGGTGGAACGACTGGCGGGAATTCTGGCCGGTGGAGGAGGAAAAGGCGCTTCAGTTGGGCGAAGCATTGTTCGTCTCGCTGCGGGGCGCCGAGCATCAGGGCATGAAGCCCATGGATGCCCTGATGGCGGTCACTCGAAACGTCGCCAAGGCTTTCAAGGTGGACGAGGAGCTTGGGACGCTGGAGCCCGGAAAGCTCGCAGACCTCGTGATACTCGACCAAAACCCGTTGGAAAACGCTGAACATTACCGGAGCATCTCCCTCGTGATGAAGCAGGGCCGAGTGATAGACCGAGACAGACTCCCAACCCGGAGACTTCTGACGAACCCTATGAGTCGGGGTTGCCAGTGAACAGGGATACGCAGCTTTCTGCGGCAGCGGAGATGATCCAGCGGGCCCTCGCGGGCAGCGATATACCGGGACTGGTGATCGGCATAACGGATCACGCTCAACAGCGTTGCACGATCGTCCACGGCTACGAGGATTTGAGGTCCAGGAAGCCAATGAGCCCGGACTCATGGCTGGCCATTGGGTCCACTTCCAAGTCGTTTACGGCCATTGCACTGCTGCAGCTTGCATCGGAAGGTCGTGTTGACTTGCACGCGCCTGTGGCGCGCTATCTGCCGCAGCTGGCCATCCGGTCGCCATTTGCGCCGATATTGTTGCATCACTTGATCACGCATACGTCCGGGCTGCCGAATTATCTGGTGCACACGGCGTCGTCCCGATACGCGATCGCCGCGCTCGAGGATACAGTCCCAGGTTTCGAGCCGGGCGCCCACTGGTGGTACTCGAATACGGGATATCAGTTACTGGGTTTTGTGTTGGAAGACATCGAGGGGAAGCCGTATCCCGAGATCATCCGGCGCCGAATCCTGGATCCGCTTGGAATGACCTCGACGTCCTGCGTCATCGATGATGCGCTGCGTGGCCGAATTGTCACCAGTTACGCACGCTGGCCGTACGATGGCACCTACCGTGAGGCCCCGTGGTTTGAATACTCGGCAGGCGACGGCAGCCTCGTCTCGACCGTACCCGATATGTGTGCGTATGCCCGCTTCCTTTTGAATCGAGGTGCCCCCCAAACCGGCCGGCTGCTCAGCGAAGAAGACTTTACGACACTGACGACGCCCGTGCTTCAGGACTATGCCTATGGATTGATGGTGAAGGCCATCGACGGCCGCACGATCGTAGGCCATGGGGGAAATATCGCCGGGTACCATTGTGTGTTTGACGTTTACCCGGACGATGGGTTCGGACTCGTGATTCTCAGCAGCAGCGCGATCGATGTACCCGTTCAGAAATGGATCACCGACACGTTGGTTGCCGCCTATAGCGGTGAGGAGCTTCCGCCGCCGTTCGATCGGTGGGACGCATGGAAACGGGATGTACGAGAGTTTGCGGGTGTCTATCAATCTGCGGCTAACAGCCGTGGGCCGATTCGTACCCTGGAGTTTATTCCGGCGAACGAGTCTTTATCAGTCAAGGAATACGACGAAGTCCAGCCTGTGCAGCGCATGGGGAAAGACGTATTTCGGTTAGTCAACGAGGACTCCCGCCAACTTCCTTTCATCTTCGGTCGCGCCAAGGTGACGAAGGATGAGCAGATCGTCGGGGTATCCTGCGGTGCGCAGTGGTTTGGCAAGATGGACTCCGGTCAGCAGACGGCGGTCACGGCACCGCAGAATTACGACGCCTACGTAGGGCATTTCGCGAACACGGGGCCGGAGGGTCCGGCTGCTCGTGTCTTTGTCCGCGAAGGCCGTCTCTGGGTGTTGATTTCCCTGAATGAATTCGGCACGCCCTTGTTACTGGAGCCCCTCGGCGAAGGTCTGTTTCGGATGGGTGAGGAGACCTACAGCCCCGAACGAGTTCGGTTCGATACCATCATGCATGGAACAGCCACCCGCATGATGTTCTCCGGCGTTCCCCTGTACAGGAGAGAGACTCCCTAGGGATCCGCGGGTCCGTGTGTCTTCGCGCTGGGCCTGTACATCGCAATCTTGGCCGAGCTTTGTGAATTCATCGTCCGCCGCATTGGAGTTCCAATTGAACGCGTTCTCCGCTCTCGTAGCAATCACCGTCTTTTCAACATCAACGGCGGCCGCCTCAGACCCCGCTCGTGAAGCCGACGCAGGCGGACAGCAGGCGTTTCTGGGCGTTCGCATTCTGAAGACACCGGATGCTGGAAAAGTGGAGTGGTCCGTGCAGTTACCCGCCGGATGCTCCCAATGTCGGCTGGTGACCAACCAAAACACGAGTGACCAGAGCTCGAAGGACTTCTTTTTCCATTTCTGGGCGCCGCGCTCCGCCGACAAAATCAGGGAATTGCACGTAGTTGTCGATCCTGCAAAGGTCCGGGACGTTTTAGTCGGGCGGGCGGACGTGGAATTGACGCAACGGGATTTTGGCCGTACGGAAGAGCACACGGAGGGAATGGCTCACGCTGCCTTTCGACGGGTAAGCGACGGCATCATCTTCGACGTTCCTCTGCATCCAACGGGAGCCAAGCTGCCACCCTGGGATGCCGGGGATGTCACCGAGCTATACACCTTTATCGAGACGCCAGGCGTGATCGTGCGGGTCGGACACGCCGACGAAGCACGCCGTCGAAGCGGCTACGCCTCGGGACCGTGGCCTGCGGTTGAGGCAAAAGCCGCGGTCAATCTGGAATTCGCAACGCGTAAGGCGGTCGAGCTGCTTGGGTTGGATCGGTCGTTGGCGAAAAAGGGTGTTGCGGCCATTACCATCATGAATTTCGATACCAACTCGCCGACACAGGGTCCCTTCGCGTCGCATCAGGACTGGCCCGCGCACTGGCATATGCACCTGTATTGGACGACGGCGCCGAAGACCCGCAAGGTGGGTCACTTTTACATTGGCCCGAATGGGTTACTGACCTGGAACGCCTCGCAGGATCTGCAGAATTCTCCCGCAGGAGATGCCTGGTACAACGGGGGCGAGCCGGACAAAACGACTGCGGCCGACGGTGAAGTTCTTTACACGCAGACGATCACGAAAGAGGGATTTTTCGAATTGACGTCCCCCGCTGGCACATGTCGATTGACTCCCGCGGGAGTCGGATTCGACAGCGGTGTCGATTTGACCTGTACGCGTCACCCCGCCGTCCACGGCATTCGTGCCGTGGACGATCTGTCTCGAGGTGTAATAGAGGTGTACGCGGAAGGCCGTCGTACTGCTCAGTATAACTATGACATCGATACCGGCGCGCTCAAAGCAGTCAGCAACTGATCGAAAACGGAAAGCGGGCATAAAGCTGACATGAGACGACCTATCTCCAATGAATGCGCATTTGCAGGGCTCTCGGCTCATCTCGGCGCGATGTTGTGCTCGCTGGTATTCACCACGGCGCTAGACGCTGAGATGTCCGACCATGCTGTCCCTTCCACACAAGAGCGCATGGTCGAGTGGAACATAGAGTCCCACCAAGCCTATGCCGATCCTTTTAATGAGGTGGATGTCGATGTCATCTTCAGCAAAGGCGGGCAATCCTGGCGTGTGCCGACTTTTTGGCGCGGAGGCCAAAGATGGACTGTTCGCTTCAGTCCTCCGACACCGGGCGACTATAGCTATCGTCTGGAAAGCACTGACAAGAGCAACCCCGATCTCAACGGTCACCCAGGTCACGTGACGATTACTGCCTACACCGGAAACAATCCGCTGCTGTGGCACGGCGTTCCGAGTGTAAGCAGCAACAAGCGTTATTTCCAATATGCCGATGGCACGCCATTCTTCTGGCTCGGCGACACCTGGTACACGGCCCTTTCGGATCGTTTGCCTTGGGACGGCTTCACAACGCTGACCGCCGATCGGAAGACGAAGGGATTTACCGTCGTGACGGTCTGTGCCGGCTTGGTTCCCTCTCCAGAGGAGCTCGCACCGATCGATCCTGGGTATCGCAACGAAGGAGGCCCGGTCTGGGATCCCGAGTTCAAGCAAATCAACCCCCACTATTTCGATTTTGCAGATCGGCGCATCCAATACTTGATTGATGCAGGGATCGCGCCGGCCATCGTGGGTGCCTGGGCCGACCACTTGCCCTTGATGGGCATTGCCAGATTGAAGAAGCACTGGCGTTACCTCATCGCCCGCTACGGGGCTTATCCGGTGTTCTGGGTGGGTGGTGGACAAGTCTACGATCCGCCGGAGGACACTAACCACCAGCACCCACCGACCCTGCTCGACGGCGCGAGAGTTCCGGGTTGGAGCGAGGTCATTGGCTACATCCGTGCGACCGATCCCTATCGACACCCCCTGACCGTTCATGAAGTGGGCAACGCGGGCGGCGTCAACTTACAGGACCCTTCCCTGACTGACTTCGATCTGACAGAGCCGGCGCACATGGGCTGGCCGAGTATCGGTGTCGAGGTGGCGCAGCTGAACATGCGTTACGCCCGAACAGTGGGAACGAAACCGGTCGTGGTGGGAGAAATCGGCTACGAAATGATTTATGGCACTCACCTGGAGGATTTCCAGCGTGCGGCTTTCTGGCTTGCCATGCTCAATGGCGCGGCGGGTCGCAGTTACGGGGCGGCACCCACCTACGAGGTGAACAATCCCGACAAGCCGCTGCATCGGTTCGCACAATATTCATTCATGAGCTGGGAGGAGGGCATGAATCTTCCGGGCTCTTACCAGATCGGTTTGGGCGCCCAACTCCTGCAGAAGTATCCCTGGTGGCAGATCGCGCCCCATCCCGAATGGGTCGTACCCCGGGGCACCACGCTGCTCGAGCCTCGAACCGCGGTTGACGCCGACGACTTGGGTGACCCTGCAACGATCTCGACTTCCGACGGCTCACCCACCGAGGACTTCATGACCCGACCGGAAACATTGTGGCCAGGCGGCGAATGGCAAGCGCGGCAGGGGAGCTTTCGCCGGCCGTACGCCGCCGGCATTCCCGGAAAATTCCGGGTCATTTACATTCCTTATTTCGGCTTTGTTCCAACACCTCCAACCGTGCTGCGATTGGAGAAAGGTGTGGTGTACCGTGCTTACTATTGGGAGCCGATGTCGGGCACGCGGTTCGATCTGGGGCACATCGCCCTACCGCAGCCGGGACCTTTGTTATTGACGGAGAGCTTCGACCGTCGCGAGACCGCGGATTGGTCGGAGCACGGCCCGGCCAAGGCCAGACTCGAAAAGGGAAAGCTGGTCGCGACCGGTAAAACGTTGAGTGTCACGGACAAAGTCATTGCTGAAGATCTGGTTGTCACGCTAGGAGGCCGCGGCGATGCCGGAGCCGGCGTGCTCCTGCGTTATCAGGATGTTGATAACTACATCGCCGCCGTCTATTCCGCGAAAGACAAATCTCTTTATCTCTATAGGCGCGAGGCGGGGATAGACGGCAGCCCGCTGGGGACGGTCGCAATTCCTGTACTCGGTGCACAGTTGCGTCTGAGCGCCGAGATCCGCTCGAACCTGGCGGCCGCTTCGCTGACCGATGGCGAGCAGACCTACTCGACGCCCATCGTCGATATTCTCGGCGGCTTTGCGTTTCAAGAGCCGCTCAAGAGCAAAATCCGGGCGGGGAAAGTTGGAATTTTGCACCCGGACGACGGCCTCGAGCAGCGCTTTGCTCATTTCGAGGTGCGCCAAAGTCCGATCCTCGCAAAGGATGACGCGCTCGAACGAAAACTCTACGACGCCCGTGGCACCTACCGTGGGGAGTTGAGCGGCCCCGGATGGGAGGAGTATGGAAGGAATAAAGCCATTCTTCTCGACTCCTACAGACCTGAACGCTTTCCCAGTTTCCAGGATTGGGTGCTGGTATTGAGTACCGAACCCTGATACGGCACCCCTATGCGTAAGGCGTATGGTATGCCATCATACCTTAAAGCCATTTGTTGCCAAATAGCAACCTGCTGCCAACTCTACCGAGCGCCCATCTGACGTAGACTCACAGATGAACCGACCGAAGATTCAGTTGGAAGCCCTCCGATGACGAGCCGCAAAGCTGACCCGAAGCGCTCCACTGATGCCGCGACCCCGGTCCTCAATGCCTTTGTGCGCAACCAGATAGCGCTCCGTCACTTCATCGCCCGGTTCATGCGCAATCGCTCGGATGTGGATGAGGTTGCCCAAGAGGCATTCCTGCAGGCCTTCAGTGTAGAAAAGACCGGATCCGTCGAGCAGCCCAAATCCCTGCTGTTCCGTATCGCCAAGCACCTTGCGGTGTCCCGGTTACGGCGCAAAGCGAACCAGATCGTCAGTTATCTGGAGGATTCGGTAGACTCAAACGTCTTACAAACGGAAGACTCCCCAGAGGACGAGGTCATTGCCCGCCAGACGCTCGCAGTGCATTGCGAAGCGGTGGCAGCGTTGCCGCCGCAGTGCCGGCAGGTGTATCTGCTTCGCAAGGTCCATGGCCTGTCTCACAAGGAGATCGCCGCGCACCTGGGCATTGCCGTGAGTACAGTGGAAAAGCACCTGATCAAGGGCGGACAGGACTGCAGTCGCTATGTCAAGGAGCGAACTTACAACGAGCGCGACACGGGAGACCAGCGCAGGCATGGCTGAAGCCGGTGCGGGCAGCCCCCGTGGGTGAGGTTGTCAACTTGCGCGAGCGCGAGGCCATCGAGGCAGAGGCCTGGCAATGGCTGATCAGGCTCGATGGCGATGAGCCGTTGAGTCAGGTGCAGCTCGACGCGCTGCGTGCGTGGATAGGACAGAGCTCCGCGCATCGCGATGCCCTGACTGAAATTTCCAGGTTCTGGAACAAGGCGAATATCCTCGCGCAACTCGAGGTCCCCCTGCCTTCGCGGCGCTGGGGATGGAACGGCATCCTCGGACCGCATGCGCTGAAGCTCGCGGCTGGCGTCGCGCTTCTCGGGATCGGGATAGCCATCTCACTGTGGTGGCGTGGAGGCCCGATTGACCTCAACGGGATGTATTCAACCACGATCGGCCAGCAGCGCACGCTCGAGCTCGCTGACGGATCGACGGCTCAGATCAACACCGACAGCCAGCTGAAAGTCGAATACTCGGAGCAACTGCGCAAAGTCAACCTGTTGCGCGGTGAGGCATTCTTTACCGTCGCGCCCAACGCGAAGCGACCTTTCGAAGTCTACGCCGCCGACGGGGTCATCCGTGCGGTCGGAACGGCATTCGCCGTCCACGTGCAGGGCACCCAGATCGACGTCACCGTCACCAAGGGCCAAGTGGACGTTGCACCCGCCACAGCGGGAATCGGTGACGACCCTGAATATCCTGGTACGCCCGTGCGTAGAATCGTGTCGCTGAAGGCCGGACAGACTGCATCAATCCCGAACCCGCGCGCGCAGGCACAGCCCGCGCAAGCAAGGGAGTTGACCCCACCCGAGCTGCAACAGCGCCTCTCCTGGCACGAAGGCTACTGGGTGTTCAATGGCCAGCCGCTCGATGCAGTGGTTCACGAGATCAATCGCTATTCCCCCGTAGCCCTGGAGATTGCCGATCCGAAGCTCGCCAAAGTCGCTGTCGGCGGGCGCTTCAAGGTCGGCGACCTGGATGCCTTCTACGACGTCCTGCAGACCAATTTCGGCATCCTTCCCGTCCGCGTCGACGATCGCCACATCGAGCTGCGCGCCGCGCCGGCGCGATAATTGCGCCGGTGCGAGCGGCCGCACCGCCGTCAAACTCGTCCCGTTATATAGTCCTTGCGCGACTGGAGGATTTCAATGCCTCGTGCGACGTACTTCATGTACGACCGCCACGATGCACGGCAACGAGTAGGGCCAATGGCGGATCGAAGGGGATCGTCGACAGGGTCGGCGCTTGGGCGCTTATTTTTAGCGCTCGTCGTGCCGCTTTGTCTGACGACATGGGTTGCAGCCGCGGAGTCGACGACGTACGCGATCAATCTGCCGCAGCAGAGTGTCGCGACGGCGTTGAACGGTCTGTCCGAACAGACCGGCATTCCCGTTGCATTCCCCTACGATCTCGCGAAAGACCGGATATCGAATCCGGTTGTTGGGCGCTACACGTTGACTGAGGCGCTGGACGCACTCCTGAAAGGCACAGGGCTCACCGGTGGTCTATCCGAAAAAGGGATGCTGACAATCTCGTCGGCACCCGAGTCAGACCAACGGGGAGCATCAGTGGCTGTCAGTTCAAGCGAATCAAAGGGTACCGGTCGAACCATTGTGAGTCGGTTTGCAGCAATAGTGACTGCCTTGAGCGCTGCGTTTGCAGCATCGGCGCAAGAGTCACCAGGTACTCCCGGTGCCGTGGCCCTCGAGGAGGTCATTGTCACCGCACAGAAGCGCGAAGAGCGCCTGCAGGATGTTCCGGTCCCGGTGACCGCAATCAGCGGCGAGGCGCTTGTCCACCAGCACGAGCTTCGCCTCCAGGACTACTATGCCAGCGTCCCGAGCTTGAGTCTGATCAGCGGTGGCTCGGGCGATCAAGCCCTGGCCGTTCGAGGCATCAGCTCCGGCGGCGCCAACAACAATCCATCGGTCGGTATCACCGTCGATGATGTCCCGATCGGCTCCAGCAGCAATCTGAGCAATGCCGCGTTTTTCATACCCGATCTGGATCCAAGCAATCTGCAAAGCATCGAGTTGTTACGTGGACCCCAGGGTACGCTCTACGGCGCGAGTAGCATCGGGGGTTTACTCAAGTACGTGACCGTCGACCCGTCGACGAGCTCGTTCAGTGGACAAGCGCAGGCGGATCTCACCAGCGTGCACAACGGTGATGGCGCGGGATATGGGGTGCGCGCATCGGCCAATGTCCCGTTGAGCGACTCGCTTGGAGTCCTGGTGAGCGGGTCCAAGCGCCGAGATCCCGGTTATATCGACGATCTCATCGGTAGAGATGGCGTCAATCAAGTGGAAACAAGCGGCGGCCGCGTGGCCACCTTGTGGCGACCCACGGACGCATTCAGCGTCAAGTTGGCAGCTCTGTTTCAGAACACCGACGCAGATGGCCGGTCTTACGCCGACCCCAGTCTCGGCGACTTGAAGCAGAGTACGACGGCGAAGTCGGGTGTCTGGTTCATCCGTTTCCGCCTCTATACGGCGAATATCTCGGCGAAGTTGGGCGGAGTCGACCTGGCCTCGATCACGGGTTACAGCATCAACAAAATGTCCTATGGAAACGATCTGAGTAGTAACACCTTCTTCACCGGGGCGGCCAACCAGTATTTCGGCGTCCAAGGCGCCTTCGGTACCACGGAATCGGAAACCAGGAAATTCACACAAGAGATCCGCTTGTCATCGACCCTAGGCAAAGTCGACTGGCTCGTCGGCGGGTTCTATACCGACGAGCGCGTGCCTTCACGGCAGCCCATTTATGCTTCGAATCCAACGACGGGGCAGGTGGCCGGGCAACTCATAGACTTCAGCTTCCCGACCACATTCCGCGAAGCCGCCGTGTTCGGTGACCTCACGGTCCACTTTACAGACCGGTTCAATGTTCAGTTTGGCGGCCGCGAGACCCACAATCATCAAGAGTACAACGAGCATGACACCGGAGCTCTCCTGGGAGTCTTCGGCTATCCATCGCCGGCGGACTTCGGGCCTACCATTACGCGTGAAAGCTCGTTTACCTATCTCGTGACGCCGCAGTTCAGGATTTCCCCCGACCTGATGACGTACGCCCGCTTCGCGTCGGGCTATCGACCTGGAGGCCCCAACGCGGAATCCAGTTTCGGTCTTACGGAGAAGTTCGGCGCGGACAAGACCTACAACTACGAGCTCGGAATCAAGGGGGACCTGCTCGACCATGACCTCTCATTCGACGCGTCGTTGTACTACATCGACTGGAAGGACATGCAGCTCAGTCTGGAGCGATTCGGGCTCTTCTTCCTGACCAATGCTTCGAGCGCCAAGTCGCAGGGTGCCGAGCTTTCGGTTGCGGCTCGACCTTGGAGGGGCATGGTCGCTACGGCGTGGGTGGCGTGGAATGATGCGAAATTGACTTCCAACATTCCTGCCGAAGCCGGCAACGCCGTCTCGGGTGACGCCTTGCCTTACAGCAGTCGCATTTCCGGTAACCTCTCCCTGAACCAGGATTTCTTCGTCACGAATAACTGGACGGCATTCCTGGGAGGGAGCGTGAGCTATGTCGACGATCGCAAGGGAGACTTCGTGCGCGGGACCGCCGTTCGACAGAGCTTCCCTTCCTATACGAAGACGGATCTGAAGGCAGGACTGCGGTACGAGTCCTGGACATTGACCGCATTCCTCAACAACGCTACCGACCAGCGCGGAATTCTCAAGGGCGACCCGTCGGTGCCCGGATCCCTTGCGTATATTCAGCCTCGTACGGCCGGCTTGTCGATTGGCAAGATATTTTGAGTGCGACGAAACCCCGGCGTCACTTCATGGCAGCAGTCGCCGGAGGTCTTGCCTCCGTCGCGCCATCGTCATTTCCCGCAGATCTCAGTCCGGTAGGCACGATGATCGGCGACGCCCCGATTGTGGCATTGAGCGAGGCCTCGCATGGCGTTCCTGAGCCACTCGAATTCCGTAATCGGCTGTTTGAATACCTCGTCGAGAACAAAGGCTTCACGGCGATTGCCCTCGAGTCCGGCATCGTCGAAAGCCGCGTAGTGCACGACTACGTGCTGGGTGACTCGAGCGCGTCAGAGGATACCGCACTCGCTGAGGGTATCAGCTGGACCTTCGATCGTTTGCCACAGAATCGTGCGTTGGTCCGCTGGATGAGGGATTACAACAGGCACTCCCGGAACGGACGGCAGATCCATTTTTATGGATTCGACGTCCCGGGAAGTCCGGGCGAGCCCAACGCCAACCGCGGCATGGCGACGGCGCTGCTGGAGGCCATGCGGTATCTGTTCCGCGTCGACTCCCACGCGGCCCAAGCGCTTCAGCATCGGCTCGAACCGCTGATCGAAAATCTTCGTTTCGATTTTCAACGAACCGGCGATTCGCCCGGTTATGACCGGTTGAGTCGCGTCGAACGCGATGGCTTGACGGCCCTCATCGCAGATCTGAATGCCCTGATGCGGCAAAACAAGAACAAATACGCTGCGGCCACCTCGACGAATGACTATGAGTGGGCGCACCGCGCGGCCATCGGTGCAGAGCAAGCCGATAGCTGGCTGCGGGAGATTCCGCTCGACTGGGTACCCTCTCGCGATCCACTCGTTCTCCCGAGCGCTCAAACCCGATTTTTTCCCACGGCGACCGATCTCCGCGACCGTGCCCAGGCCGAAAATCTTGAGTGGATCATTGGGCGCGAAGGCCCGAGTGGGAAAGTTCTCGTCTTCGGTCATCGATATCATCTGAGCGCCGCGACTGTCAAAGTGGCCTGGGCAGGCTGGCGAGAACAGGTACCAATGGGCACCTATCTGCGTGAGCGTTTCGGCAAGCGGTTTGTCACCATTGGAAATCTCACTGCAAGGGAAGCACGCGAGCTGGGCCAGTCGTCGTTTCTGCTGGATCTACGCGCGGCGCCACCTTCGATCGCGGATTGGCTCACGGGCGAGCAGTCCTTGGGGCAGGGGAGCAGTGCGATGCGCTTATCGCTCGGCCGCGCCTTCGACGCGCTGTTGTATCTCGACACCGCAGCGTCGGCGTATGAGCCCTAGACTGATTTCCGGTGAGATGTATCGCCGATATGTCCTTGTGGTGCTGACACTGGTCTACACACTGAATCTGCTCGATCGGGGACTGATGGCGCTGCTGTTGCAGCCGATCAAGGAAGATCTGCACTTGAACGATACGCAGCTCGGGCTCTTGACCGGCATAGCGTTCGGAATCTTCTACGCCACACTGGGCTTGCCCATTGCACGATGGGCGGACCGAGGCAATCGAGTGAGCATCGCGTCTGTTGCCATTGGGCTCTGGGGCCTTACGGTGATGGCCTGTCTTTGGGTGTCCAACTTCGCTCAGATGATGCTGGCGCGCGTCGCGGCAGCCGTCGGAGAGTCTGGCTGTCAGCCACCCACGTATTCCCTGGTCGGGGACTATTTTCCGGGCGCCGCGGAGCGCAGCCGCGCGATGGCCATCTATTGGGTGGCAACGCCGCTCGCAGCGCTCATCAGCTTCATCGTGGGCGGTTGGGTCAATGAGCAGTATGGATGGCGACTCACATTTTTCCTCATGGGTATTCCCGCACTGCTGGTCGCCGTGCTGGTCAAGCTGACCATCACGGAGCCTCGAACCCAAAGAAGCTCATCCGTCACGGGCGGGCCTCGACCGAACATCGCAGCGATCCTCAAAGTGTTGTGGAGTCAGCGAGCGGCGCGCCATTTGATCGTTGCCATCGTGTTGCTCTGGATGAGCTGGATCGGTCTCGGCTCTTGGGAAGCCGCGTTCATGATGCGCAGTCATGGCATGAACACCGCCGAGGCCGGTCTCGGCTTCGGATTGATTTACGGCATCGGGGGCGGCGTTGGCATCCTGCTCGGCGGGTATGTTTCCGCACGCTGGTACGGTCAGGATGAGTCCCAGCAGTTACGCCTGAGCGCCACACTGATCGCAGTGCAGGTGCCGTGCTACGCGTTGTTTTTGCTCTTGGCACCAAAGTGGCTGGCGCTTTCGGCGTTAGCGCCCGTGGTGGTCATGGGGAATTTCTTCTTCGGCCCGACCTTTGCGTTGCTGCAGCGGCTGGTGGCCGATGATATGCGGGCCACGACGTTGGCCGTCGTGATGCTGTTTGCCAATCTCATCGGCATGGGTGCGGGCCCGCAGCTCGTAGGAATTCTGAGCGATGTCTTGTCGCCCCGGCTGGGGAGTGATTCTTTGCGGTACGCCATGCTGATCACCTCGCTCGTGGCGCTCTGGGCCGCAGGGCACTTCGGGCTTGCAGCGCGAACCGTGAAGGCAGATCTCGCAGCGGTGGCGCGATGAGCGCGTTTATCGCGGGCTCATTATTCACGACGATCATGCAATGGGGCCTCAAGATTCCGCTGCGGGACGGCGTTCAACTGAACGCGACAGCCTACCTGCCCGGCAGGTCTTGCGTGTCCGCACCCGCGATCTTCACTCTGACGCCCTACGTCGGCCAGCGCTATCACGACGAGGCGGTGTGGTTTGCCTCGCAGGGTTATCCATTTCTGACGGTGGATGTTCGCGGGCGCGGCAATTCCGAAGGTGTATTCAATCCCCTGGTGCACGAGGCGGACGACGGCTTCGACGTCGTGGAGTGGCTGGCGCGCCAGTCCTATTGCAACGGCAAGGTGGCGATGTGGGGCGGCTCCTATATGGGACATGTGCAATGGAGGACAGCCGCGGCGCGACCGCCTCATCTGACCACCATCGTTCCGGTCGCCTCGCCCTACGCGGGTGTTGACTTCCCCATTCGCAAGAACATCCCGACGACTTATTTGATGCAGTGGGTGACGCTCGTATCGGGCCGCACGGCGCAGGACATTCTCTGCGCAGGTCCAGAGGGTTTCTGGAGCCTGCAGTTTCGCGATTGGCTGAAGTCCGGGGAACCGTTCAAGTCACTGGATACCTTCGTGGGGAACCCGTCCCCGATCTTTCGGGAATGGATCACACATCCGCATCAGGACGACTATTGGGACCGCCTGAATCCCACCCCGGCACAATATGCCGCCTTGGCGCTTCCCGTACTGACGATCACGGGTATCTATGACGGCGACCAGCTGGGTGCGCTAGCGCATTATCGCGCGCACTTGAGAGCAGCCCCGGCCTCCGTACGCGCTCAGCATTATCTGGTCATCGGGCCCTGGGAACACGGTGGCATGCGCACCGCGCAAGGGCAATGCGGCGGGCTCAAAACAGGACCTGAGAGCCTCCTCGATTTTCGCGAGCTGCATCGGCAGTGGTATGCCTGGACGATGCAAGGCGCTTCGAAGCCCGAGTT
>Ga0105240_10008364_pt1 | contig 14807 bp, 14 predicted proteins | sample KBSC54metaG_FD_80426 | JGI IMG/M metagenome (GOLD analysis project Ga0105240, IMG submission 80426) | Corn rhizosphere microbial communities from Kellogg Biological Station, Michigan, USA - KBS C5-4 metaG | ecosystem: Host-associated > Plants > Roots > Rhizosphere > Soil | place: Michigan, USA... | reverse complement strand
GTGAACTCCCTGGCATGCTCGATGTAGTTCTTGCCCACGCACATGATGTTGCGCAATGGCAGCGGGACCGGCGCCTTGAGCTTCACGGCCGAGAGCGCGATCTTCTCGCCCGAGGCGTCGACCTTGCCCGGAGTGCGGAAGAGATCGTTCATCTCGGTGATGCCCTTGAGCGCGGTCACGCTCTCGCCGGCCTTGTCGACCAGCCCGACGAACGTCCTGCCCTTGTGTTCCACGGTCGCAAAACGCATCTCGGCTCCTATTTCGGCCAGGTCGCGGGCTCGCCCGCCTTGATCCAGGCCGCGTAGTCGGCCTTGGTCCGGTCGTTGGGCGGATAGACGCCCGGAATCTCGCGGCCCTGGCCGATGCGGATGGCGACGAATTTCTCCAGCCGCTCCTGCTCGAAAGAGTCGCGCGCAACCTCATCCGCCAAATGCCGCGGCACGACGATGGCGCCGTCCTCGTCGGCCACGATCACGTCGCCGGGATAGACCGGCACGCCGCAGATGCCGAGCGGCGTCTGGACCTCGACGGGATGCAGGTTCGCCATGCTGGGCGGCGCGGCCGACGCCGTGCAGTAGACCGGCCAGTCGAACTTGCCGATCACCGGCGAGTCGCGCATGGCGCCGTCGCTCAACACGCCCGCTACGCCGCGCACCTTCAGCCGCAGCGCCAGGATGTCGCCCAACGTGCCGGAGCGCGTGTTGCCTTCGGTGCCGATCACCAGCACGCAACCGGCTGGCGTTTCCTCGATCGCCGCGCGCTGGGCGGTCGGCGGATCGGCGGGAGTCGGCGGCTTGTCGAGATCCTCGCGGGCGGGAATGTAGCGCAGCGTATACGCCGGCCCGACCATGCGCGCCGCCTTGGGATTGAGCGGCTTCACGCCGCCGATCGCGCAGTTGCGGAAGCCCCGTTTCATCATCTGCATCGAGACGGTGGCGGTGCTGGCGTACAGGAAGTTCTTGACGGTGTCGGCCGACAGCGGCGCGGTGGTCATTGAAAAATCTCTCCCGTTACCCGTTTGCCTCCCCCGTCATACGGGGGAGGTGGCCGAAGGCCGGAGGGGGAAGGCCTCAGTCGAAGCGCCCATCCATGTCCCGATGATACATCGCCGCAAAGATGGTTTCGACGACGGAGTCGGTCTCCCGAAGAACCTGACCATTCCAGAAGCGAAGAACGCGAAAGCCGCATGACCTCAGGAATGCATCGCGATTGGCGTCGTATGGCGCATCTCTGACGTGTTGGCTGCCGTCGAGCTCGATGGCAATCCCCGCCTCGAGGCATACGAAGTCGCACACGTAGCGACCGATCGTGTGCTGGCGACGAAATTTCAATCCGGCGAGCTGACGCCGCCGCAGGCGGCTCCACAAATGCTTTTCAGCGGGTGTCGCGTTGTTGCGCAGCTCACGAGCGTAATCATGCATGCGCTCGCCAACTACAACCTTCTGACAAAAATAGGGCGGAGATACAATCTCCGGTTGCTTCCCCCTCCCTAACCCTCCCCCGTATGACGAGGGCGGGGACTTGATCTCAGAGCAGCGAGCCCTGGTTGCCGCTGCCGCCGTCCTTGCGGCGCGGCGGCGCGGTCGGCGCCGGACGCGGCGTCGTGGCCGTGGCGTCGGTCACCCGCGCGCCGACCTTGCCGTCGGCGAATTCGATGCTGAGCGTGTCGCCGCTGCGGGCGCCGGCGGCGGCGAGCACGGGCTGGCCGTCCTGGTCGCGCACCAGCGCGAAGCCACGGCTCAGCACGGAATGGAAGGAGTAGCTCTCGAGCAGCTTGCCGATCTGGTCCACCCGATCGGCGGCGCGCCCGAACAGCTCGCCGCTGTGGCGCTTCAATCGCTCGCCGTACTGGGTCAGACGGTCGTTGGTGTGCACGATCCTCTGCTGCATCTCGCTCTTGAAGCGCTCGCCCGCCGCCCTGAGCGCGCGCGCCTCGCCGGCAATCAGCTGCTGCTTGACCTCGATCACGCGCCGCGGGCCCATCAGCAGGCGTTCGCCCGCCACGTCGAGGCGCTGCTGGCGCTCCTCGATCAGGCGATGGGGATCGCCCAGCCCGCGCGCCAGGCTGCTGAGCGCGAAGGCCGCGTCGCGCAGGCCGCGATTGAGCGACGCTACCGTGCGCTTGCCGTAGTCGAGCACCTCGGCCAGCAGGTCGGCGCGCACCGGCACCGCCATCTCGGCCGCCGCCGTCGGCGTGGGCGCGCGGCGGTCGGAGGCGAAGTCGATCAGGGTCGTGTCGGTCTCGTGGCCGACCGCGGAAATCAGCGGGATGGCCGAGCCCGCGGCGGCGCGCACGACGATTTCCTCGTTGAAGGCCCACAGGTCCTCGAGGCTGCCGCCGCCGCGCGCCACGATCAGCACGTCGGGGCGCGGCACCGGACCTTCCAGCGGCAAGCGGTTGAAGCCCGCGATGGCCGCGGCCACCTCGCCGGCGGCCTTCTCGCCCTGGACGGAGACCGGCCACACCAGCACGCGGCGCGGGAAGCGGTCGGCCAGGCGATGCAGGATGTCGCGAATGACGGCGCCCGACGGCGAGGTGACGACGCCGATCACCTCGGGCAGGAACGGCAGCTCGCGCTTCTTGTCCTGGTCGAACAGACCTTCGGCGGCGAGCTTCTTGCGCCGGTCTTCCAGGAGCTTCAGCAGCGCGCCTTCACCCGCGAGCTCGAGCCGGTCGACGATGATCTGGTAGCGCGAGGAGCCGGCGTAGGTCGTGAGCTTGCCGGTGGCGATGACCTCCAGCCCCTCCTCGATCTTGATGCCGAGGCGCGGAATGGTGCCCTTCCAGGCGACACCGTCGATCACGGCGTTCTCGTCCTTCAGGCGGAAATAGCAGTGGCCGGACCGCGGGAACGACGGCTGGCTGACCTCGCCGCGCACGCGCACGCGCGGGAACGCCGTCTCGATCTCGCGCTTGAGGGCGAAAGAGAGCTCGGAAACCGAGAATTCCGGGATATTTCCGGGTCCCGCGGCGGGTTCGGGGTTATCCATTGGGCCGTTACCCTAGCCGCTTGTGGACCCTGCGGAAACTATGGTCAAAGCATCGCCATGCGAATCCTGGTGGTCGGCGGCGGTGGCCGCGAACATGCGCTGTGCTGGGCCATCTCGGCCTCGCCGCTGTGCACGAAATTGCTCTGCGCGCCAGGCAATCCCGGCATCGCCACGGTGGCCCAGTGCATCGACGTGCCCGCCGAGGACGTCGAGGGCCAGGTGGCGCTGGCCATCGCCGAGAAGATCGACTTCGTCGTCGTCGGCCCCGAGATCCCGCTGGTCGCCGGCCTCGCCGACCGGCTGACGAAAGTCGGCATCAAGGTGTTCGGCCCGTCGGGCCAGGCCGCCCAGCTCGAGGGCTCGAAGGGCTTCACCAAGGATCTCTGCCGGCGGCACAACATCCCGACCGGCGCCTACGAGCGCTTCACCGATCTCGACAAGGCGATCGCCTACGTGAAGGCACAAGGCGCTCCGATCGTGGTCAAGGCCGACGGCCTGGCCGCAGGCAAGGGCGTCGTGGTCGCCGAGACCGTCGAGCAGGCGGTCGCCGCCGTGCGCGACATGCTGGCCGGCAACCGCTTCGGCGCCGCCGGCGCCTCGGTCGTGGTCGAGGAATTCCTCGACGGCGAGGAGGCCAGCCTGTTCGCGCTCTGCGACGGCGAGCACGCGCTGGCGCTGGTCGGCGCCCAGGACCACAAGCGCGCCTTCGACGGCGACAAGGGGCCGAACACCGGCGGCATGGGCGCCTACTCGCCCGCACCGATCCTCGACCAGGCGATGGTCGACCGGGCGATGGCGGAAATCGTGCTGCCGACCGTGCGGGCGATGAGGGCCGAGGGCATGCCCTTCAAGGGCGTGCTCTATGCCGGCCTGATGATCGGCAGGAACGGCCCGAAGCTGATCGAATACAACTGCCGCTTCGGCGATCCGGAGACCCAGCCGATGATGATGCGGCTCAAGTCCGACCTCGTGCCGGCCCTGATCGCCTGCGCCGACGGCGGGTTGAAACATCTCGACCTGCGCTGGTCGGACGACGCCGCGCTCACGGTGGTGATGGCCGCCAACGGCTATCCCGACGCCTATAAAAAGGGTTCCGAGATCAGAGGCCTGGAGGCCGCCGGTAAGGTCGAGGGGGTGCAAGTATTCCACGCCGGCACCAGGGCCGAGGGCGGCCATATCGTGGCCAACGGCGGTCGGGTGCTGAACGTCACCGCCAGCGCCCCCACGATCGAGGAGGCCCGGGCGCGGGCCTACAAGGCCGTCGACCTTATCGACTGGCCAGAGGGCTTCTGCCGGCGCGATATTGCATGGCGGGCAGTCGCCCGCCGGTCGTGACAGGCGACCGGACCAGCCCCTAGAGATACCGGCATGCCCGACTCTTCCGACCTCTCGCAGCGCCTGCTGGCCCAGCTGCGCTTTCCCTGCGGCGACGTGCCGGAGCCCGGCGACATCAAGAACGTCGCCCCCGGCATCTACTGGCTGCGCATGCCGCTGCCGTTCCAGCTCAACCACATCAACCTGTGGCTGATCGAGGAGACCAACGGCTGGACGATCGTCGACACCGGCATCAACACCGAGGCCACGCGCGAGCTGTGGGACAGGATCTTCGCCGAGAAGCTCGGCGGAAAACCCGTGACGCGCGTGGTGGCCACGCACCTGCATCCCGACCACGTCGGCCTCGCGGGCTGGCTGTGCGAGCGCTGGAACGCGCCGCTGCTGATGACGCTGGGCGAATACATGAGTGCCGTCGCCGCCCGCAACGACTTCATCGAGAACGACGACATGCGCGGCACCCATCTGGCGCGCAACGGCGTGCCGGCCGACAAGATCGCGCTGTTCCACCGCCACAAGGGCGGCTACGCCAAGGGCGTGGCGCCGCTGCCCGGCGCCTTCCAGCGCCTGATCCACGCCCACCCGATCACCCTGGGCGGCCACCGCTGGGACGTGATCGTGGGCCGCGGCCACGCGCCCGAGCACGCCTCGCTGTGGTGCCCCGAACTCAACGTGCTGATCGCCGGCGATCAGGTCCTGCCCAAGATCAGCACCAACGTCGGCGTATGGCCCAACGAGCCCTTTGCCGACGCGCTGACCTGGTTCCTCGACGGCTTCTCGCGCTTCCGCCGGCTGCCCGCCGACGCGCTGGTGCTGCCCAGCCACGGCTTCCCGTTCGTCGGCATGCACACGCGGCTCGACCAGCTGGTGGCCCATCACGATGCGCGCCTGAACGAGATGACCCACGCCATCGCGCGCACCGAGCAGAAGGGCGCCACCGGCTGGGACATGGTGCCCGTGCTGTTCCCGCGCCATCTCGACAACAACCAGATCGTCTTCGCCTTCGGCGAGACGCTGGCGCACCTGCACTGCCTGGAGAGCCGCGCGCGGGTGAAGCGCGTGATCGTCGATGGTGTCCATCGCTTCGCGGCCCTCGTCGATCCGCACCTCCAGCCGCCGCGCGACGATTCGGACGCCGACGTCATGGATATCGGCCCGACCTAGGGCGCGATGCGCGTCGACCTCTTCGACTTCGATCTGCCCGAGGAGCTGATCGCCCAGCGGCCGGTGTCGCCGCGCGACAGCGCGCGGCTGCTCGACGTGACGGGTGATGGCCTGCAAGACCGTATCGTGCGCGATCTGCCCGACCTGCTGCAGCCGGGCGATCTTCTGGTCTTCAATGACACCAAGGTGATCCCGGCCCGCCTCATCGGAACACGCAGAAGCGGCGGCAAGGTCGAAGTGCTGCTGATCCGCGACGTGGGTATCAGCGATAGGGGCGCCAGCCGCTGGCTGTGCTTCGCGCGGCCGGCCAAGAAGATGAAACCCGGCGACGCCCTCACCTTTCCGGGCCTGGGCGCCACCGTCGCCGAGAAGCACGAGGACGGCTCGGTCGTGCTGGGCTTCGACCGGCACGGCGCGGATTTCCTGGCGGCGATCGAAAGCGCCGGCGCGGTGCCCCTGCCGCCCTACATCCGCGGCGGCACCGCCGATGCGCGCGACCGCGCCGACTACCAGACCCTGTTCGCCAAGCGCGACGGCTCGGTCGCTGCGCCGACCGCGGGTCTGCATTTCACGCCTGAACTGATGACACATCTGACCGCCGCCGGCATCGCCACCGCGGGCGTCACGCTGCACGTCGGCGCGGGCACGTTCCAGCCGGTGCGCGTCGAGGACACCGACCGGCACACGATGCATGCGGAATGGGGTGAGGTCCCGCAGGCGACCGCTGACGCCATCAACGCGGCCACGCGCGTGGTCTCGATCGGCACGACGGCGCTGCGCCTGCTCGAGAGCGTGGCGCGCGACGGTCCCGTCCGGGCATGGACCGGCGAGACCGACATCTTCATCACGCCGGGTTTCCAATTCCGGGCCGTCGACCTGCTGCTCACCAACTTCCACCTGCCGAAGTCGACGCTGTTCATGCTGGTCTCGGCCTTCGCCGGCCTCGAGCGCATGAAGGCCGCCTATGACCACGCCGTCGACGCGCGATACCGCTTCTATTCCTACGGCGATTGTTGTTTGTTGCGGCGATGAGGCTCGTGCACCGATGAGTTTGGCCTTCCAGCTTCTCGGCACCGACGGTGCCGCCCGCCGCGGCCGCATCGACACCGCGCACGGCACCGTCGAGACACCGGCCTTCATGCCCGTCGGCACCGCGGGCACGGTGAAGGCGATGCTGCCGCAGTCGGTCGCCGCCACCGGCGCGGAGATCGTGCTGGGCAACACGTTCCATCTCATGCTGCGCCCGGGCGCCGAGCGCATCGCGGGACTGGGCGGCCTGCACAAGTTCATGAACTGGCCAGGGCCGATCCTCACCGACTCCGGCGGCTTCCAGGTCATGTCCCTGAAGGAGCTGCGCAAGCTCGACCCTGACGGCGTGACGTTCCGCTCGCCCTCCGACGGCTCTCAGCACCGGCTGACGCCCGAGCGCTCGATCGAGATCCAGCACCTGCTCGACGCCGACATCACCATGTCGTTCGACGAGTGCACGACCTGGCCGGTCGAGGAGCCGGCGGCCGCCTTCTCCATGCGCCTGTCGATGAAATGGGCCGAGCGCGGCCGGCGCGCCTTCCAGGACCGTCCGGGCTATGGCCTGTTCGGCATCGTCCAGGGCAGCACCTTCCCGGCGCTGCGCGCCGAGAGCGTACGGGCGCTGACCGACGTCGGCTTCGACGGCTATGCCGTGGGTGGGCTGGCTGTCGGCGAGGGTCAGGAGGCGATGTTCGCCACGCTCGACACAACCTTGCCACAACTGCCGGCCGACAAACCGCGCTATCTGATGGGCGTGGGCCGGCCCGCCGATCTCGTGGGCGCGGTGCGGCGCGGCATCGACATGTTCGATTGCGTGATGCCGACACGCGCCGGGCGCACGGCGCAGGCCTTCACGCGGCGCGGCGAGCTCAACCTGCGCAACGCACGCCACCGCGAGGATCCGCGGCCGATCGATGCCGCATGCGGCTGTCCCGCCTGCACGCATCACAGTCGTGCCTACCTGCATCACCTCATTCGCAGCGAGGAGATTCTCGGCGCAATGCTCCTCACCTGGCACAATCTCCACTATTACCAGGACATCATGCGCGGATTGCGCGAGAGCATCGAACGCGGCGCACTCGGCCACTACATCGCCGCATTCGAGGAGGAACAAGGCCGGGGAGATATTCCAACAGTTTAGCGGGGAGCGTCGGAATGCCGAACGAGGCGTTGATCGTGGTCGACATGCAGAACGATTTTTGCGAGGGCGGCGCCCTGGCCGTGCCTGGCGCAAACGCCATCGTCCCGCTGGTCAACCGACTGATCGGCCGCCACGACCACATCGTGCTCACCCAGGACTGGCATCCGCCGGGTCACGCCTCGTTCGCGAGCGCCTGGAAGGACGCCGCGCCCTTCACCACCGCGAAGTTCCCCTATGGCCCGCAGACGCTGTGGCCAGACCACTGCGTGCAGGGCACGGCCGGCGCCGACTTCCACCCCGAGCTTCACGCCACGCGGGCGCAGACCATCGTGCGCAAGGGCTTCCATGGCGGAATCGATTCCTACTCGGCGTTCCGGGAGAACGACCGCATGACGCGCACCGGCCTCGACGGCTATCTGAAGGCGCGCGGATTCACCAGGCTCGTCTTCTGCGGGCTGGCGCTCGACTACTGCGTCGCCTGGTCGGCGATCGACGCCCGCCAGGCAGGCTTCGACGTCGCCGTCGTCGTCGAGGCAACGGCCGCCATCGACCTCGAGGGCAGCCGCAAACGCATGCTCACCGACATGCGCCAGGCCGGCATCAATTTGAACGCTACCGCTTAGGCGGTAGCGCCGCACAGCGCAGAAAGTGTACCGGCCTAGACCCGCTCGAGCGCCAGCGCGATGCCCTGGCCGACGCCGATGCACATGGTGCAGAGCGCGCGCTTGCCGCCGGTGACCTCGAGCTGGTTGAGCGCGGTGATCATCAGCCGGCCGCCCGAAGCGCCCAGCGGATGGCCCAAGGCGATCGCGCCGCCGTTGGGATTGACGTTGTCGGCGTCGTCGGCCAGGCCGAGCTGGCGCAGCACGGCCAGCGACTGCGCGGCAAATGCCTCGTTGAGCTCGATCGTGTCGAAGTCCTTGATCGTCATGCCGAGCTTGGCCAGAAGCTTGCGCGTCGCCGGTAGCGGGCCGATGCCCATGACCCGGGGCGGCACGCCGGCGGAGACCGTGCCCAGGATGCGCGCGCGCGGCGTCAGCCCATAGGCCTTGGCGGCGGCTTCCGAGGCGATGATCATGGCACACGCGCCGTCGTTGATGCCCGACGAGTTGCCCGCGGTCACCGAGCCGCCCTCGCGGAAGGCCGGCGCCAGCTTGGACAGCGTCTCCATCGTGGTGTCGCCGCGCGGATGCTCGTCCTTTTCCACGACGATCTCGGTCTTGCCCTTCTTCACGGTGACCTTGACGATCTCCTTGTCGAAGAAGCCCTTGTCCTGCGCGGCCTTGCAGCGGCGCTGGCTGCGATAGGCGAAGGCATCCTGGTCGGTGCGGCTGATCTGGTGCTCGGTGGCGACGTTCTCGGCGGTCTGGCCCATCGGGTCGATGCCGTAGGCCGCTTTCATCTTCGGGTTGACGAAGCGCCAGCCCAGCACCGTGTCCTCGAGCTTCATGCTGCGGTCGAAAGGTCCCTCGGGCTTGCCCATCACATAGGGCGAGCGGGTCATGCCCTCGACGCCGCCGGCGATCATCATGTCGGCCTCGCCGAGCTTCACGGCGCGCGCGGCATGGCCGGCAGCCTCCAGGCCCGAGCCGCACAGGCGGTTCACGGTGGCGCCCGCCACCTCGACCGGCAGGCCGGCCAGCAGGCCCGCCATGCGCGCCACGTTGCGATTGTCCTCGCCTGCCTGGTTCACGCAGCCATAGATGATGTCGTCGACCGCGCCCCAATCGACATTGCCGTTGCGCTGCATCAGGGCCTTCAGGGGATGGGCGGCAAGGTCGTCGACGCGCATCGCGCCCAGGCCACCGTTGTAGCGGCCGACAGGGGTACGAATGGCATCGCAGATGAAGGCTTCGGTCATCTCGGCGGAACTCCCATGAACAGTCGTCCCAAGCCGGTTAGCATCGTCTCAGGGGGGTTGCCAATGCCCTGCGGACAGGGGGGCCATGCCCAGGATGGCGTGTTGGGCATAGCCACCGTAGGGACGCTCCGTGACGCACGACAGGGCCCGGCGGCGGGCCAGATCGGCCAGTTCGGCCTCCAGATCGTCGCGCGGATGGACATGGAACAAGGCCAGCCATCGGCGCAGGGCTGCCCTGAACCAGCGCGGCAGCCGTTCCTGGCGGCCGAAATCCACGATGTGCAGTTCGCCGCCCGGCAGCAGGCACGCTGTGGCCTGGGTCAGCACCGCCCGCCAGCCCGGGATCATCGACAGGCTGTAGGAAATGAAGATGCGCGAGAAGCCGGGCACGCCGAACAGCAGCGCCGGATCGAAGCGCGTGGCGTCGGCGTGGGCGAGCTGGATGTGCGCCGTGAGCTGGCGGCGCACGACCACCTGGCGCGCGGTGTCGAGCATCTCGTGGGAGATGTCGATGCCGAAAAAATCCGCGTCCGGATAGGCGCGTGCACCGTGCACGAGATTGCGCGCCGTGCCGCAGCCGATCTCGAGCACGCGCGTGCCCGGCGGCGGCGCCAGGCGCGCGATCAGCCGGTCGCGGCCCAGCAGGAAGTGCTTGCGCGTCAGGTCGTAGATATGGCGCTGGCGGCGGTAGATCCGGTCCATGCGGTCGGCGGACATCGCGGTATCGCTCACCGGCGCACATGGAGATGGAAGCCGCCGTAGATCGCCGAGCGGTCGCGACGGGTGAAGGCGCGCGACGCCTCGGCTTCATAGCGCCAGCGGCCGAGGAGCGCGGGATCGAGCCGGCCGGGCAGCAGCGACGGCTCCGCCGCGGTGCGGAAGATCACGCGCGCGCCCGGCCGCGCGGTGCGCGTGATCTCGGTCCACAGCGCCGCGAGCTGGGCGTCGGTCATCCAGTCCTGCGCATCGAGCAGCACATAGCGGTCGCGCGAGGCGGCCGGACAGGTCGCGAGATATTCGGTGATCGACCGGTTCATCACCTCGACCCGATCGACGCGGGCACGCACCGCCTCGAAATGCTCATGCCGGAGATAGGGCGGCAGCGGCCCTTCCGGACCACCGCCATAACCGCGGCCGAAGGCCCGCCAGGCAAAGTAGTTGTCGGCGAGGCTGAAGCCGCACGACAGGCGTTCGACCCGCTCGCGCAGCACGAGGCGCATGTCGCGCCCGCCGGCCAGCGCTGCATACTGCGCCGGCGGGATGCCGAGCCCGTAGAGCGACAGGCGGTTGGAGGTGACCCAGCGCACGGCTGGCCGATCGAACAGCGGCGCCAGCATGGTCTCGAAGAAACGCCGCTGGTCGGCGAGCGTGCGCGCCGCCAGCAGGTCGCGCAGCCGCACGCCATGGGCCCGCGCCACGACGTGGGCGAGGCCGATGAAGCGGCCGAGGGCGCCGTGACGGTAGACGTTGCGCGCGAACATCGAGATCCGGCGGCGGCCGAGCTGGTGCAGGCTGCGGCCGGTCCAGTAGGCCAGGCTCTCGGGGTCGAGGTGCGGCGCGATGAAGCGATCGAAGGCCGCGATGTTGGCCCTGTGATCGGCCGCGCCGAAGAAGCGATGAAACGCCTCCCACGACGGCAGGCGGAAGGCCGCCGCCAGCTTCAGGCGGTTGAGCGCCACGTGGGCCTGGCTGAGATCGACCGCGGTGATGCGCGCGGGACCCGCCGTCAGATAGGACAGCACGTTGCAGCCGCCCGAGGCGATGGCCACGACGTGGCTGTCGGGCCGCAGATCCAGCGCCTCGAGGTCTATATCGGGGTCTTCCCAGATCTGGGCGTAGACCAGGCCCCGGAACATCCGCTCGAACAGGCGCTCCAGGAGACCTTCGCGGGACAAGGCCCGATTGCGGCGCACGGCGGTGCTGAGACGAATATGGCTCTCGGCTCGCGGATAGACCAATCCACAGACTCCGGATTAGAACAATCCTCCCCATATAGCGGGGACGAGTGCCAGTTTGATGACACCAGCTTGATGACAACGGAGCGCGCCATGAGCAGCCCGAGCTTCGCTCTTTTCGACACGCCCCTGGGCGCCTGCGGCCTGGTCTGGAGTCCCGCCGGCATCGCGGGCCTGCAACTGCCCGAGCGGACGGCCGACGCCACCCGGGCCCGTGTCCGTCGGCGCTGGCCCGAGGCGGTCGAGACCGTCCCTCCCCCGCACATCCAGAGCGCCATCGACCGCGTGCTGAAGCTTCTGGCGGACGGCAAGACCGATCTGTCGGACATCCCGCTCGACCTGTCGGCGGCGCCCGAGTTCAACCGCAAGGTCTACGCCGTGGCGCGCGCCATCCCGCCGGGCCAGACCCTGACCTACGGCGAAATCGCCAAGCGCATCGGCGCCCAGCCCCAGGAGGCACGCGAGGTCGGCGCGGCCCTCGGCAAAAATCCGATCGCCATCATCGTGCCGTGCCATCGCGTGCTGGCGGCCAACGGCAAGATGGGCGGCTTCTCGGCCACCGGTGGCGTCGACACCAAGCGGCGCATCCTCGAGATCGAGGGCGCGTCGGCGGTGAGCGCCGGGCCGCTCTTCGCCGGCCTGAAGTAGGCCGATGGCCGGGCCGGGCTTCAATGCGCGCAAGGCCGTCCGGCACCTGATCGCGGCCGATCCCGAACTGGCGCCGATCATCGCTCGGGTCGGCCCGTACCGCCTGGAACTCAAGGGCTCGCGCAGCCTGTTCGGCGCGCTGGCCGAGGCCATCGTCTACCAGCAGCTCTCCAACAAGGCCGCGGCCACGATCTACGGCAGGGTCGAGGCGCTGTTTCCGCGCGCCAGGAACGGCTTCGCGCCGCGCCACATCCTGAAGGCCGATGGCGAGGCCTTGCGCGGCTGCGGGCTGTCGCGCGCCAAGGTGCTGGCGGTGCAGGATCTCGCGCGGCGCGTCCACGGCGGCGAGTTGCCGACGATCGACGAGGCCCACGGGCTGGCCGACGCCGAGCTGGTCGAGCGCCTGGTCACCGTGCGCGGCATCGGCCGCTGGAGCGCGGAGATGTTCCTGATGTTCCGGCTGGGCCGTCCCGACGTCCTGCCGCTCGACGACTACAGCCTGCGCAAGGCCTATGCGCGGGCCTTCGGCAAGCGCACCCTGCCGTCGGCACGAACACTGGAGCGGCACGGCGAGAAATGGCGACCGTATCGCACGGTCGCCTCCTGGTATCTCTGGCGGACATTGGAGCAGAAGTGATGGCCCTCGATTTCTATTACGGCTCCGGCTCGCCCTTTGCCTGGCGCGTCTGGCTCGCGCTCGAGCACAAGGGCATCCCCTACACGTTCAAGCTGATGTCGTTCGACGCGGGCGATCTCGAGAAGCCCGCCTACAGCGCCGTCAACCCGCGCCAGAAGGTGCCGGCGATCGTCGACGACGGCTTCGCGCTCTACGAATCCGCCGCGATCGTCGAATATCTCGAGGAAAAGAAGCCCGGCGAACCGCGCCTGCTCTCGGCCGACCTGCGCGAGCGCGGCACGCAGCGCCGCCTGATCCGCGAGGCCGACGACTATTTTGCCCATCCGATGGAGGTGATGCTGGGCGCCGTCGTGGAAAAGAAGCCGGCTGCCGAGATCGCCACCGCCGTCCATAAAATGCGCGCCGAACTGGTGCACTGGGAGGCCGCTCTCGACAGCGACCATCTCGTCGGCGCCCTGTCGGCCGCGGACTTCACGCTCTATCCGCTGGTCGCGCTGGTCGAGCGGGTCGGCAAGCGCAATCCCGCCGCCATACCGGCCGATCTGTTGCCGCCCCGGGTCGCGACCTGGGCCGCACGGATGCGCGAACTCGCCATCGTGCAAAAAACCCTGCCGCCACACTGGAAATAGCGCGCCCAAAATAGCGCCACTGCGGTGACACATCGGGCATGGCATAATCGGCGCATGGCCCTTCCGTTCTCCAACACCGCCGGCCGCACGCTCGAACGCCTGCGCAACGCCTTCATTGAAACCGCCCGTGGCGCCCGCGAAGTCGTGGGCGCGCCCCTGCGTCCCGATCTGCCCGACGACGACATCCCGCGGCTGAAGAGCCGCATCGACACCTGCCTCGAGGGCAAGGGCGGCCAGACGGCGCGGCGCGGCCGGGCGGCCGAGCTGGGCCAGAACTACCTGTCGCTGTCGGCAGCCGGCCGCAAGAAGTTCCTGCTGACCCTGGCCCGCGACTACGGCCTGTCGCGCGAGGCCGCCATGGCCGCGGTCGACCGGTGGCGCGCATCGAAGGCGCCGCCACGCTCGCTCGTCACCGCGCTCGAGCCACCGGCGGTGCATCTGCTGCGCGAGTTCGTGGGCGTGCCGCAGGGCGTGAAGTTCGTGGTCGACCTGCGCGCCGAGCTGCTGGCGCTGGGCAAGACCGATGCCGCCGCGCGCACGCTCAGCGACGACCTGCGTCCCCTGCTCGGCGCCTGGTTCGACGTCGGCTTCCTCGACCTCGTGCGCATCGACTGGCGGGCGCCGGCGGCGCTGCTGGAGAAGCTGGTGGCCTACGAGGCCGTGCACGCCATCCGCTCGTGGCGCGACCTCAAGAACCGGCTCGACAGCGACCGCCGCTGCTTCGCCTTCTTCCATCCGCGCATGCCCGAGGAGCCGCTGATCTTCGTCGAGGTGGCGCTGGTCGAAGGATTGGCCGGGAGCGTGCAGCGCCTGCTCGACGCTCGCGCCGCGACGAGCGCCCCCGGCCGCGCCAACACCGCGATCTTCTATTCGATCTCCAACTGCCAGCAGGGGCTGGCCGGCATCAGTTTCGGCAACTTCCTGATCAAGCGCGTGGCCGAGCAGCTCGCGCGCGACCTGCCGAACATCCGCGACTTCGCCACCCTCTCGCCGATCCCCGGCCTGCGCCGCCACATCGACGAGCGGCTGAAGACCGAGGGCGACGCGGCGCTCACGCCGCAGGAGATCGCCTCGCTGGTGCCCGTGACCGACGAGGCGCGTGGTGCCGCCGCCGTGCGCCGCCTGCTCGACCGGCCGAGCTGGTGGGACGTACCGGCGATCGACAAGGCGCTGCGGCCGATCCTCTGCCGCCTCGCCGCCCGCTATCTCACCGGCACCGACGACAAGGGCCGTGCGCTCGACCGGGTGGCGCATTTCCACCTCGGCAACGGCGCCATCGTCGAGCAGATCAACTGGCTGGGCGACACCAGCGCCAACGGGCTGAAGCAGGCCTACGGGCTGATGGTGAACTATCGTTACAAGCTCTCCGACGTCGACGCCAACCACGAGGCCTATGCCAACGGCAAGACCGTGGCCAGCC
>Ga0105240_10008361_pt1 | contig 14811 bp, 12 predicted proteins | sample KBSC54metaG_FD_80426 | JGI IMG/M metagenome (GOLD analysis project Ga0105240, IMG submission 80426) | Corn rhizosphere microbial communities from Kellogg Biological Station, Michigan, USA - KBS C5-4 metaG | ecosystem: Host-associated > Plants > Roots > Rhizosphere > Soil | place: Michigan, USA... | reverse complement strand
GATTTGAGACGTAGACGTAGGCAACGTGGGTAGTTTGTGCGATTGCGGGCGAAGAGGAAACAACAACGCCCGCAACGAGCGCGGTTGTGCAGGCGAGAAAAGCAGTACGCAGCATCTGGAGCTCCTTTGATCGACTTTCCTGACCAATGAAGATGCCGTCGTTAAAAGCAGGTTTGTCTCATAACCGTTCGACCCTAAACATATGTTGCAGAACGGGCTCAGACGGGGATGAATGCACGGTCTTGAACAAGAACCCAGGGTTTGCGCCCTGGGTTCTCTTGAAATCTGCCGTTCAGCAGAATCAGTTGCTGGACGGTTATTGTCCCGCCTCTGGCAGCTTGTAAGGTTTCGAGAGCCACTGACGGGCTTCGTTCACCGCGCCTTGCGTGTTGTCGTTGGTCTGGACTGCGAGTCGATATTCCTGCACGGCGCGATCGCGCTGGCCGGTGAGATCGAAGATTTTGCCGATGGCGATGTGGCTCCAGACCTCGGTCCAGCGCGGTTCGCCGTCTCCGCGTAGCGCATCCCGGTAGGCGTTGACCGCGGCCTGGTAGTTGCGCTGGGTGAAGAGCACTTCGCCGATGCGGTAGCTGGCGAGCGAGCTTTGTGAGTTGGCCTGCAGAGCCTTTTGGTATTCGGCCAGCGCGCCGACCAGATCGTTTTGCGCGACAAGCTGCTGACCTTTGAGGATGGCGATGCGGACCTGGAGGTCGGGCGATGACTTGAGGACCCAGTCGCCTGGGTCAACGGAAATGCGCCGCGGGCGACCGAAGGTGTCCACCGTATATTGCGAATCGGTGCCCACGACATCTACCTTCTGATCTACCGTTTTGCCGTCTGTCTCCACGCGAAGGTTCACGGGCATGTTGAACAGGTCGAGATCCTGGTTGATCTGACCGATGGTGCGGAAGCCCTTGTTATTCCCGAGCCGGTAGACCGAGTACTTGTTCGTGAAGGTGGGAGCGCCGGTGCCGTCGACCCACTGCGAGAAGAATGGGGTCAGCTGCTGCTGGCTTTGCGCTTCGGCCACTTTGTAGAAATCCGCCGCGCGGATGCCCTTGTCGGTGTACTGGCTCAAGGCCGCTTTCAGGATCGTACTGAAGGCCTTATCGCCGATCTCCCCTCGCAGCATATGGAAGATCTCGGCGCCCTTCTCGAGCGTCATCGACTGAAATTCCGGCGAGAAGGGGCTAAGGCGCGAAACACTCGAGAGCGGGATGGTGTCGTAGGCGAGAGCGCCGGCCGAAACGTCCTGCAGGGCGGTCTTGAGGGCGGTCTTGCCGTTCTCCTCTTCGATGTACATCAGCTCGCCGTAGCGCGACATGCCGTTCGTGATCCAGGCATCGTTCAATGTCTTGGGGCTGACTTCCGATCCCCACCAGAGGTGCGCCATGGTGTTGGCCAGCAGACGGATGCCGGATTTGTCGCCCGTGCGCGAGCCCATGATGGCAGCGAGCTCCGGCGCATACATCGCGGGGAGCGTGTCGTCGGGGAGCTCGACAACGTTGATGCGGCCGCTTTCAAGAGCGCCGAACTTATCCGTGAAGAACGCGAACTCGCGGCTTGCGGTCTGGGCGAGCTGGTTTCCGGCAGCCTGGTGGCTGACGGTGAGGTAGACGTTGGGGCTGCCCATTCCGGCCGAGACCGGACCAACGAAGCGTCCCGCGATGATGGTTCCAGGGAAGCCAGGCTTCGTCCAGTTGAAGTCGTACTGGTCTCCCGGTTTGCCATCTGCGAGCTTGACGGGCTTGGGCTGGCCCTGCGCGCCGCTGCCGAAGACTTTCATCCCTTGCGGCACGCGCATGTGGATTTCAGCGGTGAAGCGATCGGTCATGAATCCCGTCGTCGGGAACCAGCGAGCGGGATAAAGCAGGTAAGTGATCGGCTCCTGAATGGCAGCCAGCTTCAGACCTTCGACTGGTCCGTCTTCCGTGCCGGTGATGACGCCCTCGTAGTCGAACGTCCAGTGCATCGGTTGGTCAGCCACGGGCGGGGTCGCAGGCGTCACGCGGATCGTGCCGTCGGCAGAGCGTTCGCCGGTGAGGACCTTGCCCTTCTCGTCGGTGATCTTGTTGACCTTGAGCGCCGGGTGGAAACCGAAGCTAACCATCTCGGCGTTTTCGGGCGCGGTGAGGGTGAGGGTGGCCTTGGCGGTGAGCTTGTGGGTAGCCGTGTCGATTTCGGCATCGATCACGTAAGCGCTGATGTTGAGGGTGGGGCGCTCGGGCCGAGCCGTCGGCTGCGCGGCTAAAGAGGCCGCAGCAAGAATGGGCAGGACAGCCAAAGCAGCCAACCTGCGGAGCGAACATTTCCGATTCATTTCAATCATTAGACGCATGGTTATTCCAGTCGCGACATACCTTTAGATGGCAAATTCAGCTCCATCATGATTCCACAGTCGCCGGCACGGGGGAACCGAGCTGTTTGAGAGTGATAGTGGCCACCCGGCTGATCGCAGTTTCCGTGTCGTCCCCAAAGCCGGCTGGGTCGATGGTGAGCAGGTCGCGAATGCGGGCCAGCTCTTTCTTCATGGACTCGCGAACCGCGCCTTCCGGTAGCAAAGGCTCGATCTGACGCACGATGTTGCCGGCCGTAAAGGCGTTTTGAATCAACTCCGGAACCACCATCTTCCCCGCGATCAGGTTCGGCATCGCCACAAACGGCACCTTCACCACGCGCCGAGCGATCTCGTACGTCAGCGTCGATACCCGGTATACGACCACGAACGGATTGCCGAGCAGGGCGGCCTCTACCGTCGCGGTTCCACTGGCCACCACCGAGGCACGGGCGTGATAGAGAGCAGGGCGGGCGTCGTCGACCATATGGACGGGCAAACCTTCGCCATGGTGCTTCACGAGTCCGGCAAGCATCTTTCGCTGCGATGCATTCAGAGTAGGTGCAAGAGGGATGATGAACTCGAATTCCTTGCGGGAACCGGCTGCCCGGGGTCCGCGCAGGGACAGGATGCGCGCCGCGGCGAGCATCTGCGGCAGGTTGTCGCCGATCTCCTTGGGGCGGCTGCCGGGGAGCAGGGCAATCCACGATCTTTCGGGGTTCAGTCCGGCTTCGCGGGCGAACCGTTCGCGGGAGATCTCAGGCGTGGCCAGATCGGCAAGCGGATGGCCCACGAAATCCACCTCGACGCCGTGGTCGCGGTAGAAGGGCTCCTCGAAAGGGAAGATGACCACCATCCTGGTTACGTACTTCTGCACCAGCTTGATGCGGTGCTTCTTCCAGGCCCAGAGTTGCGGGCTCACGAAGAAGATGACGGGAATGCCAAGCCGATGAAACTCTTCGGCGAGCTTGAAGTGGATATCGGGGAAGTCGATGAGGATGGCGATGTCTGGCCGGTGGCGCCGGATGGAGGCCTTCAGCTTTCGGAACTCGCGGTAGATGCGGGGCAGGTGCCTGACCACCTCCGTAATCCCCATAACGGCTACATCTTCTGACCGTACGATCCGCGTGAGCCCCGCCTGCACCATCCGGGGGCCGCCCATGCCGACAAACGTGACATTGCGTCCGGAAGCCGCGAGCTGGCTGCGCAGCTCATCGATGAGCAATGCGCCATAGTGCTCGCCGCTGGCCTCACCGGCGGAGATAAAGATGGAGGGATCGGACATTCGTGCCTTGGCCCCTGGTCCGCGCGCTTTCACCTAATAATAAAGGGCAGGAAACGGCGAAGCAGGGAAGGGGGAGAGGCTCCCTGCCGGCTCTCTGCAGGGACGGGAACTCTATCTGGCTTACGCGGTGTCTAAGTGGTGGCTTCGAGGGATGCTGCGGCGCTGGCTTTCAGGCGATGGATAAGCCCCTCCATCTCCATGTAGTTCCTGCCGTCCTGGATCTGGCCGTTGCGCACGTCGAGTACGGAGCAGCCTTCGAGAGCGACTTTCTCCAGGGTGGGCGCGAACCCTAGCGAGTCGCCCAGATGCGTCATGTTGGCCACCCAGGTGACGGCGACCCGATCGCCCTCGCTGATGATGTCGTGGACAGTCACGCGCAGGTCAGGGAAGGCGCCGATAAACGAGCGGTGGACTTCTTTGAACTTCGCGGGGCCAATCAGGACGTCACCGGGTCCGGGAAATCCATAGCACTTGCCGTCCGAGGCGAACATTTCGTCGATGGCTTCTTCGCGCTGCTTGTTCCAGACCTCTTCGAACCAGCGGTGGACGAGTTCACGATTGGCTGTGGACATGGGGAACCCCGTGCGCCGAAGCATAGCAAAGACTTCGGTCGGAAGACAGAGGAATGTGAGTATCGGAGCACGCAGTTTCTGCGCTCTGATAGACTCGGCTGGCTCAGCAAAGGACAGTTCCGCTGGAGGAATCGCGGTCTTGGCGCCTGAGCACCGATGGAGGTCGGTATGGCAAACGGTCATGCGGCGGTAGCTGATGCCGCTTCGTCAAAAGCGGCGGAGGCTCCGCTGAATCCTGGAATCGTGTTTGAAATGATGCAGGCGGTGCAGAAAACCGCGGCTCTGAAAGCTGCTATCGAGCTGGACATCTTCCGCGCCGTCGGAGAAGGTCCCGGAGATGTCGCGTCGATTGCGCGGCATGCGAAAGCGTCGGAGCGAGGCACCCGAATCTTGTGCGACTTCCTGGTGATCAATGGCGTGCTCGCGAAGGAAGGCAGCCGCTACAAGCACACCCCTACTAGCGCGGCATTTCTCGATCCGGCTTCACCGGCATGCCTGGCGCCAACGGCGCATTTCCTCGGCAATGAGTCGATGCAGAGCCCGTTGCAGAACCTCGCGCAGGTTGTGCGCGATGGTCGGACGTCTCTCCCGGGCGACGGCAGTGTCGAGCCGGAGAATCCCATATGGGTGCAATTTGCAGAGAGCATGGCGCCGATGATGGCGCCGCTGGCCGGTCCACTGGGCTCGGTGGTGCTGGATGGGCATGACGGGCCGATGCGCGTGCTGGATATCGCTGCGGGACACGGCTTGTTCGGCATCGAAGTCGCAAAGCAGGATAAGCAGGCCCACGTAACAGGGTTGGACTGGGCTCCGGTGCTGCGCATTGCTCTGAAAAACGCTGAGAAGGCAGGTGTGCAGGATCGCTATGACATGCTGCCCGGCAGCGCCTTCGAAGTGGATTTCGGCGGTCCCTTCGATGCCGTGCTGCTGACAAACTTTCTCCATCACTTCGACAAGCCGACCTGCGTGGGACTTTTGAAGAAGGTTCACGCGGCGTTGAAGCCCGGAGCGAAGGCCGCGACGCTTGAGTTTGTGCCGAACGAGGATCGAGTGACGCCGCCCATGGCGGCTGGCTTCAGCATGATGATGCTGACGACAACCACTGCCGGGGATGCATACACGTTCAGCGAACTGAAGGCGATGTATGAGGAGGCGGGATTCAAGGATGTGAAGGCAACGCCGATTCCGATGAGCCCCCATACCATCGTGCTCGGATACGCCTGAAGGCCTCCCACGAGGCGATGGACTGGAGACCATGGAATAGGACCGTCGACGCGGGCGGCGGTGGCGATCTTACTCCCGGCGGGTCCGGCTGTAGTGTACGATGCCTAACAGCGTCAAGCCACTTCAGATCGCAGTGGATTCCCCATCCCTGCAGGTCGTTCCTGTTCGTTGGAGGTCGCCTTATGGGAAGTCGCAACTTTCCACTGCATTTCTTCGTTCGCCTGTCTCTCGTCGTCTCCCTCTCGCTCGTCGCATCTGCCCAGAAGCCAGCGCCTGAGGACATCGTCTTCAGCGGCGCCACTGTAATGACGGCCAGCCACGGCACCATCGAGCACGGAGCGGTGTGGGTGCACGCCGGCAAAATCGCCGGTGTAGGCACAAGCGTCTCTGCGCCGGCAACCGCGGTTCAAGTTGACGCGACCGGGATGTGGATGACGCCCGGCATCATCGATCCGCATTCTCATTCGGCGCTCGATGGCGACGTAAATGAGGCGACCAGCCCGGTCACTCCTTCGATGCACATGATTGACGCATTCGACAACCGCAGCGCCGACCTGTATCGCGCGCTAGCCGGCGGAGTGACGACGGAGTTGCTGCTACACGGATCCGCGAACATGATCGGCGGACAGGCGGTGGTGATCAAGAACAAGTTTGGTCTCGATCGCGACGCAATGCTATTTCCGAACGCACCGGGCTCAATCAAGTTTGCGTCAGGCGAGAATCCAAAGCGCGTGTATGGAAGCCGTGACCAGCTTCCCTCCACGCGCATGGGCAACTTTGAAGTAATGCGCATGGCCTTTGAAGATGCCCGCCACTACATGGCGGAGTGGGACGCATACGACGCCAAGGTGAAGAAGGGTGATAAGGACCTGGTCCCTCCCAAGCGCGACCTGAAGCTGGAAGCTCTTGCCGACGTGCTGCGCGGCAAGCTCTATGTGCAGATCCACTGCTACCGCGCCGATGAATTCCTCACCGAAGAGGCCATCGCAAAAGAGTACGGCTACAAAATTCGCGCCTTCCACCACGCGCTGGAGATGTATAAAGTAGCGCCGGAGATTGCCGCCGACGGGACCGCGATTGCCACTTTCGCGGACTGGTGGGGATACAAAGACGAAGCCCGCGACGCGATCCCGTGGAACGCCGTGATGTCGATGCGCAAAGGCGTGCGCGTCGCACTCAAAAGTGATTCCGACGACCACATCCGAAGGCTGAATGCCGAAGCCGGCAAAATGGTGCACTACGGCGGCGCAACGGAGGATGAGGCCATCAAGATGGTCACTCTGAATCCCGCATGGATCATCGGCGTCGAAGATCGTGTCGGCTCCATCGACGTTGGCAAAGACGCCGACATCGTACTTTGGAATCACGACCCGCTCTCGAATTACGCGCGCGCCATGAAGGTGTACATTGATGGCGAACTGTTCTTCGACGCTTCGGCTACCGGATGGGGAACGACGCACTTCACCGGTGTGATGCACGATGGCGGCGACTTCGGGTCGGAAGACCAGGAGGACGGACAATGAGACTACTGAAACCGATCGCAGCTTCAGTTGTTCTTCTTAGTTCATGCGTTGCACTGGCGCAGAGCCACCCCGCCGCATCCTCGCAAACCATCGCGATCACGGGAGGCAAGCTGCTCACCGTCAGCCACGGAACCATTGAGAATGGTGTGCTCGTGATCGCGGATGGCAAGATCGCAGCAGTGGGAGCCGCCGCATCGGTAAAGGTGCCCAGCGGTGCGCAGATTATCGATGCGAAGGGCATGACCGTCTATCCCGGGTTGATCGATCCGGAGACGAACTTCGGACTCACCGAGATCAGCGCGGATGAAGAGACCAATGATCTTGAAGAGCGTTCCGACGAAATCATGCCCCACATGCACGTCGCGGATGCATTTCATGCGGAGACAGATCTCATCCCGGTGGCACGTCTGAATGGCATCACCAATGCGGTGGTTGCGCCGGCGAGCAGCGACACCATCGCGGGCCAGGACCTTTTCATTCAGTTATACGGAAACCGCCAGCAGATGATGCTGGGCAATGACGTTGCGCTAGCGATGAACTACGGCGCGGAGCAGCGCCGCCGCGGCGGCCGCGGAGAAGGCGGACGGTCCAAATATCCATCCACCCGCATGGGCCTCATCACCGAGCTACGCCAGACATTCCTCGACACCCAGGCCTACATGGCAAAGAAGGACGCCCCGGCGAAAAAGCCCGATTCAGACTTCAAGCGCGATCTGAAGTACGAAGCCCTGATTCCTTATCTCAGGGGCGAACGCCCGGTCGTCATCGGAGTCTACGAGTCGTACGACGTCGAAACCATCATGAAGCTCGCCGCCGACTTTCATCTGAAGGTCATCCTGAACCACGTAACGCACAGCCAGGAAGTGCTCGACGAAATCGCGGCATACAAAGTGCCGGTGATCATTGGTTCCATTTACGATGCTCCGCGTGCCAACGAGCGCTACGATGCGGTGTATTCGCTTCCAGCCCAGCTGGCGAAACGCGGAGTGAAGATCGCGATCTCATCGGCTGATGCTGGAGGGCCGGTGAGCAGCCACTCGTCACGCAACCTTCCTTTTGCAGCCGGCATGGCTGTTGCGTATGGCCTCCCTTACGACGACGCACTGAAGGCGATCACGCTCAACGTTGCGGAGATGTTCGGGTTCGGCGACAAGCTGGGCTCGCTCGATGTGGGCAAGACGGCGAACGTAGTCATCGCCAACGGCGATCCGCTCGATGTGAGAACAGACGTCAAGCACGTTTTCATCCAGGGCATGGACGTGCCCCAGGTCAGCCGCCAAACCAAGCTCCGCGACGAATACAAGTAGGACAGGACACAAGACACCTCGCAGATCTGCGTGCGGAATAAATCTTTCCGCTCCGGGTCCGAGACTTTGTCACAGGACAAGGTGCGTTCTATCACTGCTCTCTGAACGATTCGGGCAGATAAACGACGCACGCTCTGGGGTCCACTTCCTTGCCCCCCTTAAACCTCAGAAGTTCTCGCCCGCCGGTTTAGCAGGTATGCAACCTCGCGTCGGCCAACCTCGCACTCTATCAGCCTTGAAAGAAAGGGCCCTGAGATGAAATGCGTCAAACTCGTTCTCGGCTTCTGGGTATTACTCACGGCATGTACATGCCTTGCACAACCCAATCCTGTTCCTTATCTTCATCAGCCGCTTGTACCTGGCGCTGTGGCACCGGGCGCACCGGAGTTCTCCCTCAATGTTCATGGCGCCGGATTTGTTCCGGCATCAATTGTCAATTGGAACGGATACTCACTTTCGACCACGTTTTGGAATTCAGGCAAGTTGTCAGCGATTGTGCCTGTGGCACTTGTCTCGACGGTCGGCACTGCCCGGGTCACAGTTGTCACACCGGGGCCGGGCGGAGGAAGCTCGGAGCCAGTACCTTTTACGGTCGCTTCTCCGGTAGCCGCCCCGGTCTTTCGTGCCCTGCCGGTGCAGGGAATCACCACTCCCGTCGGCACGGTCACAGCGGATTTCAATGGTGACGGCATCCCCGATCTGGCCGTGTTCGATCAAGTAGTTCCTTCTTCGTGCAACTACGGGTATCACCAGATGGGCAGTATCGGGATCTATTTGGGAAATGGCGATGGGACATTTTCTGTCGCATCTACTCTCTGCCTACTTGACGGCCATCTGGGCGAATTGCCGCGGAACCTCGCACTCGTTGGCGATCTCAATCGGGACGGAAAGGTCGATCTGGTGCTGGCTTCCTTCGCTGTAGGCACAGACACAATCGCTGTCTACCACGGAAACGGTGACGGATCTTTCAGTGCTCCTCAGGAGTTCTATCCATACACCTCGGGAGCAGCTATGGCGATGGCTGCCTTTGTTGAGCCCTATTCTCCATATCAGGTAACGGGTCTCGCGCTCGGCGATTTCTACGGCAACGGGCAAGTCAATGTCGCGGTGTCTCTGCTGAATACGGGACCGCCGATGCCTGGCCCAAATGCCCAGGTCTTTTTGCTTCCTCAGAACAACTTCCTCTTGAATACTTTCTCCCCCTCCGGTGGGGCCGGCCCACTAAGTGCGGGCGACTTCAATGGGGACGGTGTTCTTGATCTCGCAGATGCCAGCGGGATGAAGATCTTCGTGAACGAAAGCAATGGACAATTTGCCCAACTCTCGGGTGCTGCCCACGGCGATGGCAACAGCATGGCGGCCGGCGACTTCAACGGCGATGGCATCCTGGACCTTGTCATCACAAACGGGACCACCTTCTCAGTTCTTCTGGGCAATGGCGACGGCACGTTTACCCTGAAGACTGGGCAGCCTGTCTCTGCTCAAACAAACATCGCGCTCACGACGGCCGATTTCAATGCGGATGGCAAACTCGATCTCGCTGTAGTCGATTCGGCGAACGTGGTTTCTATCTACCTCGGGAACGGCGACGGCACGTTCCAGGCGCCGATCGATACCACCGGACGCGGCGACAGTGTGGTTGCTGCAGACTTCAACGGCGATGGGCGGGTGGACCTGGCGGTAACAGATTCGGCTCAGGGCACCGTCACGCTACTCCTGCAGTTGCAGACCCCAACAGTGGCCTTTACAGGAGCGCCTTCGAGTGTTGCATTTGGCTCGAAGTTCACCGTGGCTGCCAGCAGCAATGCCAGTTCCGACGCGATCATAGCGGCCACTGGGGCTTGCAGTGTCTACAGCGTTTCTGGCTCGGCTCCCAGCATTTCCGCGACGATCGTGATGACGAGCGGCAGCGGGACCTGCAGCCTGAGCGCCAACTGGGATGGGGACCAGAACTACATCGCTGCCTCACTTTCGCAGACAACGCTGGCGGCGAAGGCGACGCAGACGATCATCTTTGGTCCTGTCTCGACGCAGGCGGAGGGGAGCTCACTTCTTTTGAATGCAATCGCGAGCTCGCTTTTGCCTGTCAGTTACTCGTCAATGACGCCTTCGGTCTGCACTGTTGCTGCGGGAAATGCCGCGCTCTTGAAGCCGGGTGTCTGCTCAATCAAAGCAATGCAGGCTGGAGACAGCGACCATCTTCCAGCGTCGCCGGTCACTGTGAACTTCAACGTCTCCGGATTCACGATCACCCCACTTCCTGGATCGGAAACCGTGCGCGGCGGCACTTTGGCGGCATTCTTGCTTCAGATCAGGGCCGTCAACGGTTTCGTGGGGAATGTGAGACTGAGTTGTTCGGGAGGGCCAGTCAAATCAGTCTGCGCGACTCTACCCCAGACAATACGTCTAGGCCAGAACGCAATCGCAGTAGGCGGAATGCTAGTGCCGGCAGGTTCCACTCCAGGCACGTACACCATCACTTTCACAGCGGCGTCGGGCACAGCGGTGAGCACCGGGACGTCTTCACTCACGATCAGGTAGAACAACAATGAACAGCAGGCACTCGGGGCTAGGTGTTTCCGAGTGCCTGCCGAAAAGAATGGAATGAATGCAGGGCGCCTCGCGGGAACTACGTTCCTCCGCTGCTTTGCTTTCCGTACACAATCAATCCGCGCAGCTTCTCACCGCGTGCTGCTATCGCGCTGCGGCTGCCGTTGCACGGTCAAGGGCTTCGCGCCTCGTGCGCGCGGTCGCCGCCAGTTCTTTGAGCAGTGGGTAGGTCTGGTTCCAGTCGATGCAGGCGTCGGTGATACTTTGGCCGTAGGTGAGGGGCTGGCCGGGGGTGAGCTTCTGCGCGCCGGCGACAAGGTTGCTCTCGATCATTACGCCGATGATGTCCGCATTCCCGCCGGCGATCTGCGCGGCGATATCGTGGCAGACGATCGGCTGGCGGTTGTGGTCTTTGCTGCTGTTCGCGTGCGAGCAGTCGATCATGATGCGCGGCTGCAGGCCCGCTTTGCGCAGTCCGTCGGCAGTCTGCGCCACTGCATCGGCGGTGTAGTTCACCATCTTGCGGCCGCCGCGCAGGATGATGTGCGTCTCGTTGTTGCCCCGAGTGACGAAGATGGCGGACTGGCCGTGCTTTGTGTGTCCCAAAAAAGTGTGCGAGTTGGCCGCCGAAAGAATCGCGTCGATTGCGACCTGAATATCCCCCGATGTCCCGTTCTTGAATCCGACCGGGCAGGAGACTCCTGAGACCAACTGGCGATGCAACTGGCTCTCAGTAGTGCGCGCCCCGATGGCTCCCCAGGAGACCAGTCCCGCGATGTATTGCGGAGAAATCATGTCGAGAAACTCAGTTCCGGACGGAACGCCCATGTCGGCCAGATCGAGCAGAAGATTGCGCGCCAGCCGAAGCCCGTCGTTGATCTTGTAGGAGCCGTCAAGATGAGGGTCGTTGATCAGGCCTTTCCACCCAACTGTGGTGCGCGGCTTCTCGAAGTAAACCCGCATCACGATCTCGAGGTCGGCGGAGAACTCCTTGATGGCATCCTTCAGCAGCCCGGCATACTCCACGGCAGCTTTTGTGTCGTGGATGGAGCACGGCCCGACCAGAACCAGCAGGCGCGAATCGCGGCGGGCTAGAATGCGCGAGATAGCCAGCCGGGCGTTAAAAATGGTCGCGATGGCCTCGTCCGAAACAGGCCGCTCCTCCTCGAGGAACACAGGAGGCAGGACCACCTTGGTCCACTGGATGCGAATGTCTTCAATACCTGGATTCATGGGCGGGAACTGCTTCCAGATTATCAGCAGATGAAGCAACGGAGGGGTGCCGGCGAGCCTCCAGATGGGCTTCGCAGCCGATCCAGCCGCTGATTTCCCCACTTGGTCGTTTTTTAGCCAACCTGCGGCCCGGTTTATTCGTCCGTTCTAATGTGAGAACCCGACATCCCAGGCTGCGGCTGGCTCTGCTGATATCCCTGCCCCTTGAGGTGATCAACTTCTGGGTCATCGGATATCCTGCAGGGCACCACCCCATCTCCCGCGTGGCGGAAATCCCCGCCGTAGCGCTGCAGTGGTACCTCGCACACATTCCCGGCATCATCATCGGCGACCGCAGCGTCTTCATTCGCGAGCACCACGCCATCTACTCCGTGATCCTGTTTATCGCCGGCTTCATCGACACTGCCCTTCTGCTGCTCTTTATCTTCTGGCTCAGCGGCCTGGTGCGCCGCACCGTCCGCAAGCTATCCTCTCCCCAGAAGCAATTAGCTTGATGGGATGGGGTCAGGCATGTCGACAGTCTCCTAATCCCTGATCCCTGCCTTTATGAAGCTTCTCCTCGCCATCGTTGTCCTCGTCGTCTTCGCCCTCTCCTACTGGGCCGACCACAAATGGCGGCAATGGATGAAGAGCCGTGTCCAGCCCGGCTCCGACCACCCGCACGACGAACCCTCCCGCCGCGCCTGATTTTCCCGACCAATCCCTGGTCCCTAAGTGCCTATGTCCCTTCGTCTCCCGGATTCCGCAACTTTCCACTTGCCTACCCGTTACAATCAAGCGGAGGGAGTCGTCAAAGAAATCATGCACTTCAACCCTGCCCAGGCCAGCCTTCTCCGCCGAGCATCCCTGCTCGCCGCCGCCTTCCTCGCTGTCTCCGCGCTGCCCGCCGCGCACGCACAGTTCAACGCGCCCCCCACTACTCCGGTCCACGACCCCGCCGCGCTCAAGCCCCCTGCCGGCGCCCGCGTCGCCATCATCGAATTCGAAGACATGGAGTGCCCCGACTGCGCCAACGCCAATGCCGTCCTTAAAGACGCCGCGGCCAAGTACAACATCCCCTGGGTCCGCCACGACTTCCCGCTGCCGTTCCACCCCTGGAGCTTCCAGGCCGCCGTCAATGCCCGCTGGTTCGACACCAAGAGCAAGAAGCTCGGCGACGACTACCGCGATGCCGTCTTCGCCAGCCAGCCCTCCATCACCACGCTCGACGTCCTCCGCCAGTTCACTGAGAACTTCGCCAAAGCCCACAACGTCCAGCTCCCGTTCGCCATCGACCCACAGGGCAAGCTCGCCGCGGCGGTCAAGGCCGACTACGCACTCGGCCAGCGCGTCGGCATCGAGCACACCCCCACCATCTGGGTCACCACCTCCAACAGCAAGGGCGCTCCCTTCGTCGAAGTCGTCGATCGCACCAAGCTTTTCCAGCTCATCGACCAGGCTATCGCCGACACCAAATCCGCATCAGTGAAAACAGCGCGCAAGTAGCGCCTAGCCGTACCCGGGCCTTGTTTCTTGCCATGTCTGATTTCCGTTATGAGGTCGAAATCCGCGTTCCTCCCGCGCGAGTCTGGTCGGTGCTTCTCGACGTAGAGCACTGGCCGGAGTGGACCACCTCCGTCTCCCGCATCCAGCGCATGGAGGTCGGCCCTCTCAGCATGGGCAGCCGCACGCGCATCTGGCAGCCTCGCCTCATGCCCGCCGTCTGGTGCGTCACCTCGCTCGACGATCGCCGCCGCGTCTTCGGCTGGACCACCCGCACCTTCGGCGTAAAAATCGTTGGTCGCCATCAGGTCGAAGCCGTCAAGAACCACTCCCGCATTTGCCTCTCGCTCCACTACACCGGCCCGCTCAGCGCCATCGCCTCCCGCCTCTACGGCGCCCTCACCCGCGACTATCTCACCCGCGAAGGCAACGGCCTCAAGCAGTTCTGCGAAAACCTCTCCGCCAACTACATCCCCGCCGCCGCCACCGCCCGCCCCGCACAGCAAACCCACCCGACCGCCCAAACGTCGTAAGAAGCCAGTCGTCAGTTCTCAGTCTTCAGTTCTCAGCTCAGGAGCGAGCAGAGCCGGGTGCCCCCGCAAGTCACGCCGAAGCCTTCGGCGTAGGCGGATCCCGCTTTTGGAGACATGGGATGCGAAGACCCCGAAGCGCAATAAGAAACGGGGCGCAAAGCCCCGTCGTTCTTCCAATCCCAAATCCCTCAGCTCGTCTGTATCTTCACCAGCTCCCCGGTCCCACCCGCCCCCGGAGATACCTCGCTCGTCTGCGGCGCCCGCCAGTGATCGATATAGCTGATCCGGTGCACACACCCAATCGTGCAATGCGGAGCGCAGCTCTTCGCCGTTAAAAACTCCCGCTTCACGTCCGCCGTCGTGTACTCCGCAATCGGAACCCCCGGATACCCCCGCTGCTGGCTGCAGTAGTGCACCAGCCCGTCCTCGCAGATATACAGGTATCGCGACCCTGCCCGGCAACGCCAGTCGTTCGGCTCGCCCTTCGCAATCGCGTTCTGAAACGCATCGAACTGCGCGTAGTTCGTCTTCTTCCGGTCCCGCATCGCAAAGTAGATCCGCGACTCTTCCTCGCCCAGCGGCTTCAGCTGCCCGTCCCCGTCGTGAATAATCCCGATCGTCGACTCAAACCCCAGCTCCAGCGCCCTCCGCCCAATTGTCAACGCATCATTTGGGTCTTTAAATCCCCCGCCCACCACCGAGTTGATGTTCACGTGAAACTCGGCATGGTCGGCCAGCATCTCCAGCTTCTTGTCCAGAACCTTCAG
>Ga0105240_10008360_pt1 | contig 14812 bp, 10 predicted proteins | sample KBSC54metaG_FD_80426 | JGI IMG/M metagenome (GOLD analysis project Ga0105240, IMG submission 80426) | Corn rhizosphere microbial communities from Kellogg Biological Station, Michigan, USA - KBS C5-4 metaG | ecosystem: Host-associated > Plants > Roots > Rhizosphere > Soil | place: Michigan, USA... | reverse complement strand
ATCTTTTGTGTAACCTGACCCCTTCAGCCCCCGCCATATTACCGTGCTGCACACCGGACTTACTGATACAGAACTCATTAGCAAAATTCTCAAGGGAGAGCAAGCTCTTTTTGCCCAGTTGGTCGAACGCTACCAGAATTATGTATTTACCCTGGTCCTGCGTTTTACCGACAGCCGTGAGGACGCAGAAGAGATATCCCAGGACATATTTGTAAAGGCTTATCGCTCATTGGCAGATTTTCGGGGGGAGTCGAAATTTAGCACCTGGCTGTATACCATCGTTCGCACCAGCTGCATCACCTTCCTCCGTAAAAAGAAACTGAATATCACCTCTATTGACGATGAAAGGACCTTCATGCAGCTGGAAAGCCGGGAGTCCTCCTTCAAAGCCAATACCATCGAGCAACGATCCCGGCATGCCATGGTCAATGAAGCCATCCGTATGCTAAGCCCGGATGATACCCAGCTGCTTTCCCTCTTTTATAAAGGGGAGCAGTCACTGGAGGAAATCGGAAAGATCATGGGTCTGGAACCCAATACAGTGAAGGTAAAGCTTCACCGGGCCAGACACCGTCTGAAAGATAAAATGGAAAAACATTTTAGCCATGAGGTACGTGAAATACAGGGGGAATGATAACAATATTATATTTACAACTATGGATACACCTATTCAAATAGAAGAACGCTTGTGGGATTACATCGACGGACTCAGCAGCCCCGAAGAAAGGTCCGCGATCCAAACCCTGATAGCGGAAAATATAGAATGGCAGCGGAAATATAAGGAGCTGCTGAACATCCATCAGGCAATGAATGAGGTGGAACTGGAAGCGCCCTCCATGCGATTTACAAAGAATGTCATGGAAGAGATAGCCCGCTATCAGGTAGCGCCTGCCACCAAGACCTATATCAATAAGAATATCATCCGCAGCATTGGAGCCTTCTTCCTGACCTTGATCGCAGGCTTCCTGATCTATTGCCTGGGACAGTTCAAGTGGTCTTCGCAGCCCACTTCATCCAGCTTCATGCCTCATATCGATCTGGACAACGAAATGAAGAAGTTCGACTGGAGCAGGGTCTTCAATAGCGCCTATACCAATGTATTCATCCTGGTATTGGTGGTCCTGGGTCTGGTCATGCTGGACATGTATCTCCAGCGAAAAAGACAGCAACGACAGGCCAGGGAAGGCTCATAATCTACTTGAATTTTTTCTTCAGCTCTGCTAGTTTCGCCTGGAAAGGATCTAAAGGCTTATCCCCTTTGTCCCCCGCGCCCTTTCCTACAGGACCCTTGCCTGGACGCTGTCCCCCACCCTGCGGCTTGCTCGCAGCAGGCTTATTACCTTTCATGGACAGCGAAATACGTTTACGCGCAATATCCACCTCCATAACAGTGACCATCACCTTCTGCTGCAGCTTCACTACCTCATTCGGGTCGGACACATAAGTATTGCTCAGCTGGGAGATATGCACCAGCCCATCCTGCTTGACGCCGATGTCCACAAAGACCCCAAAATTGGTGATATTTGTTACGATGCCCGGCACGGTCATCCCCTGCTTCAGGTCTTCCATCGTCTTGACGGTTTCTTCAAAGCGGAACTCCTCGATGACGCTACGCGGATCACGCCCCGGCTTCTCCAGCTCTTTCATGATATCATCGATGGTAAATTCCCCCACCTTCTCCGTAACATATTTCTTTTTAACGACTTTTTTGCGGAGCTCGGACTGCTGTATCAAGTCCGTCACGGTGACGCCGAGATCACCGGCCATTGCTTCCACCACGCTATACGTTTCCGGATGCACAGCGCTATTGTCCAGCGGATTGGCGGCCTCCCGTATTCTAAGGAATCCGGCACATTGCTCAAAGGTCTTGGGCCCCATCAAACTCACCTTCTTCAATTCTTCACGGTTGGCAAAAGCCCCATTCTTCGTCCTGTATTCCACGATATTCTTTGCCAGGGTTGAAGAGAGCCCGGATACATAGGTCAACAAATGCTTGCTGGCGGTATTAAGGTCTACGCCGACATGGTTCACACAGCTTTCCACCACCCTGTCCAATTCCTCTTTCAGCTTGTTCTGATTGACATCATGCTGGTACTGCCCGACACCGATGGATTTGGGATCTATCTTTACGAGCTCGCTCAAAGGGTCCAGCAGACGTCTACCGATACTGATGGCGCCCCGCACGGTTACATCCTGGTCAGGGAACTCCTCACGGGCAGTCTCGCTGGCAGAATAAATGGAAGCCCCGCTTTCATTGACCATAAAGACGCTCACCCTTTTTCCAAAATCGATGCCCCGCACCAATTGCTCAGTCTCACGGCCCGCCGTCCCATTCCCTACAGCAATGGCCTCGATGTCATACTTGTCTATGAGCCGTTTCAGCTCGGCTGTACTGGCCTGCACCTCCTGCTGAGGCGGATGCGGATAGATGGTGCTGTTATGGAGAAAAGTTCCCTGGGCATCCATGCATATTACTTTACATCCTGTCCGGAAGCCGGGATCGAGCGCTAATATTCTCTTGGACCCCAATGGCGAGGCCAGCAGCAGCTGACGCAGATTCTCCGCAAACACCCTTATTGCCTCTTCATCCGCCTTGTTCTTGCTGATAAGCCTGAACTCATTTTCAATACTGGACTTCAACAGCCTGTCAAAGGAGTCCTCGACAGCCTTTTTTACTTCTCCCGCCGCCGGTGTAGTGGCCTTCACAAAAATTCTCTCCAGAGCATCCACCGCCGTTTGCTTGTCGATATTGAGGTCCATGATCAGATAGCCTTCCTTCTCACCCCGCCGGATGGCAAGGATCCGATGAGAGGGACAGTCAGCCAATGGCTCATTGAATTCAAAATAATCCCGGTATTTCTGCGCTTCTTCCTCGTCTTTTTTAGATCCCAGCACTTTCGAGCTGAGCACCGCGTTTTCATTGAAAAGCTGCCGCACTTTACCGCGGGCCTGCTCATTCTCCGATATCCATTCCGCAATGATATCCCGGGCTCCCTGCAACGCTTCCTTGACGTCCTTCACCTGGTCATTAAGGAATTTGGCAGCCTCTTCACCGGCATCACCCCCTCCCTGCTCAAAAAGGAATTTAGCCAGCGGCTCCAGCCCCTTCTCGATGGCAGTAGTAGCCCGGGTCTTGCGTTTGGGCTTATACGGCAAATAGATATCCTCCAGCTCGGTGGCGTCATAACAATTGTCGATACGCCCCTTCAGCTCCGGCGTCAGCTTGCCTAATCCCTCGATGGTCTTCAACACCGTCTCCTTCCGCTTGTCCAGCTCGGAGAAATATTTGATCTGCTCCACCACGTCGTTGATCTGCACTTCGTCAAGGTTGCCGGTAGCTTCCTTACGATAGCGGGCCATAAAGGGAATAGTGGCCCCTTCTGCATGCAGACCATGAACATTGTTTATCTGTTTGAGACTGAGGCTTAGCTTTTCTGCAATTTTCTGTATGTACGTAGATTCCATAGTTCTGTTAAAAAATGCGGGGTGCAAATGTAAAGTATCTTTACGTTATTTTTACATCCGAAATAATAGGTATGGATATCAAAAACAACATCCTCGAGACCATCGGTCATACTCCACTTATCCGGCTCAACAAATTGACGAAAGATTTGCCATGTACCGTACTGGCCAAGGTAGAATATTTTAACCCCGGCAACTCCATCAAAGATCGGATGGCGCTGAAAATGGTGGAAGTGGCCGAAAAAGAAGGCAGGCTGAAGCCCGGCGGGACCATCATCGAATGCACTTCCGGCAACACCGGCATGGGCCTTGCCCTGGCAGCCGTGGTAAAAGGATATAAATGCATTTTTACCACCACCGACAAGCAATCGAAGGAAAAAATAGATATCCTGAAAGCCCTGGGCGCCGAAGTCATCGTTTGCCCCACCAATGTCGAGCCGGAAGACCCCCGCTCCTATTATTCCATAGCCCGCCGGCTGGCAAAGGAAATACCCAACTCATTTCATGCCAATCAGTATGATAATCTGGCCAACCGCCAGGCACATTACGAGACCACAGGCCCTGAGATCTGGCAGCAGACGGACGGCAAGATCACCCATCTCGTCGTAGCCACCGGCACAGGCGGTACAGTCACCGGCACCGCTATGTTCCTGAAAGAAAAGAATCCTAAGATACAGGTATGGGCTATCGACCCCTTTGGCTCGCTCCTGACAAAATATTTCCGCACAGGGGAAGTAGACATGAATGAAGTGCACCCCTATATCAGCGAAGGCATCGGGGAAGACTTCGTACCTCAGAACTACGATATGCAATACGTAGACGTCTTCGAACAGGTGACGGATAAGGACGCTGCCATCATGGCCAGACGCATCGCCAAGGAAGAAGGCCTTTTCTGCGGCTACAGTGCAGGTACAGCCGTCCAGGGACTGCTGCAATTAAAGGACCTGCTGAAAAAAGACGACCTGGTGGTGGTTATCCTCCACGACCACGGCAGCCGTTATGTTGGAAAGGTCTATAACGACCAGTGGATGATGGAAAGAGGCTTCCTCGATGTAAAGACCTTTAAGGATATCATTTCCGGCAGAGGCGCCAAACGCCTTATCACTGTCGACCCCGGCCAGACCGTAGGACAGGCCTTCGAGCTCATGCAGAAATACAATGTGGAAAACCTGCCCGTCCTCCAGGAAGGCGAACCCATCGGTGCTATCAGCGAAAGCGGACTTTTCGCCCGTATGATGAGCAACGGACAGGATATAAAAGGGAAAAAGATCGCGGAAGTGCTCGAAAAACCCTACCCCATCGTATCCTTCGACACCCCTTTGGAAAGGTTGAGCACCCTCATTACCCGCGAAAATGGAGCTGTATTGGGCAAAGACGACAGCGGAAACTACCACATCGTCACAAAATATGACGTCATTCACGCATTGGGGGGCTAACAACGCCACATGCGTTGTGCCCGAAGGGCCGCCATTAGCCCGTTTGCCGGATGGTTCATCCATTCCGGCAAACACACGAACTAGTTGATTATCAATGCCAAACCCTTCAGTCCGGCCGGACCATCGTAAATTCCCCATGCACTTGTATTGGACTTTTACGACACCTCTTATGAGATGATTACTAACATTTTAGTAATTACTGTCGCAAGAAAGTAGAGCAAATTCTCTCTTGCCTTTCCAACTTTAACAAATTATTTTTGATATAGAAGTTGATTGATAATATCAATCACCCAATATCCGAAAAAACCAAGTTTTCAAGATCCAATATCCAGTAAAAGCCCGAACTACCCAATATCTAAAGAAATTCCAGGTTACAAAATCCAATATCAATCAACTTCTACTTTTATCCTACGAAAAACATTAGAACACAACGTCAAGGCTCTGATCCAAGAATCCAGAAAAACCAACAACCAGAAAACCAGATCCTGAAAAACCAAACGTTCCAAGATCCAGAAGAACCAATCGATCCAAATCCAGAAGAACCAATTGATCCAAGATCCTGAGAAACCTAAACCGATCCAAAGCGCATCCTTGAAAAACCCAGCCCCTGAAGAACCTGAGAAACGTAACTTATCCTTAGAATCCAATTGATCCATAAAAAGCTTGTCTGAGATCCAACGTCCGAGAAAAACCACAGGTGTCCAATCCTAGAAACAAACCACCTGCTTTAACTCCGGTACCCTCCTGCTAAACTCACTAGGACTGATTAGTGCGCGAATTTAGCAGGAGGCTCTTACCGAGTGCCCTCAAAAATTCCCCCTTTAGGGTATTTACATTCGCCCCATCTGAAATTACCTTTATAGTCATGGGTTCCGGCGGAGGCAATACAGTCACTCGGACACTTATACCTGTCCTACTCACCTTGTTGATCCTGGGCATCCTCTTTTTATTATACTTCCTGAAATATATCCCCGGACGCCAGGCCGCATTGAACGACCGCGCTTTCATGGAGCTGCAGCAGATAGCCAAAGCAGCCCGGGAAAGAGATAATGGATATTCCTATGCGATCAATACTTTCCTGAGCACTCCCCAATCTTCCAACCCTCTCTTCCGTTCATTCAAATGGTCTCCCCGTGCTCCCAATAAAAAGGACACTCCGCTCGATCTGCGTCCTTCAAAGCTCATCTCCGACTCCCTCAATACAGGCAACTGGCTGCTTGCCTATTCATTGATACAGCACGCGCGAAAAGACACCTTCATGATGACCCTCCGTCTCGATAGCCTGCTGGCGCCAAACATCCTCACCTATCAGGAGGTCTTCGAAACCTATCTGCTGATATCCCCGGGGCACTCGGAGGTCCTGTTCACCTCGGATGACCTGTCCTTGTCAAATGGTTTTAATCCCGATACACTGTTGAAAAAGAACGGGGCTACAGATCCCCTGTACATCCACGAAGTAAATTTGGCAGGCACACCTTACAAAATATTTATCTATCCCCTCCAGGTCGGTTCCACCCCCATGCTGCTGGCCGGGCTCGTCAGCGTCAGCCGGTACAACTCCTGCTATAAGGACATCCCCCTTGATTTCTTTGTTCCAGCAGGCATCATCATCATGCTGCTGGTCATCTGCCTGCCCATTTTAAAGATATTCATACTGGGCGCCGGCGAGACTATCATCGATTGGAATATCCGTCAGCTCATTGGCTCTTATTTCGTGGCGGCCTTTACCTGTTTCTTACTCTTCTCCTGGCTGTTCCTGAACTGGTATCAGTCCGCAGACAACAAGATCATGCTCGGTCAGCTGTCCCGGCAGATAGACCGCCAGTTCACAGGGGAAATAGACACCATTTGTCTGCAGCTGAAAAAATGGGATGCAGCTTATAATTCCATTGGGGACAGTACTGACCTGATCGCTTCGCTGAACAGCAATGATATTCTCAGACCCGCGGACAGCACGACCCTGGACAGGCTCTTCCACCCTGACCTGTATCCTTACAGCGACTATGTATTCTGGGTCGACTCTTCAGGTAAATGGACAGCCGCCTGGAGCGAAAAGATAAAAAGCAACAAGCCGCCGCTGCTGGACGCACGGAACCGCGATTATTTCAAGGACTTTATCAACGGCAGATACCTTTCTCTTCATGACTCCATGCCCTTCACGATCCAACCCCTGCTGTCCAGGCAGGACGGAGAATACAGGATCAATGTCGTTATAAAAAGTTCAGCACCGTCAAGAGGTTCGCCACACCGCCCATGGTTGATAGGATTGTCGGCCAAAATGCATTCCGTAATGAATACGGTGCTCCCCGCCGGCTATAATTTCAGTATCATCGACGACAATGGCAACATCCTCTTCGATTCGAGACCCGGCCGCGCCCTGCTGTCCAATATCCTGAAAGAGAGCGAAAACCCTTCCTCCTTGCTGGGTTCTCTGCGATTCCGCACACGCCGGTATTTTTCATACTACCAGCTCAAAGGCCGGGACGTAGCCCTGGAAGCCACACCCATCGCCCGTCTGCCCTATACCCTGCTCACCTATACCGACCTTTCCGACACAGATCATTTCCAGATACATGTCGTTGGTCTCACCGCCTTTTTGACCATCGGCATCGTATTCCTGCTGATCCTGTCCACCATTATCAATGAATGGACAAAGAAAAAGCCGCGCGTCCTGCTCACTCCCGCACGGCATTTCGAATGGCTGAGACCCCTCCCGCAAAAAGGCGCATATTATAAACATCTCATGTTCGGCATGCTCTCCCTGTTCGCTCTTTATTTTATTATTTGGATCATCATATCCGTATTTTTCCAGGAGCAGGAATTTGCGCTTTTCTTTATCACCCTCTCTTTCCCGCTGTACATCGCATTACATTACTACACGCTGTGGAAAAAAGAGAATGATCAACAGATATCCGCTCCGCTGTCACGACCGCTGACACTTTATTTTTCTATCCTCATCGGGCTGCTTGTCATTTCTTCTTTTTATGGCGGCTCCTCATGGGGTGTGTCCTTTCTGTTCCTCGTCGCCCAGATACTGTTCTTTATAGCCTATTACAGACTCGTCCGTCTGTATATGGCCCGGTCATCCCTGACCCCGTCATTCTCCTGGCTGCGTCTCTATGCAAAAGCCATTATCACAGGCGTATTCATGATCAGTATCGTCCCCGCCTGGGGCATTTTCCTCCTGTTCTTTAAACAGGAGACCCGTTTGAGACACAATAGCGCGAGACTGGAGACGGCCTGGATGATCAACCATCGCAGGACCCGGATCAATGAGCGGATGACGAACTATAAAGGGTCCTCGCAGACCCGGCAGCTGAAGTTCAGCCACGGTATTTATCTTCTATGGAATGACACCATCGATGCCGCGCCGGCGCAGGCCCATGTTCCTTTTTTTCCCATCTCCGCCCAATACAGCCATCTGCATGATCTCTTCTTTCCGGGGGACAGCAATGTGCTGGCAGAGATATCTCCATCCGACTGGATAAGCAACGGCCCCTGGAATTTTTCCAGGGAGGATAAGAATGGGAACACCCAATTGAATTATAAATATTCTTATGACAGGATCGATCCGGAAGAGCTGCTGCTTACTGCCGGACCCGAAGCATCTTCGTCCAGCATAGGGATGGCCAATCATACGTACCTGACTATCGGCTCCTTCCGCTATATACTGTTCAACCTGGCGGAAATACTGGTCATCTTCCTGTTTTATAAGCTCACGATCGCACTGGCCACCCGCATATTCCTTATCGACATGTTCCGCAACGGACTTCGCTTCCCCTGCAGGACGGAAGAAGGTCTATCACCGCCTCCCTGCTCCGAAAGCAGCGCGGATTTCGAAAAATTATTGGCTGAGATACGTGCCAAAGAAAATGAAGTCAATACATCGGATACTATCCGCCGGGCCGAGCACATTCTCTGTATCCGCGCTGCCTATTCCAAAATGTACGAAGACAAATGGAATGACTTGTCCCCGGAAAAGAAGTTTATCCTCTTTGACCTGGCCAGGGATGGATTTGCCAACTACAGGACAGCCAACATCCTCTTTGATCTCATGCGCGACAGGTTGATCCTCTTTACCGGTGATCATCGACTGGAACTGATCACCGCCAGCTTCCGCGAATTTGTCCTGCTGAAGAGCGACGATCCTCAGGTCATTGCCATCCTGAAAAAGAGCCGCCAGAAAGGGGAATGGATTTCCTTCAAGACAGGACTGATGATCCTGTTCACCGCATTCGGACTCTTCATCTTTCTCACCCAGGACTCCCTCTTCCAAAAAATGACAGGACTTCTTACCGCCCTTCTTACGCTGACCTCACAATTCTCCACCGTCTTCGGCAGGTTTGGCTCCAGATCCACGCCGGACAGCGAGCCTCCCGGCGATAACCCCAAGTAGCCTCTGAAAGGGGCCGGGCCCCAATTCCCGCACATAAAGGATAAATGAGGGGAAAATCCGACATTTGGAACATGCAGTTCATCGATCTATCCATCCCCTTAGACGGGTCCAATAAGCCGTCCCGGAAAAAACCTATTTTTCCCGTTACAGACCCTCTGCGCAACTATCTCAAACATCATGGGCGCGAAGTACGCCTTCCCGTATCCTATCGCGATCTGCTCCAGCATATCACTTATTCCGTGCCCCTCAAAGACAAGAACAACCAGGACACATTATGGGAGACAGCCCTCTATGACATGCGTCATTGGGATTTTATTAGGGATGGCCTGGTCCAGATGTACGCCATACTCAAGACAGAAGGCGACCTTAGCTATACCAAACACCTCGACGTAGCCCGTATCGACTATTGCAGCTTCGCCAACTCCAACCCCTTCCGCATACGCATCGTCAATAAGTTCAACGATAATTACGACCATTATTATATCAAGCAGGCCGACGCTTCACGCATCTATGGCCTCGAGCTCGAACACCTGCTTTCACCCAATCGCATCACATTCTTCACCCACCACAATACGCTGGTAGAAGAGCATATCCCAGGGATCCCTGGCGATGTATTCATAAAGAATTTCCTCAGCGATCCCCAGACCAATAAGATCAGGCTTTCGAAGGAATTCGTAAAGTTCAACGAACGATGCTTCGTCCGGCTGCTGGGCGATATGCGCTCCTATAATTTTGTCGTGGACATCACCCCCGACATCGAAGATTATCAGTACCGTATCCGGGCCATTGACTTCGATCAGCAATCCTATGAAGGAAGAAAGAACCTCTATATACCGCAGTTCTTCAAAGAGAACACCGCCTTTGTAGAGCTCTGCCTGAAATACCTCAACAAGGATTCCATCGAACAATATCAGACCGAAGAACGTACCATGATGGCCTTCCGGGTAGCCTCCTCCCGCCACAGGCTGATGGAGCTGCTGAATATCATGGCCAAGGACAGGATCGGCAGCCCCGAAAAGCTCCTCCAGCTAAAGACCGAATTAGGCGAACATTTCAAGAATTCCACCTTTTATAAGTGCAATTCCATGGGCCAGCTGGTCAAAAGACAGCTAAAGCAGACACTCCAAAAGAATCTCGCTCTCATCCAAAAAAACCTCAGCAAATTCGAAGATTAGGCGGGGATGCCGTATATTCGCGACTTCTTTAAAGAAATAACCTTACCGTTTAATGAAATTCAATGTTTTCGGCATTTTGTAAAATAAATAATAAGTAAAGCTCAGTTAGCATGAAAAAATACTCGGCCGGCGTGTTATTCGGTGAAGAACTGGAAGCCCTGTACAAAGACGCAAAAGACAACCAGTTTGCCCTCCCTGCGGTAAACACCATTGGTACCAACACGATCAACGCAGTCCTGGAGACCGCGGCAAAGGTTAATTCCCCTGTGATCATCCAATTCTCCAATGGCGGCGCCCAGTTCATCGCCGGAAAGGGAATGCCCAACGATAAGCTGCAAGGCAATATTTCCGGTGGTATCTCCGGAGCCCTCCACATACACAATGTTGCAAAATACTACGGGGTCCCCGTCGTCCTGCACACGGACCATGCCTCCAAAAAATGGCTCCCGTGGATCAGCGGTCTCATCGACGCGGGCGAGCAGTTCTATAAAGAAAAGAAACAGCCCCTGTTCAGCTCCCATATGCTGGACCTTTCCGAAGAACCCCTGGAAGAAAATATCCATACTTCCGTTGAGTTCTTTAAACGTATGCAACCCCTGGGTATGGCCATCGAGATCGAGCTGGGCGTGACAGGTGGTGAAGAGGACGGCGTGGACAACAGCGGTGTGGAAAATGAAAAATTATATACCCAGCCGCAGCACGTGGCCTACTCTTATACCGAGCTCAGCAAGGTAGGACGCCTTTTTAGCGTGGCCGCCGCCTTTGGCAACGTCCATGGCGTATACAGCCCGGGCAATGTAGAGTTGAGACCCGTCATCCTTAGGAACAGCCAGGATTATATCCAGAAAGAGCTGAAGACAGGCCCCAAACCCGTATACTTCGTATTCCATGGCGGCAGCGGCAGCCCCCAGCACCAGATCAGGGAAGCCATCAGCTACGGCGCCATCAAGATGAACATCGACACCGACCTGCAATGGGCTTTCTGGGAAGGAGTGCAGCAGTACTATAAGAAGAATGAAGGCTATCTTCAGGGCCAGCTGGGCAATCCCGATGGACCCGATAAGCCTAATAAAAAATACTACGACCCCCGCGTATGGCTGCGCAAGGGCGAAGAAAGCTTTATCAAGAGATTGGAAGTGGCCTTCGAAGACCTCAACTGTGTGAACAGGAACGCATAAGAAAAAACCCCTCGTCAGAGGGGTTTTTTAGTAAATTGCTGTCCTTAAATCAATAGCCATGGCTTCTAAAAAGATCCTCGACATTTTAGGCGACAAAGCAGCTTCTTTACTCGATCACAAACCCATCATAGACAAATCCACGCTCAGCGCCCTACCCTCCCCTCATCACGTAGAAGAGATATGGACCAACTCTAATCGCAGCAACCAGGTATTGAGAAGTCTCCAGACACTGATTGGACACGGGCGGCTCGCTGACACCGGATACCTCAGCATCTTTCCCGTAGACCAGGGCATCGAACACAGCGCAGGTGCATCCTTTGCGCCCAACCCCATGTATTTCGATCCTGAAAATATCATTAAGCTGGCCGTAGAGGCAGGCTGCAATGCCGTCGCTTCTACCTTCGGCGTTCTGGGCATCATGAGCCGCAAGTACGCCCACAGGATCCCCTTCGTCGTAAAGATCAATCATAATGAATTCCTCAGTCTGCCCAATCGCTATGATCAAACGCTCTTCGGCTCCGTAAAGGATGCGTGGAACATGGGAGCCGTAGCCGTCGGCGCCACCGTATACTGGGGTAGCGCAGAAAGCTCCCGCCAGCTAAAAGAGGTCTCCGAAGCATTTGAGCTCGCGCACGAGCTGGGAATGGCCACCATCCTTTGGTGCTACACCCGCAACAACGGCTTCAAGGTCGACGGCGTAGACTATCATACATCCGCCGACCTGACAGGTCAGGCCAATCACCTGGGCGTCACCATCCAGGCCGATATCATCAAACAAAAGCTGCCAACCAATAATGGCGGCTACCTGGCTACCAAACATGGTAAGACCTCCCCGCTGGTTTACTCCAAGCTCACGACGGATCATCCCATCGACCTCACCCGCTACCAGCTGGTGAATTGCTACAATGGTCGTGTAGGTCTGATCAACAGCGGCGGTGAAAGCAAGGGAGCTTCCGATCTGGCCGATGCCATCTTCACAGCCGTCGTCAACAAACGCGCGGGCGGCATGGGCCTCATCCTGGGACGCAAAGCCTTCCAACGCCCCTTTAAAGAAGGCGTGGATATGATACAGTCCATACAGGATGTGTACCTCGATAAGGATATTACTGTTGCGTAAATGCATTAACACCAACGCAAGCCCAAACACTAACATCCCGATAACAACCCGCGGACGCAATTATTCGTATCTTTTCTAAAAGGCACACCATGCGTACATGCACCGTCCTGTTAGCATTCTTGCTTTTCATCACCTCCTGCTCCAACAGCAAGGTCACCTCTTCCTGGAAAGGCCCCGGCTCTACAAAGCTGGCGCCGGCAAATAAGATCCTTGTCCTGGGCATCATCCAGGAAAAAGACATCCGGCTTCGTATGCAAATGGAGGGCTTCCTCGTAGATGCGCTTAAAGCCAAAGGTTATAATGCCGTCAGCGCCTACACGCTCTATGGACCAAAGATGTTCAGCAACAAGGATGAAGAGTCCGTGCTCAGCCAGCTGCGCAACAGCGGCATCGACGAAGTATTCACGATCACCCTTCTCGACAAGGCAAGAGAACGTAACTTTCAACCCGGCGCCATGTACCCTTATTCCCCTTTCTGGGGCTATTACAATTATTGGTATGGCCGTGCATATAGCCCCGGCTATGTCTCAGTGGATACTCATTTCCTTTGGGAAAGCAACCTCTACGACGTCAGCAGCAAAAAGCTCCTGTATTCCGCCCAGACGCGATCCACCAACCCCTCTTCCGCAGGATCTATGGGAAAAGATTATAGCAAGGCCATCGTAAAAAATATGATAAGGCAAGGCGTATTATGATCGCATTCCCCAATTTGGGCAAATAGATACACGACACAGACTGGTTCGCTTAAAACACCTCCCCCAACCCCAGATAAAAAGCCGTACGACCCTTACTGGTAGCAACATCCATCGTTATATTGGTACCCGAATGTTTGTTGAACTTGACACGCAGACCCGCCCCCGCCGCCGGATGCAGATAGGAGAACCGGTTCGTATGCGGCTCAGTCACCGTATTTACATTGGAGAACACCACAAACCCCAATAATCCGTCCGATGTAATATCCCGCCGGTATTCCGCTTCCAGATAATACAACGTCTGCCCCGTATAATGTCCCGGATAAATACCCCTGCCGCTGCGTTGATATGGGTCCTGACCGATGGCAGGCAGATCCAGGTAAGGCGTATGATCCCCCAGTGCGGTCCAGAAAAAACTCCACAATGCCAGCATATTTTGCGTTGTCTTGCTGAAAGGAATGTATTTCCGGACATCCGCATAGACAGAATGCCATAGATCATCACTTCCCATGAACTTGGGATTCACCCGGTAAACAATGTTCCAGTACCAGCCGGGCAAAGGGTTGAAAGGGTTATTTCTCGCATCGTATAATAAATTGAATGTTACTCCCGAAGAGAAGGAATTGCTGTGCTCGGCGGTCCCATATCGATACCCGGTGAATTTTTGCAGGTTGGTGGTGTCGTCGGTCCGTATATCGATATGATAATCCAGGGCATAGCCCAGACCCGCAAAAAGAAAAGGCTTGATCCTTTTCAGGGGATTCAGGTAAAGTCTTAAATACGTGTACCGGATAAGGATCTTGTCCTCATCGGGCCGGTTCCCGCCAGGCCCCCACGTATACTGCGGGTACACGGTAAGACGTACATCCCCGCTGTAGTTCCAGGCATTATTGGGTGACCATATATTGCCATGAAAAGGGATATTCCACTGCCCCTGGAAATTGGTGCTGGGAGAAAAGGTTACTGTCGATAGATTCGTCGTATTTCGGGGTCCCAGGTAAAAACCCGCCGTGGTGGCGGTTATCAGCGCTGTCCCGCCCCCCGGCACGGATGTGCCCAATGGCAGCAGGGAATAATAAACCCTTTTCCCATCTACCTGAGGTGGTTTTTTGATCTTGATATGGGTCGCGCTCAATAATACGCCTATAATATCCCTTTGACGAAAGGTATCCTGGTACTTCATAACACTGTCCGCCGGCACGATCATCCCCGAAGGATTCTGGGCGCGGACACAATAGCTGACCAGGCAGGTGCACAAAATGAGTAATCCTCTATACATATCGTCCAAGGATACCAATATTGTGCTATTTTTCAGGATTAATAAGGTCTAACACCATGCGTATACTCTTTTTTCTT
>Ga0105240_10008358_pt1 | contig 14816 bp, 8 predicted proteins | sample KBSC54metaG_FD_80426 | JGI IMG/M metagenome (GOLD analysis project Ga0105240, IMG submission 80426) | Corn rhizosphere microbial communities from Kellogg Biological Station, Michigan, USA - KBS C5-4 metaG | ecosystem: Host-associated > Plants > Roots > Rhizosphere > Soil | place: Michigan, USA... | reverse complement strand
CTCACCACGCCCACAATCTGCCACTCCGTATCGCGCCCGCCCTCGTCGTTCGCGATCTTCTGTCCCACCGGATCCTCTCCGGGGAAAAACTTCCGCGCTAGCGATTCGTTGATGACGGCCACACCGGGCTTGGTTCCGTCGTCGTCTTCGGTGAAGAAACGCCCGCGTACCAACGCGACCTTCAGCGCAGGCAGATAACCCGGGCTCACGTGGCGCTCATCCACTTCGTAATGTTCTCCGTGATACGGCCGCGGCGGAAAATGCGGCCTGTCCGTCGCACAATCGCATTGCGCTGGAACCAGGCTTGTCATGCCAACGTTCTCCACACCGGGCAGGGTCTTTACTCGCTGCGCAACCTCGCGGGAAAATTCCGCCATCCGAGCTTTGCCGCCTTTGTATATCTGGTCAGGAGCGATCACCCGCACCGTCGCCACTTGATTCGGATCGAAGCCAAGAGGCACATGCAGCAAGCGATAGAAGCTCTTCCCCAGCAGTCCAGCTCCGGCCAGGAGCACCACGACGACTGCCAGCTCGATCACTACCAGATTGGCTCCCAGCCTCTGCCATAACCTGCTTGCGGCTCCCCGATCTCCGGCCGCCAGCCCGTCGCGGACTTTCTGAAATGAGAGCCGGGCCATCGAAGTCCCGGCAAGAAGTAGGGCGGCCCCGAGCACGACGGCGCAGGCAAAGACCATGGTGTGCACGTTCAGATTCACGCCATCGAGAAACGGCATGTGAGCAGCCATATCCTTCGGCACCAGGTTACTCAACAGCCGCATCAATGCGGCAGCAACCAGAAGTCCCGAGAGTCCACCGGCCACGGACGTCAAAAATCCCTCAACCGCAAACTGCCGGGCAAGTCTTCCTCGCGTCGCGCCAAGCGCGCCGCGCACCGCCACTTCGCGCCTTCGGCTCTCTGACCTAACCAGCACCAGGCTCGCCACGTTCACGCACGCGATCATGAGGAGCAGTACGGCTCCGCCTAGCAGCGTCAACAAGATCGGCCGCACGTTGCCGACAAACACTTCGGCGAGCGGAACTACCTGCGCTGTCAGATTCCTCCCCTGATTCGGATATTGCTTTTGCAACTGCTCCTCAATCGCCGTCATCTCGGCCTGCGCCGTCTGGCGGCTCACTCCGTCTCGAAGCCTGCCAATGCCGAAAAAGTTGAAGAAATTGCGCGTCTGTTCGTGTGGGCTCAACGTGTTAATCGGCACCCAGAACTCCGCGTTCCCCGCCAGCGCAAAGGAAAAACTACGCGGCAGCACCCCGAGAATCGTATATCCGGTGTTGTCCAGAGACACGGTCTGCCCGACGATATCTTCACGCCCGCCAAAACGGTGCAGCCACGCGCCATAACTGATGAGCGTGAGGTTCGGTCCGCCCAGCCGATCTTCGCCCGCGGCAAAGTCGCGCCCCAGAATCGGCCGCACTCCCAGCGTCCTGAAGAACCCGCCGCTCACTCGCCCGGCTGTCACGGGCTCTGTGCCATCGCGTGTCCGCAGAAGATACCCCGCTCCCGCGAACACGTCGAGCGAACTCAGCGATTTGTTCGTGTGTTGCCAGTCCACGAAATCGGGATACGCCAACGGCAAAAGCGGCGCTTCCGCGATGCTCTCATTCACAGCCGTCAACCGATTCGGATCGGCATAGGGTAGCGGCTCGAGTAGTGCAGCGTCGACGAAGGCAAAGATGGCGACACTCGCGCCGATTCCAAGTGCGAGAACGACGATCGCGGTTACCGCAAAACCTGGAGCCCTTCGGAACTGGCGAAAAGTGTAACGGAGGTCGGCAAGGATCGATTCGAGGGTAGGCCATTGCCAGACTTCACGGCTGCGCTCTTCGATCACAGTCGCATTGCCGAAGTCACTGCGGGCCGCTCGCTGTGCTTGCTCTCGCGTCATGCCTTCATCCATTAGGTCGGTGATCTTCTCCTCCAAATGCTCACGGATTGACTCCGACAATTCGGCATAGTGGCGGCGGCGGGAGAAAAGATTCTTAAACCAATTCATGTGGCCCCTTCTCTGGTTCCGTAGATCAGACTCAGGACAATTCCTTGAACGCAGGCGTTCAACTTTATTCACCTCGCAACGCTCGCACTGGGTCAAGGCGTCCAGCGCGATAAGAGGGGATAACAAATGCGGCGATAGAGATTAGGCCGAGCAAGACGACGGATGATATAAAACTCGCCATATCCAGAGGGCTGATCTGGAAGAGCAGACGTGTCAGCATTCTGGTGAGTAAGAGAGCGCCACCGATGCCGATTAGCATTCCAGTCAACGTCAGGACCAGGCCGTGACGAAAAACGATGCCCATGATGTCACTTCGATTTGCTCCGACAGCCATTCGAATGCTAAATTCCTGCGTCCTCTGCAAGACCGAATAAGCAATGACCCCATAGATGCCGACTGCTGCTAGGACAAGTGCGAGCAAGGCAAAGATACCGAGCAAAATGGTCGAGAATCTGTCTCCCGTCATGGAGGCTGCAACAGTCTCCTTCATTGTCATGACATTCGAGATCGGCTGATCCTTATCAAGTGCGGACACCTGTTGGCGAATCATTGCAGTTAGTGACGCCGCATCGCTTGAGCTGCGCACAATTACGCTCAGAGAATCCGATGGTTTTTGAACGAATGGCTCGTAAACCTGTGGAGCAATCGCTACTTTCATTCCAGCCTGTTTTACATCGCCGACGACGCCGACGATTTCTCGCAAATACGTTGGCCCTGATATGTCGATTCGCTTTCCTATAGGACTCTCCGTCGGGAAAAACCGTCTCGCCATTGTTTCGTTGATGATCACAACGGGTTGACTGATTGCGGTATCCTGCTCGGTGAACAACCGCCCACGGACAAGAGGGATCTCCATCGTCCGGAAATACTGCGATGTAACACGATAGTAGTTCGCAGTCGTTCCGGCGTCAGTGGCGCCGATCGCGCGCCCATCAATCCGAATTCCGGCGTCGGGTGCATCGGAAAATGGGAGCCCGGATGACACAGCGGCATGAATTATGCCGGGCGCGCTCGCTAGGCGTTCGACCAGAGCCTGTGCGAATTGCTCCTGCCGATATGGCTCTTTGTATTTGAGAGCGGGCAGATCGATCTTAGCTGTTACGACATTGTCAGGATTGAAGCCGGTGTTTACTTGAAGGAGACGCCAAAAACTCTTCAGTACCAGGCACGAACCGGTGAGGAGGATGAGAGCGACTGCCACCTCCGAAATGACAAGAATGCTGCGAAGCTGCGCTCGCTTGCCACCTGTCGATGCCCTATTACCGGCCTTGAGTGGATCGAGAAGGTTAGCACGGGATAGACGTAACGCGGGTAAAGAGGCAAACACTAAACCTGTAAGTACGGAAACCAGCATCGTGAATAGCAGCACGGTGGGGTCAAGAGTCACTTCCTCGAATCGTGGAATGTTCGTCAATGGGAATTTCTTGAGGACCGTAATTCCTGCGTAGGCCAATGAAACACCGAGCAAGCCTCCAATCACGGCTAACATAAAGCCCTCAGTCAGAAGTTGCTGGATGATGCGCCGGCGGCTTGCGCCTAAAGACGCCCGAAGCGAAATCTCTGCTTCACGCGTCGATCCTCGCGCCAGCAACAGACTCGCGACATTCACGCAGGCAATTAACAGAACGAGGCCTGCCGCACCCATCAACACGTACAGCGGAGTCCGGACTTCTCCGGTGTAGTAGTCAAGCAACGGAAAGACATTGACGCTCCAGATCTGCGGGCTGCGCAGCCGGGGCATGATCGAATCCATCTCAGCCTGCGCCTGATCGCGCGTGATGTTGGCCTTCAAGCGACCGATCCCCCAGAGAAAGTGGCCGCCATCGAAGTCCTCTGTCGCAAAACCCATCGGCTTCCAGATTTCCGCATCGTGGGGGAAACGGAAGCCGGCCGGCATGACACCGATGACTGTGAAGTCAAGGTCGTTGAGCCTGATTACTGAGCCGATTGCATTGGCATCACCTCCGAAGCGCTCTTTCCAGAGGCTGTAACCGAGCAGTACTACGTGATCGTTTCCTTGTGTATCTTCGGTCGTGGTGAAACTTCTGCCCAGAAAAGGCTTCACTCCGAGAAGTTCGGGCAAGTTGGCGGTAACACGTGCTCCGGTTACACGCTCGGACCGGCCGCGACCGGAGAGATTGAATGCGATGCTTACGAAGGCTCCAAGTTGATCGAAGGCCTGATTTTGCTCACGCCATGCGAGAAAATCTTTCGGGGTCGCCTCAAAATGGGAAAAACGTGGCAACCATTTTTCATCGAGCATCATGAGCCGAGCCGGATCGCGAAATGGGAGGGGATGCAAGAGCACGCCATTTACGACACTGAAAATCGCCGTATTGGCTCCGATACCAAGAGATAGAGTCAAAAGAGCAACAAGCGTGAATCCCGGCGATCTACGCAATTGCCTCGATGCGAATTTCACATCTGCCCAGATGCTCTCGATTTTCCCCCACTGCCAGACCTCACGGCTGCACTCCTCGATGAGCGTGACGTTGCCGAATTCACGCCGGGCAGTCCGCTCGGCTTCCTCCCGCGCCATGCCGCGATCCATCAGGTCAGAGATCTTTTCATCGACGTGCTCGCGAATCGATTCGGAAAGCTCATCGTAGCGACTGTGGCGCGAAAACAGTTGCGTGAGCCAGTTCATTGGATCCTTTCTACTCGCAACGAAGAGCTTGGACCGGTTCGATATGAGCAGCCCGCCAAGCGGGAATGAATCCGGCAACTGCGCACGCCAGCATCAATGAGCCGACGGCCATGGCGATGATGAGTGGGTCATCGGGGGAGAGTCCAAATAGGAAACTCGTCGCCATGCGCATGCCCGCAACCGCTAACAGTAGGCCGATCATCGCGCCAAATCCAGCAAGCGACAACGTTTCCCGAACTACCAGCCAAAGAACAGCCGCTCTTCTAGAACCTAAGGCAAGACGAACTCCGATCTCGCTTGTCCTGCGCTGCATCATGTAGGATGTGACTCCGTAAAGCCCGAGACAGGCCAAGGTCAATGCCAGAATTCCGAAAAGCGTGGTAAGACGGGCGATGAGGCGAGGCTGAGTAAGATTGTCCCTCACTTCGTCGTTCAAGGTAGCAACATTGACGATGGGAATCCTGGGATCAACGTCGGCGATTGCCTGCCTGGCCTGCGCAGCAACCCAGTTCGGATCGGCAGAGGTGCGGACTTCGAGACCATCGATGTTGCCAACGTTTTGTGCGATCGGGAAATAGATAATGGGCGGCGCGGCCTCACGAATATCGTTCACGCGCGCATCCGATACAACGCCTATGATTTGATAGCGGCCGGAATCGTTGTCCGCATAGGAGAATTGCATGCCGACAGGACTTTGGTTTCCGCCGTAACGCCGTGCGAACGTCTGGTTTACGATTGCGACCTTAGGCGCGGAGGCATCATCGGTGGTTGCAAATTCTCTTCCTCGGAAAAGCTGGATCCCGGTGGTTGCGAAGTAATTGAGCGCAACGGAGTTGACTTGAGCATTGCCTCGCGCGATTTTTTGTCCGCCGTTGTTTATGACGACTACGTCACTGGCATCAAGGCATCCGGCGACAAGTGAACAGGTGGTGATGCTTGCTGAGGTGACTCCAGGGATGGCATCCATTCGATCGGTGAGCCGCTGATAGAGCGAAAGAAAATCACCGATCTGGTAATTGACAAGATGTGTATCGATCTGAACATTGAGAAGGTGGTTGCGATCAAAGCCGGGATCGAGTCGGCTGTAATTCTCAAGCGTCTTAAGAAACATTCCGGCGCCTACAAGCAAAAGAAGTGAAAGCGCGACCTGCGCGACCACAAGCAATTTGCGGATGGGCCAGCGGTCGGCTCTGCCGCTTGAGATCGATTGAGTGCCAGTCTTCAGCACCGAAGCCGGGTCAACACTGGCGCTTTGCAGCGCCGGAGCCAGTCCAAAGAGGACACCAGTTGCCACCGCGATGATGACCCCAAAGGCGAGAATGCGCCCATCTGGCGACAGATCGATTGGGATTGCCGCGTTCCCGGCCGAGGCCCAGCGGGGCAGAACCGTCGCGCATCCGTATGCCACTGCGATTCCCAAAGCACCTCCTCCGACAGACAACAAAAGGCATTCAATCAGTGTTTGCTGGATGAGGCGCGTGCGGCCAGGTCCGATTGAAAGCTGAATAGCGAGTGCATGTTGGCGCGCGCTCGCGCGAGCCAACAGCAGATTCGCGATGTTGGCGCAAGCGGTAAGCAGCACGATCGCTGCCATGGCCATCAGCAGGAGGAGCGGTTGCTCAAATTGTTCCTTGAGGTTAGCGAAGCCGCGCTGCCCTGGTTCGAGGGTGAGACGAGTCCGAAGCATGGCCTCTCGCTGTTCGGGATCGGTCAGGTACTGCGTGGCCGATTCGAGATTGGTCCTGTATTGCTGATTCAGGACGGTCATTAACTGAGGAATGGCGGCGCGAGACTTGACGCGCACGACCATGAGCAGCCAGTTGATATTAGTTTGCGGGACCCATGGCTTGAGCGGCTGAGCTCCGCCATAGTCGCTATAGTGATCGTGATATTCCACGACGGACTGCATGGTCAGGGGTATCCAGAACGCAGGCTGGGTTCCGGATCGAGCGCCAAAGAATCCTCGCGGTGCCACACCGATAATTGTGAAGGGCGCCCCATTTACCGCGAATTTGCGGCCAATCACGTGAGGGTCAGATGCATACTGGATCTGCCAATAGGAATAGCTAATGACGGCTACGGGGCTGCCGGCGAGTTTCTCATCGTCGGCAGGCGCAAGTAAACGACCAACCACGGGATAGGTCTCGAATACCTGAAAGTAATTACCCGAAACAAGTTGGCCCTGTGTCACTCGTGGCTGTCCATTTGCAATGCTGACATAGAAATCATCCGGCCAGCTCATTGCCGCGATTGAAGCCCCGTCCGGTAGTTGACGGCTCACATGGTCGAAGAATGGATACGCGAACCGGCTTTTGTCCGCGGTATGGCTGCCTTGTTTGACGATGTAGAGTTGGTCGGGATCGGGTACCGGAAGGGACTTCAAGAGAACCGCATCGAGAAGCGTGAAGATGCCGCTGTTCGCTCCGATACCCAGGGCGAGCGTTAGCAGGGCAACGGCGGTAAAGCCCGGACTCTTACTCAACCGGCGAAGCGCGTACTTGGTATCCGCCAGCAGGGATTCAAGCGTAGGCCACCGCCAAACTTGGCGGCTGCGCTCCTCAATGAGCGTCACGTTTCCGAAGTCGCGTCGGGCTAAGCGCTCAGCTTCCTCGTGAGTCATACCGCGATCCATGAGATCGGCGATCTTCTCGTCGAGGTGTTCACGAATCGACTCTGAGAGTTCGTCATAGCGACGGCGGCGCGAGAACAAATGTCGGAGCCGACCCATAAAGCCTCCTACTCTCCCGCCAGCGTGAGGACGCGATTAAATCCAGCAAACATCTTCTCGACGCTCGCAAGCTCGTGTTCCAGGTGTTTTCTGCCAGCTGCTGTCACCTTGAAGATCCGCACCGGACGGTTCCTGTCGGAGAGCCCCATCTCCGTCTTTAGCCAGCCTGCTTTCAGCATTCGCTGCAAAGCGGGGTAGAAGGATCCCTCCTCGATCTGGAGGTAGTCCTCAGAAATATGCCTGAGCCGCTGAGCGAGGGCGTAGCCGTGCATCGGCTTCCAGTTCAGCGTTTTCAGAATCATCAGTTCCATCGCGCCGGGGAAGAGATCCCGGTATTGAGCTTTCTTCTTCATTAGCTGCAAACTACTATTTTCAACATAGTATGTCAAGAATCGCGAGTTCATCCGGCTAAGGCTTTGAGGGCAACTGTGTCCAGCTTGGGGAATCGAAAGCTAATTCAATCCAGAGGTGCTTGATGGAGGCAACGGACATCTACGGGTACTTAAGGGCTCAGGCCAATGAGCTCGGGTCGCGCATTCTCGAAATGTACCCGCCCCTGCAGAGCACAACCGATGAAGTTCCCCCAGAGCTCTCGACGCTGCTGCGTAGACCGTTGCCGGCCCAGGCAATCGCGATCGGGGGCCTTGCAAAGCATTTCAGGTCTTCGCGTGCCGGGCGGATTGTGGCTGAATGTGGGGCGGGCAAGACATATATGGCTCTTGGCCTCGCACACGTGCTCCAAGCACGCACGATCCTGGTGATGTGCCCGTCGCACCTGGGGAAGAAGTGGGCCCGGGAGGCTATCCAGACAATCCCATTTGTGCGCACCTTTCTCATTGAAGACATGCGCAATGGTGGCGATCCCCGCCAGCCGCATGGAGTCCTTGAAGTGCGGCTGCGCAAGGGGCGGGTCGTTTACGAAGGCATGCATTTGTCTCTGGCGGAACTCCGGCGCCTGGGGCGAGCAGGTTGGATGGAGCGCGTGCCGAGGTGCTCCGTGTTCATCATCCCGAAAGACAAGGGAAAACTCTCCTACTTCTGGCGTCATGCATTTCTGACAGCGAAATGCGGACCCGAACTCGGTGGAGTCATCAATCCCGATACAGGGGTCTCCATCGAGAATCCTGAGGGCGGACGGCGCACACGGCTCGACTTCGACAATCTCAAGATCAATGAGCAGATTGAGCGCTCACAGGACGGAACGACCGTCTTCTCGCCACTCTGGCAGGCGGACAGATCGAAGATCCAGCGGATGGCGCCCGTGGAGTTTATCGGCCGGTACATGAAAGGCTGGTTCGATCTCGCCATCGCCGACGAACTTCACCAGCTGGCTGGCGACACGGCTCAGGGGAATGCTCTTGGCGTTCTGGCGCGCGCCGGCCGACGGCTCGTCGCGCTCACCGGAACGTTGATGGGTGGCTATGCGGACGATCTATTCAACGTCTTCTATCGCATGGAACCGCACATGATGGCGTGCGATGGCTTCGCTTATGGAGGGGAAGGCCGGCGGAGCTTTCAGGAGCAGTACGGAGTCCTTGAGACTATCGAGAAGATCCGCGAAGAAGACAATGCCTGCACGCGCGCTCCGAAGAAGACCGTTCAGGTGCTCAGGAAACCAGGCGCGTCACCACTGCTGTTTGGCAAATTCCTGATGTCGACCACGGCATTTCTCGCGCTTGAGGACATCGCCGACAACCTGCCGCCATATACCGAAAGCGTGCTCTCGAGCGAGATGAGCGGAGATCTTCGGGAAGCCTACGAAGAACTCGAAAAGGCGCTGCGCAGCGCCATGGCGGAAAATCGCGGTAATAAGAGCCTGATGAGCGTCCTGCTCAATGCTCTTCTCCTCTATCCAGATCATCCGTATGGCTTCGATGAGATCTGGGCGCGGGCGTTCGACCCGGCCACGAAAGAGTACTACAAATTTCTCGTCGCACGGCCGCAGGAATTGCGCCAGGACATTGTTTATCCGAAAGAGTCTTCACTGATCGACGATATAAAGAGCGAACTGCGACACGGCCGCCGCTGCCAGGTCTATGCGACGTATACAGGGGAGAAGGACGTCAACGGCCGGCTGGAACACGTTCTATCGGCCGCAGGACTGCGTGTTGCGGTGCTTCGGGCGTCTGTGCCGACGCAGAAGCGGGAGGAGTGGTACGACCGTCAGCTTGAATCCGGCGTCGAGGTGGTGGTGTGCCATCCGAAGCTGGTGGAGACCGGCCTCGATCTGCTCGCTTTTCCGACCCTGTACTTCTACCAAACCGGCTATTCGTTGCATACGCTTCGTCAGGCCAGCCGGCGGTCCTGGCGCATTGGACAGAGACATCCTGTGCGGGTGAAGTTCCTCACGTACAAGGGGACGATGCAAGAGATCTGTCTGCGGCTGATGGGCCGAAAGATGCTTGTGGCGCTGATGATGGAGGGCAAGTTTTCCGGCGAAGGTCTGCAGTCGCTCGATGCGGATGAGGACCTGATGGCCGCAATGGCGCGGGAACTGGTCGAGAAAGCAGGGATAGGCGAATCTGCCGACCAGATCTGGCGACAGCTCGATCGTGAGCGAGCAAAGCATGTAGGGCCAGCCGCGCAGGATAGCGGAGAGACCGCAGACCATGGCACGTTGGCCCCAGAGTTCCCGCCGGAGAGCAACGTCCCGGGCATTCACTTAGTCCCGTCGTCTCGGGAGAAGCAAAGGCCTGATTCTCCGCCGTGGCGGTCGACAGCGACCACCGAACAGCCGGTTCAGCTCAGTCTGTTCGGCTGAGACTTCCAATAATCAACAACTTCAAGAGGTGAACGTATGTGCGAAGAGCGCGCAAAGATTCGTTGTGTGCAGTGTGAACTGGTGCAGTGGGCGGACCAGGCGAACTGCCGCCGTTGTGGGAAGCCCCTGCCCGCGCCTATCGTGAACGTCGTTGAGCGCGTGGTCGAGAAGGTGGTAATCCAGCAGGACTCCCAGTGTCTCGAAAACCTTCTCGAAGCTTCGAAACTCATTTCCGCCACCGCGGCGAAATTGCAGGAATCCCGCGGTATCCAGGAACTCCCTGTGCGTTCGCTGCCAATTTCCGGTATCGAGCCGTTCCCGACACTCGATGCGATGGAGCGTGCAATGATTGTGGCGGCTTACAAAAAGTCCAACCGGAAGCCAGTCGAGGCGGCGCGGCTGCTCGGTATCGGCAAGACGACCTTCTACCGCAAGCTGAAAGAGATCCGTCACGTAGCAGCGTGAACTCCCACCGAGGCGACTGTGGGCGTTTGACCGAAATCCGATCTGGAGGTACAACCTTCTTCGCCGGCAATGACGCTGGTCAGGCCCCAACAGGTCCAACTCCACGCAGGAGGGTGAAATGGACGCCTATAGGACTTCTTCACACGATTCGAGTGAGCAGTATTGGCAGTCAGATCACTCAACTGCCGGCAATCGGCCCGCCGGGAATGATGCTCGGGAAACTGCGGCTGCGGAGCTTCTGGGTCCTCCTGCCGCCAACCGCCACCGTCTTCCCGACGAGCGCGCGGCGATCACGCACCACTTCGCAGTCGGAGGGCACGAAGGCTATCTGACAGTGGGGCTCTACCCCAACGGACAGCCTGGTGAGATCTTCATCCGGATGGCCAAGGAGGGATCAACGATTGCTGGCCTGATGGAGTGCTTCGGAACTGTCGTTTCAGTCAGCCTCCAGCATGGCGTCCCTTTGCGGGTGCTTTGCGACAAGCTGTCGCACACACGCTTCGAGCCATCGGGCTGGACAGGTAACGCGGAACTGGGCTACGCGAAGTCAATCATGGACTACCTTTTCCGGTGGCTCGAACTTCGCTTCCTTTCGGGGGCACAACTCGCTCTGTTTGCGGCACCCGGCAATCACGGCACCGTTCCGGTCGATTCAGGGAAGGTTGTGCCGATTTCGTGGCAGGCAGTTCAGCCTGGTGATGGGCCCGCCTGCCGCTCGTGTGGCGCACTCATGACTCCCAACGGAAGCTGCTACACGTGCAGGAATTGTGGCGGGACGAGTGGATGCTCCTGAGGTTTGACCAGAACTCGGTGGTTGTTGTTGTTGTAACGGCGAGCGGCAGCGCACACTCAGGTAATATTCTCGGCGTCGTTCTGCGTCAGGGTGCAAGATTGGCGTTTACTGGCACTGTCATTGGCGTAATCGCCGCCTTCTCGGACTGGATCTCGCGCTCCAGATCCTGGTCCCGCGTCCTGATATGCGACCATTGCATCATCGATTTCTCCTGAATCAACCGCCTTGGCGGGATGGCGAACGCTTTCACTATTCGGTTCGCAAGGCCCCCATCGGATCGGTACGCATGGCGCGAGATGCCGGAAGAAAACAAGCAGCCAAAGCGACAACCAGCAATGCCGCGGAAACGCAAAACAACGTAAGAGGGTCACTGCGGCCCACGCCGTAAAGCAAATGATCAAAACTTGGCAGCACACGCACGAGTGCAATAGCCGCCACCACACCGATTCCGAGACCCGCGCTGGCCATGCCAATACCCTGCCCAAGGATCATCCTGAACACTTGGCTCTTGTCTGCACCGAGTGCCACACGAATCCCGATTTCCTGCGTCCGTCGCATGACTGAATAGGACACGACTCCGTAGATGCCGACCGATGACAGTAGCAGTGCGAGCCCGGCAAAGACGCCGAGGAGCAAGATAGCCATGTTCCGCGTGGCCATCGACTCGGAGACGACTTCATCGATCGTCTTTACGTCATAAACCGGTTGATCGGACCCAGACGCAAAGACGACCTTCCGAATCGCGGGCATCAACTCCCCAGGGGGCAGCGGTGAACGAACAATCACCGTTAGAGTGCGAAAGAAGTCGGTGACCATCGCGTCCGGCAGTTGATACACCGGGATATAAATCTGCTGCGGAAGATAAGTGCCAGGATCGTCCAAACCCCAGTTGTGCACGTGCCCCACCACACCCACAATGCGGGCCGCTCCCCAATGCCCGACCGTCAGCGTCTGCCCAACAGGATTCTGGTTAGGGAAGAATCTGTTCGCAAGTACGGCGTCAATCACCACAACCTTGTCGGAGCCGATCCGATCCGCGGTCGTGATAAACCTGCCTCGCAACAAAGGAATTCCCATCGTCTTCAGATAGTCCGGGCCCGTCCAGAAGTAGAGCGCATGAGGCGCTTCTTGCAGGGTGGCGGGCTGCTTAGTGCCGATCCAGAAAGGACCGCCATTATCTCCTCCGGCGAGGAGAACGATGTTCGTCAGATCGGCCGTTTCCACTCCCGGCAGTTCGTCAATTTGCGCAAGCAGTTGCTGCCAGGCCGCCCGTGTCCGATTCGGGGCGCTCGTCAATGAAGGGGACAAACCAACTCGGAACGAAATAACGTGCCGCATATCGAAGCCGGGGTTTACACGCCAGAGATTGCGGACGCTGCGCAGGAGTAACCCTGCTCCCGACATCAGAACGAGGGTTAGCGCGAACTGGACCACGACAAGGCGGCCGAGCAGGCGATGACGGCCAGTTGTCGTTCCCCGCGAAGCACTCTGCAGAGCGCCCTGCACATCGCTACTTGCGGATCGTAGTGCGGGAGTCAAACCAAATAGGATCCCGACAGCAATCGAAGCTCCCGCTGTGAACAGCAGAACCGGTATATGAAGCCCGACATTTCCGGCTCGCGGCAGAGAATGTGGCAAAGCCGCAAGCAGCGCATGTAATCCGAAGCCCGCAAGCACGACGCCCAATGCACCTCCCGTGAGCGACAGCACGATGCATTCGGTGAGCAACTGCCGCACCATGCGCCCGCGGCTGGCGCCAAGCGCCGCCCGAACACCAAATTCACGGGCCCTGGCAGTGGAGCGCGCCAGAAGCAGGTTGGCGAGGTTGGCGCACGCTATCAACAACACCAGACCGACGGCTCCAAACAGCAAGCCAATAGTTCCCCTGATATCGCCAAGAACTTCCTGCATGAGCGAACTCGCCGTAACACCGATGCTGCGATCGGCATCGGGATATTGACGGTCGAGTTCCTGTTGAATTGTGTTGATCTCGGCTTCGGCCTGATCCTTGGTTACTCCGGATTTGAGGCGCGCGAGCACCGCCAACGCCTCCACAGAGCGGTCGGTAAGTATGAGGGGCAGGTTGGGTCGCAGAGGAATGATGACGTCCGCATCAGCCAGGAAATGGAAGTCCGAGGGCAGCACACCGATGACGGTGAAGCTCTTTCCATCGAGATCAATGGATCGCCCGACCACACGCCGGTCTGACGCAAACCGCTCTCTCCATATCCGATCGCTTATCAACACCACGGGCGCAGCGCTCGCCTGGTCGTCTGATGCTGCGAAATCGCGTCCTACGGCCGGCTGCACGTCCAGCGTTCTCAGAAATCCGTAGGAAGCTCTGATGCCCATTAGGTGTTCGGCTCTTCCAGGGCCAGTCAGATCGAAGTTATGAAATGCAAGCGCAGACATTCCCTCAAAGGACCGTGCGCGCTTTTCCCAGTCCTCGAAGTTTGGATATGAAACATCAAGCTGCGGAACGCCGGGCCGTTTTTCCCAAAGGAATATGAGGCGATTGGCTTGCGGAAACGGCAGTGGAGCCAGAATCACTCCCTGAACCACGCTGAACATGGCGGTGTTTGCGCCGATGCCCAATGCGAGTGTGATAAGGCAGACCGAGGTGAATCCGGGAGATCTCTTCAGTTGCCGCACAGTATAGCGTAGGTCTTGCCAAAGGCGTTCAAACGGTGCCCAACCCCATGCTTCGTGGGTCTGATCCTTGATCAGGGCGGTGTTTCCAAAAGCACGGTGTGCCGCGTAGCGGGCTTCCTCTGGTGGTAGGCCATTCTCGCGCTGCTCTGCTTCTTCCAATTCCAAATCAGAGCGCAACTCGCGGTCCAGGTCTTGGTTGCGTTTGCGGATTTGCCAAAACTTCATATAGAACCTCTGGACCTCGATCACCGCTCTGTCTAGACCCGTCGTAACTGTGCGCTATTGGGCTCGCAGTGCGTTCGCTGGATCTACAGAAGTTGCTGCAAGCGCAGGTGCCACCGAGGCTGCGATGGCACCGGAAAATAGCATTCCAATGACGGCAAGTAGCGTCCATGGGTCGCGGACATTTCCCTTGGTCCAATGAGCAAATATCTGGCCGAGTGCGATGTTGGCGCCAATTCCGATCCCGCTTCCAAGTGATACTGCGATAAAAGAAGCCCGAGTCACATCTTTGACGATATGCTTGCGGCGGGCGCCGAGCGCAATGCGTACACCTAGTTCGCGTGTCCTCTGCGCCACAAGGTATGACTGAACGCTATAGATGCCGCCGACGGCAAAGACGAATCCGAGAAGAGCAAACGCGGTGAAGAGCCGTGCAGCAAATCTCTCACGGCCCAGACTATCGCCATCCAGGAGATCCTTGGCCGTGACAAGTTCGCCGACGGCCTGATCCGCTTCTATGCTATGTACATCTTCCT
>Ga0105240_10008357_pt1 | contig 14816 bp, 13 predicted proteins | sample KBSC54metaG_FD_80426 | JGI IMG/M metagenome (GOLD analysis project Ga0105240, IMG submission 80426) | Corn rhizosphere microbial communities from Kellogg Biological Station, Michigan, USA - KBS C5-4 metaG | ecosystem: Host-associated > Plants > Roots > Rhizosphere > Soil | place: Michigan, USA... | reverse complement strand
CAGTTGCTGTGGGAGGAGTACCGGCAGGCAAACCCGGACGGCTACCAGTACAGCCGCTTCTGCGAGCTTTACCAGCGTTGGCGGCGGAAACAGGATGTGGTGCCGCGGCAGGAGCACAAGGCCGGCGAAAAGCTGTTCGTGGATTGGGCAGGAACAACGATACCGATTCATGATCCGCGTGGTGGTCCGGTGCAGCAGGCGCATCTATTCGTCGCCGTGCTGGGGGCCAGTTCCTACACCTACGCAGAAGCCACTGCCGACGAGCAGTTGGCGAGTTGGATCGGCGCTCACGTACGGGCCTTCGCGTTTTATCAGGGCGTGCCTAAGCTAGTGGTGCCGGACAACACCAAGACCGGCGTTACCAAAGCCTGCCGCTACGATCCGGACCTCAATCCGACCTACCAGGAAATGGCCATGCATTACGGCGTCGGCGTGGTTCCGGCGCGGCCATACAAGCCTCGCGACAAGGCCAAAGTCGAATCGGGTGTGCAGTTGGCCGAGCGTTGGATCATCGCGGCGCTACGCAATCGAAAGTTCTTCTCGATCGAGGAGCTGAACCAAGCGATCCGGGAGCTTCGCGACCGGATCAACCAGCGGCCGTTCCGTAAGCGCGAGGGCTCCAGAGCCAGCCAGTTCGCAGCCGTGGACAGGCCGGCGCTAAGTCCGCTGCCCGCCGAGTGTTTTGACCTGAGCGAATGGTCTCGTGCCCGAGTCAACATCGACTATCACATCGCCTTCGACACGAACTACTACAGCGTGCCTTACAGCCTGGTTCAAGAACTGGTGGAAGTCCGCTCGACGCCGACGACCATTGAGATCTTCCACAAGAGTCAGCGCGTGGCGTCACACTTACGCGCGCACGGCCATGGGCACGCCGTCACGATTGCCGAGCACCGCCCGCGTTCCCACCAGACGCATCTGGAATGGACACCGTCGCGAATGGTGCATTGGGCTCAGACCATAGGCCCACATACTGCCCGGCTGTTCGAACGCATTCTCGCCGACAAGCCACACCCGGAGATGGGCTACCGATCTTGCCTGGGCATCATTCGGCTCGCCGATCAGTACTCACCGGCTCGTGTGGAAGCCGCGGCGGAACGGGCAGTGCTTACTGGAACGTGTCGCTATCAGAGCGTCAAGTCGATCCTGAAGAACTCGCTTGACGTAATTCCTCCCAGCACTCCGCCGCCATCATCACCGCCGCCTCCGCACGACAACATCCGTGGCGCAGAGTACTTCGAGTGAGGAGACGACCATGCTCAAACAACCAATGATCGAAAAACTGGCGGCTATGCGTCTTCTTGGAATGGCCGACGCGCTTAAGGCGCAGGAGCAAGACCCGTCGGCTCGCGAGCTGAGCTTTCTGGAGCGATTCGGCCTGTTAGTGGATCAGCAGTGGAACTGGCGGGAGAACCAGGCACTCTCACGTCGATTGAAGAATGCCAAGCTACGCACGCCGAACGCTTGCGTTGAGGAGATCGATTACCGCACTGCTCGCGGTCTCGACAAGAGCATGATCCGTTCCCTGACGCAGCAATCCGCCTGGGTCGGGACGCACGAGAACATCTTCGTCCTCGGGCCAACAGGCGTGGGGAAGAGTTTTGTTGCGTGCGCATTGGCGCAGAAGGCATGCCGCAATGGTTACTCGGCGCTTTACACTCGCGCCCAGTCGCTGTTTCGTGATCTGGCAATGGCGCGAGCCGACGGCAGTTTGCGCAGTTTGCTCGCGCGGCTCAGCCGCATCGATGTCCTAGTCATCGACGACTGGGCGATGGCTCCGCTGGCAGAACCCGAGCGTCGTGACTTCTGGGAGATCTGCGAAGACCGCTACCAAGTGCGCTCAACGATCCTGACTTCGCAACTGCCGGTTTCGCGCTGGCATGAGCAGATCGGCGATCCGACGCTGGCGGATGGCATCCTCGACCGGCTGGTCCACAATGCTCATCGCATCGAAATGCGTGGGGACTCCATGCGAAAGAACCGTGGTAAAGCCGCGGGATAGCGCTATAAGGGGATAAGCGCTACGGCCGACGCTTGCGCAAGATCTCGTATACTGGCTTGTTATCCGCAAACACGTGCCACTCTACGACACGGCCATCGCGGATCACCACCTTCCAAGCTGCCGGTGTCCGCCATGACTCGCCATCGATCGTTCCGCCCGCCTCCCCAGCCACAAGCATTATCTCGCCTTCAGCTATCGAACAGTCTTCGCGAATCCAGTAGTCCGGACACGTTGCGAAATACCCCCGCCAACCAGCTTCCATTGATCGTGCGCCCTCCACCCGATTGCCGAGCGAGTCTACGAACACATGATCGGCTGCCATTAGCGCCGTGAGAGCGCTCACGTCGTGGCCGTTGATGGCAGCCAGCCACTGCTTGAGAATCTCAACGGGGTTCACTGCAACAGCCTATCACCGAGCGGAGCGCTAAGCGCGCTCCGGGTCTCTGTGTGCTGAGGCGGGGACAAGGGCTGCCCCCTTTCCCCGCACCCCTTTCTCCGCCACAAGCATCCCTCCTCCGCTGCGCTCCGGACAGGTTTCTCTTGACGAAGCCGAACACTTTACCGCACAATCGAGTTGCCAGCATCGCTACGCTCCGATGGTGTTCGGGATCATCCCGGAATGCCGTTCGGCTTCCCTTCGGAATAAGCGTTCAGCTTCGCCGGAATCCTCAACGCAGCAGCCTCGATGCCGACGATCCGTTCACCGTAGCTCATAAACGAATCTCAAGAGCGTTACCGAGGAGCGACGGTCCGCTCGCGCCACCCAGAGAACAAGGCCCTCCTACCACCAGAATTGCAAATAGCTTTCATCTGCGTTGATCTATCCCACGTCTTGGATTGGCCAACGGAGGGGTTTTAATGCCACATATAAAGGAAAATCGCACGAAGTGGCCTTCGCGGGCTGTTCCCATCCGTGTTGACACTAAGTTGCATCTGGGGTGTAATGGTTTGGCGTGAACTGGCTGACATCAAAGCCCCACCAGAGTGGCAGGCGCGACTCAAATTCCGTCTTTCGGGTGACCGCTCTTGTCGCTCTACCGGCTGGCGGCCTGTTAGTCGCCGCCGTCATGATCTGGCAGGCCTTCAGTCAGGGCGGCAACCCCGATCCTCTAGCACCGCATTTGGGCTTCACCGCGGCGGTGCTCGACATTGGTGTGCTCGTCTTTCGCGAAGGCTTGGAATGCATTCTGGTCCTAGCGGCAATCACCGCAACCATGGGCGCCTCCAGCGCCGACTATCGACGCCCGGTAGCCGTAGGTGCTGGGGCGGCATTCATAGCGACCTTGGTCACGTGGTGGATTGCCATTGGTCTGATCGATGATCTGACCCAGAAGCTGTCCGCCCTGAATCTCCAGGCGGCCACGGGCCTCCTTGCAATTGTGGTGTTGTTGGTGGTGATGAATTGGTTCTTCCACAAGGTCTACTGGACTGGGTGGATCTCACTGCATACCAAGAAGAAGAAACACCTTCTGGACCGCGCTAAAACCACGGATGCTTCCAACGCCAATCTGTGGTGGGGCTTTATAGTGCTGGGGTTTACCTCCTTGTATCGCGAGGGCTTTGAGGTCGTCCTGTTCTTGCAGAGTTATCGCCTGAAAAACGGTGGAAGAATCGTGCTTTACGGCGTGTTGCTGGGCCTGCTGTTCTCTGGCATTATTGCCGTCTTGACATTTCTTGCTCATCGTCGCTTGCCTTATCGCAGAATGTTGATCCTAACAGGCATCATGCTCGGGGCAGTTCTTCTGGTGATGGTTGGAGAAGAAGCTCAGGAGATGCAATTGGCCCACTGGATTCCGACGACCGCATTGCCGCGATTTGCGGTGCTGATTCCGCCGTGGATGGGCCTTTGGTTTTCGGTGTTTCCCACCGTCGAGACGCTAGTCGCCCAGGTAGTTGCTGCCCTCTTGGTGGTCGGTTCGTACGTCGCTGCGCGGATCCAACGTCGGTTTATTTCGGAGGTGTCCCACGGCGCGTAATCGACTGTCGCTCCAAATCGACTTCGGCCCGGCTGATGCATTTGTCGCCACATGGGCCGCCTGGTAAAAAGGCCGCGTTGTCTGGCCTTCGAGTCTGGAGAGCGGCATCGATGATCTTGGTGTTCTCTTGCAAAGTGCGGCGGAGACCCAACATGTTTCAGTACAGGACTCCCAGCCACTCTGGCTGCATACCAAGCCAACTTGATCACTATCTTCAGGCGCATGTCGCAACGAGGCCAGTTACACTGGGCCAATCGTTGCAGTGATGATCTACGCGGCCAACTATAACGATCCTGCTGAGGTCGGCTCGATCACGCCTTTCTCTCCAAAACCTCAAGGTAACCACGCGAAGTCGATTCGGGGAAGTTGCCAAAGGAATCGCCGATAATACGTCTTATCGAGATCTTGGCGAGGACCGGCGTGTTATGGACGCCCACGGCGAGGTAGGGACTAGGATCTAACTTTACGAAAAGCAACTGACGGTGTTCCGCCCGACCGTTGGGCGGAAACCCGCTCTGGAGAATCTGGCGTCACAGTCGGCACCAAATCGTATTCGTAAATACCAAATCTTGGCGGTTGGAACCGGGTGCGGGGTGTGGGCTCCGCAATAGTCCGTTTGGCGACGATCTTCCATTTATCGTCAAACGCATCCAGAACGGACATGTTGGACCTGGAACGAATCGTTTTGATCATCGGACACCTCTCTTCATTATGTCAGGCGGACAGAATGGTGAATTACAAAACTCAGACGCCGCCACCCGGCCGAACCCGCGAATGGTATAGGGAGTCTTGGACGTTAATGCTCGATAACGGGGCTGAGCGCTACCTTACAAGCCGCAATTATCTACCGGCTGCCGGAATATTTACGGCGAACACAAATTTCTGGCCGTCACGACTGATGTTGTCCAGGTTCCCGCCCTGGGGGCCTGGCAACCTGAATAGCACCTTCGGAGCACTCGCCTGAAATCCCTGTGCAGCCGAAACATCGGCGGACATCACCACCATATCGTTGGTTTCCAGTTCCAGACCTCGGAAAAACAGTTCCTTGTTATCAGATCGCCAATGGATCATGGCGTTTACACCGTCTTTTGAGACTCGCCACTTTCCGTCCCCTGGCAGCCCGGTCGCCGGGTCGAACGGTCGCACGTATACTTCGCCCTTGAGCGGATTATCTTCATCGGAGCGATACGCAACGAACTTGCCGTCGTGTGAGAAACGTCCGGTCGTTTCATTGAACTCACCACGCGAGAACTCGATTGCCTTGCGAGCCAACGGATCGGTCCCGGTCAGCGGGATGACCAATAGAACGCCGCCAGAGCCGCAGAGCAGGTATTTCCCATCGGGAGAAATGTCCGTCAGCCCCAATCCGGCGCCTGGTGTATTCCGGAACAACAACTCTGCATTCCCCGAGCCGTCGGCGGCTTTGCGGTACACACCGATAGCGATATTCGTTCCTTCGCCGGAGGGCGCAGTGTAGAGGATGTACTTCCCGTCTGGAGACCACATCGGATTCTGACCGGGATGCGTCGCGTCATTGACCGCGACACTCTTTCCAGTGGAAATATCCACTGTCCAGATTAAATTCAGGCCCGTGTTTAGGTCGGCCTTCATCACCGCCAGCTTGGTTCCGTCTGGAGAAAACGCAGGACCGCCCCAGAGACCCGGCTCGCCTACCTTGCTGACTACCTTGCCCTGTCGGTCGAAGATCGTGATCTGCTGCAGCTGCTGCCCTCGCGGCGGTGGCAATACCAGGAACCGTTCGCCATCGCGGCTCATGTCCCGGATGTTGAGCGGTACGCCATTTGCCGGCCGAAGCAAAACCTCGGGTTTTGAGAATGTGATTGACGGAGATGTGTTCACCTTCGCAACCACAACATTGAAGTCCTGAGCCATGTAATACAATTCTCTGCCGTCATTCCTCCACATGGCCGGGCTTCGAGCGCCGTCGGAAATCTGCCACGGTCCGCCGGTTCCCTCCACGGGCCGGACGAAGACTTCGCTTTTCTGGATCTGAATGTTCTGCTGTATATAGGAAAGATACTTTCCATCTGGAGAGAATCGCGGCCCTGCCAATGGCAGCTGGCCGCGAAAGACTTCGCGCGGTTCACGCTTCTCGCCGGCGACCAGAGGCAACACATACAAGGCGCCCCCCGACAAATCCGAGTTAGAAAAGCTGAGGTAGCGTCCGTCCAGCGACCAGTCGGAGAGACCCAAGAACGCGCTCGGGTTCTTGTACAGTAGCTCTTCTGATCCACTTCCATCGGCCGCGAGCCGGTAGACTCCTTCCACGCCGTCCCGGATCTGCACGTAGGCCAACTGCTTGCCATCGGGCGACCAGATCGGCGACTGAACAAATTCAGTCTTCTTGCTGGTGGTGAGACGGGAGCTCTTGCCGCTGGCGATATCCAGTACAAAAAGGTCCGCGGTTTCGTTTGCTGGATCGTTCTTCACCACGGCAACCTGCGTGCGATCCGGCGACAACACTGTTTCCCCGTAGAGCGCGCGTTCCCCGAAAGTTGCGCCGACCTGCTTGCCGCTGCGGTCGTGAAGTGCCATCACTGTGGCGTTATTCTCGAACTGTTTGGCAATCTGTTTGGCCTTGAACGCCTTGTCTTTTTCGTTCAGCTGGCCACGCATCGGGACCGGAGCCAGTAGAAGCGCGGTCGCCACTGCCGCCGCAGCGCTAACGATCACAACTCCATAAGAGTTTTTCATGGGATCAAGATCCTCCTTTAGAGACGCTTTAACGAGCAGCCGGTGAAACCGGCAATCCGAACACAAATCGCTGGCCATCGCGGCTAATTCCATCCGGTGAGATTGCAGTCTGGAGGCTTGGCAGCTTGAACAGAAGTTTAGGTGTCCCTGCGGTGAAAGTGGGTGTCGTGCTGATATCCATAGCCATGAGTTCAAAGTCCCGGTTCATATAAATGAGTTCTTTGCCGTCTTGCCGTCTCCAGCCAAAGATCTGAGCGCCATTCTTGGTCACTCGAACGGCGGTACCTGGCCCCGGAGCTTCGGGCTTGGTCGCATCGAAGGGGCGCACATAGACGTCCACCGTTCCACCACCCGCGAAATCAAGCGGGTCCGCTTCGTCGGAGCCGTAAGCCAGAAAGCGCGTGTCGGGTGAAAACCGTCCGCCAAACTCGTTGTTCTCATCCCGCATCCACTCAAGAGCCTTGCGGTCCAGCGCTTTCTCGTCCGGACGCACCGGCACGACCAACAGAGCCCCCGTCGAGAACGTGAGGAACTTTCCATCCGATGACCAGTCGCTAAACCCGATTCCCGCGCCCGGCGTGTAGCGGAACAATAACTCTTCCTGGCCTGATCCGTCCGAGGCTTTACGATAAATGCCCGAGTATTGTTCGCGCGTGGACACGTATGCGAGTTGTTTGCCGTCCGCCGACCAGATGGGCGAATTGTCATTCCAAACGTCGTTCGTGACCGCGTAACCTTTTCCGGTGGCTACGTCAAACGTCCAGATATCGTTGTTCCCAGTCTTGGGATCGTTCCTCGTCACAGCCACGCGGGTTCCGTCCGGAGAGAATGCAGGCGAGGCGTAAACTCCCGGCTCGCCGACGGTCCTCACCACTTTCCCCTGCCGGTCGAGGATCGTGAGTTGGCGCAGCCGGGAAGGAGGTACAGCGATCACAAACCGCTCACCATCGCGGCTGACGCTGGACGTGCCCGGGGCGACAGCGACCTCCTCCGCCGGGTGGAAGAGCACTCTCGGTTTCCCGACTTCGAGCGCGGGCGATGTGCTGACCGACACCGCCATAATCGAGCGATCCGCGCCCAGGTAGTACAGTTCCTTCCCATCGCGCCGCCAGAAGGCCATTCCTTGGCCGCCTTGATCGGAGAGCTGCCGCCCTGTGACCGCGGCATTCGACCCACCCGCCGGATCGAACGGGCGAACGTAAATCTCGTTCTTCCCGGATTCGTTCGACATGTAGGCTAAGAAACGATCGTCCGGCGACAGTCGCATGCCCGACAGCTGCTTCGCGCTGCGGTAGGCTTCGATGGGCTTCCGCTCGGTCGCGTTCAGCGGGAGAGCGTACAGCGTGCCTCCTCCAAGATCCGTCGAATGATAGGTAAGATAGCGCCCGTCCTGCGACCAGTCGGTGAGAGTCCCAACGCCGGGAAGCTTGTAGATCAGATCCTCATTGCCCTGACCGTTAGAAGCCTTTTGATACAGGCCATACTCGCCCGAGCGCAAGCCGACATAAGCGATTCGGCTCCCGTCGGGAGACCATGCCGGAGCAGTCGAGACTTCGCGAGCCTTGCCGGAGGTCAGCTGGACGCCACTGCCTTTGTCGATGTCAAAGACCCACAGATCTTGCGTCTCCTTCTCCAAATCGACCTTAGCGACGACCAGACGTTTCGCGTCTGGCGAAAAGACCGGCGTGTTGTAGATCGCGCGCTGCCCAACTGTGGTCACCGCCTTGCCCTGCCGGTCGAAAACCGTCAGCGTACGTGCGTTGGCTTCAAACGTCTGGGCGATGGCCTTGGCCTTGGCAGCCGCCTTGGCCTTTTCATCATTACCCGCCTTCGCCTTGTCATTGTTAGTTTGGCCGAGTCCTGGAGCAGGGGCAAAAGTCAAGGCGGCAGCTAGAGCGGCCACCGTCATCACGATCGCAATCCGGGCAGACTCCTTCATTTGAAACCTCCACTCAAGCGACGCGCGAGCTAGGTGCGTTTGGTAGTTAGCAGTTTTGAGGACATGCCGAGACCAGTTTCCCGTCCGGCAGCGTCATGACCCGCAAGAGTCCGGTGTGGGAACCGTCCCGAGCGCGGCTTGCTTCGAACTTTACCATCTTGCCCGAGGCATTCTCGAAATCCGTCTTGCTGATCTCGCGTATACGGAAAAAACTGGGCGCCGGCCCTTCGACCTGCCACGTCTCCACGTCCTGCTTGTCGCCCTTCACGTCCACGGTCAGATAAATGTGTGGATTTCGCCAGTCAATCTTCGTGAGCGTCCCACTAAGACTGACACGATTGTTGAAGTCAAACAGCGCCGACATGTTGTGGTGCGCCCATGCTGCGCCCGCCGCCACCCATAGCCCCGCCGCTACCAGTACACAAATTCGTGAGTTCATGCTTGGCGTTCTCCTTGTTATCACGTACGTCAGTGGGTCCAAAACTGTTCCTTAGAAGAATACACAAATCGAGCGAGCGCGTCACGCCCCATCAGCTGGACCACTTTGACAGCCTAATTCCCCAATCCCTACAATGACTTCGGCTTTTTGTGGCGAGAGATCAGGATACGCGGCCAAGATAGCGAAAGTGTCCCGGTTCGACTCTCCGTTACTTGCCTGGCAAAGCCTCAGCTACCATAGCTGACGGAACCGTCCAATAGCCTCACCCGACATCAACAAGGAGAGCCACGTCCTGATCCAGCAAGGATCCTACACAAGTCTGCTTGATGTCCTGCTTGTGCAAGAGGTAATGTCCTCATGACGTAGCTAACGATAATGCCCATTAACGTCCATACGGAAAGTGATAAGTTGGCTAATTGGCTCCGGAGGGCTCGGCAGAACGGGATCTGCTGATCTTCGCGCAAGATGCATACTCGCGACCAGTTTAGGTCGATTTCCCACGCGTTAGAGGAGGCGGCGAGCAAATGCTCCCGATTCCTAATGTTTCGTGGTATGCTCCCGGACCTTTCGGACGGCGGCTTCCTTGCGGATGTCGGGGCACGATTTCCCGGAAGAGTTCCAACGACGACATTCCAGATGGCGACATTGGCGGACATCCCGGTGATCGGCGTCCTCGGTGAGCCGGGGATGGGTAAGAGTACGGTTCTTATTCAGGAAGAGCAGAGGCTAAAGTATGCCCGGGACACGGTCTGCGATGTTCTCCGCGTCGATCTTACTGCGTTCGGCTCAGATGTGACGGTCCGGCAGAGGATATTTCAATCCAAAACTTTCGACGCCTGGAGAACCGGAACATCCCGCCTATATCTATTGCTAGATGGTTGTGATACGTGTTTGCAAAACGTAAAGCCGCTGGTCGCTACTTTGCTTGACGAGTTACAGACGCAATCGCTAGAGCGCCTCATGTTGCGAATTTCCTGCCGTACGGCTGACTGGCCGCTCGATCTTGAGGAGGGGCTTCAGCGGCTGTGGCACAAACTGCCGACTCGCGAAGAGGGGAAGCCGGTCCAGATGTTCGAACTGGCGCCGCTTAGGAAGGGAGATGTTCGGTCGGCTGCCGAGGCGGCGGGCATTCCCGGAGAAAGATTCCTCAATGAAATCGAACAAATCGGCGGGGCTCACTTCGCAAACAGACCGATTACATTGAAGTTTTTGCTGGGCATCATTGCAGCGGGGAAAAAGCTTCCGGCGGAGAAAGCTGTTTTATATCGTGAGGGGACGCGCGTTCTTTGCGACGAGTGGCGAGCCGATCAACGGCGCGGCAAGCATCCTGATAGCCTCTCTTCTGGATTGCGGTTTGCCGTAGCGGGGAGGCTCGCGGCGGTAACTATCTTCTGCCGCCGAATGGCCATCTGGACAGGGGCGCGTGCCGAACCTATGCCCGATGGAGACGTTCGAATCGATGAGCTCCTAGGAATGGAGAGATTTGGCGGAGAGAGGGTCCATCTGACCGAGTCATCAATTCAGGAGACTTTGAATACTGGCCTGTTTCGCTCCATGGGCCCGGATCGCTTTTGCTTTTCGCATGAAACCTATGCGGAATACCTCGCAGCTCAGTATCTCGTCGATCACGGTTGCCGGAGAGTGAAATGCTTGCATTGATATTGCATGGGGATGATTCCGGCAAAATCGTACCTCAGTTGAAGGAGAGCGCGGCGTGGGTGGCAGCACTCGCGCCTGAAATCCGAAAACTCCTGACCCTCCAAGATCCACTCGCGTTGTTTTCGTCCGATACGCTGCCATCGGAGGAGACAGATCGGCGTGATCTCGTGCGAGGAACCTTGCAGCGGTTAGAGGGTGAAGAAAGTACGGATCTTCGGGTGATCGCGACGGCCGCGAGCCACCAGCACGGCGCGCTCTTCAAATATGCTGGCAACGGTGATGATTTGAAACGATACATCACCGGCAAATCACGTAATGAGACGGTTCGACGTGCGGCGATCCTTATAGTGCAATTCGCGGGCCTGGTTGAATTACAGCAAGATTTGCTCAAGATCGCGTTGGACCGTACCGAGCCTTATAGTGTCAGGACAGCCGCAGCCACTGCCGTTCTAGGGATCGGCGACGATAGCACCAAAGCCGCATTGAAGACCCTTGTATTTTCCACGTCGACAGACGATCCGAGGGACGAGCTGAAGGGCGCGGCGCTAGCGGCAAGCTGGCCTCTATATTTGTCTATCGAGGACTTGCTCACGGTCCTTACACCGCCGCACCAGGCTAACTTCATCGGCAAGTACAGACAATTTCTCGCAAGCGACTTCGCCCAGGGGATCTCAGCTAGCGATATGGTTAATGCCCTGAAATGGGCCCGGCCTCATGTTACGCGACAGGATGCCGGGATTCGGCCCCTCGGTGGCGCGGCTTTGCAGATCGTGACCGCGGCGATTGATCATTTCCGAGAGCCGGGCGTGTGTGATCTGCTGGTCGAAATGTTGCGTCAGATCGCCCGTACGTCGGCGGGATCGCTTCGGCTTATGAGCAAAGTAGCTTCGCATCGGGAAGCTCATCGCGCAATTGCAATGCCGGCCATGAGCCTTGCTGAGAGTCCCGAGGACATTCACGGCGAGATTCAATACGGCTTAATCGATGCCGATGATCTTCCCGACCTTCTCCGCGATCTAGCCATTGCACCTAGGGGATTGGCGCAGGAGAAAATAGCTTTTGCCATAGCAGCGCTTACGATTGGGCAACGAAAACAAATGCAGCCTGAGATGGTCGAACGTGTGACCACTGTCGCCGAGACGTTTCCAGTTTTGGCTGAAGCGTTGAAGGACGCATCCGACCGTAGGAAAGAGATTGAACGTCAACTGGCCGAATACGATACCGCGATCCCAACAGCTGAACTGGATGCCGAATCGCCCCCGCCGAGCCTCGATGATTTGCTTGCCTCCTCCGAGCCGGACCGGGTTGTTCCATTGTTTGCCAAAATCTGCGATCGTCTGTCGGGAGCTAACTGCTCGCCGGAGTGTGAGATTTTGCGTTCCTGGCAGGCTCTACCGATGGGTGTGCAGCAACAAGTTGCGAAAGCAGCGGATATCTATCTTAATGGCTGTTGCCTAGTGTCTGATTCATGGATTGAGAACCTTCAAGGATGGAATCTCGTCACTTATGGATCTTGTGCGCTGCGCCTTCTGGCCCAAGCCGCCCGTGGACGATTCACGCAACTGAACGCCGATGTTTGGTATGCCTGGATGCCGAGCGCCTTCGGAGAGCCATTTGGGCAACAGCCTCCTGATGCGATGCAGATTGAGATTTTGAAGGCCGGATATGAACGCGTTCCAACGAGATTCCTCGAATTGCTGGCGCGCTTTATGAGCGCAGAGAACACAGCATTTGGCGACATATGGATTTTGGATAAAGCGGACCCACTTTGGAATGAGGACATTGCCGCACTTGTGCGACAGAAGTTGGGCGGTCAAGATCTTGCGCCAAAAGCATTTCGTCGGATTTTGCGAGCACTGATTCGAAAGGGAGATGAATCGGCTTTCCGCGTCGCCAGCGATGTGGTGAAGGGTGCGCTAGCGGCGCCAACAAGCGAACTCGAACTGCCGATTGAGGTGGCACGGGAATTGCTAAATTCCGTTCCCACGAGAGCTTGGGAAGTGGTGTGGCCTGTTATGAAACAAAATTCGGAGTTCGCCGGCCGACTTTTGTCAGCTTTGGCGATTGATCCTTACAGCTCTGAAACAACACACTTGATGCAAGGATTGCGCGAGCAAGAGCTCGCGGATTTGTGGTCTTGGCTCACAGAACACTATGTGACGGACCAGGTGGAGCGTGATGTGCCAACCGACGCGAGGATCGGCGGGTTCACGCCGCTCAACGGCTCGCCCGCTAGAGGCTGGCATTGGTTGCGCATCGTTGTAATGGATGCGCTGATCCAGCGAGGCACATCCGAGGCTGTCGAAGCCATTCGCCGCCTTAAGACGGAAACTGCCGAGGAGGGTCTAAAACGCGCAGTCGAGGCAGCGGAGGAGGTCTTACGGCAGAAATCTTGGCGGCCGCGCCTACCCTCGGACCTTTTTAATCTAGCTGCCTATCGCTCGATGGCACAGGAATCCAAGGCAAGGGGTGTCAAACCGCATGTCGCAGCGGCGCCCTCATCAGCACGCAGCGGAAAGCGAGGAAGACGCGCTGACGCCGATCGCCGCGCCGCAATCCATGAGGAAATCTCCAAATACGGTGATGCCTGGCGCGATCATACTTCTGAAATCTTCCACTCGCTGGATAACAGGGAAATTGCTATGGGGGACTTCGCAGGTACGGAGATCCCTCTCACTAACGGCCAATCCACAACGGCTTGGACCTGGGAAGCTCTCGACCTCGCCGAAGGTGTCCTGCGTCGAAGAATCCTGGATAGTCTCCGCAAGTATTAGTTAATGGATCTAAATCTAGGGGTGGATCTAGATCCAATTAGTTCCACAGGTCACCTGGCCCGCCACACCTCTGCCGCCAATCTGTCTACTGCTCACTAAGTAACTGAAAGCACTGCCTACGCCTGCCATCCCGCACCATTGCGAGCCGAATTTGTTTGAGCACCCCACAAAAGGGATTTAAAGTACGAGAAACGAGTTCGCAAGCTAATGATCGCGCGTATCCATCGATCCGAGACAGCCGACGCCGAGCTCTCAGCCCGGGAAGTTCTCCAGTTAGAGCTCGGTCACTCCATTACGGACGCAGAATGGCAGCGGATACGAACGAAGCTTATAGAATTTGCAACGAGTCTGCGCACCTGGGATCAGCCGGCTAACTCCTCTTCGATAGACCTTGGTAATGTGTGAGCGACTATGCCAGCGAGAGCCTTGAGTAAGATGCGATCCACTTCGGAACAAGCCCAGCGGCTTATCCCGGCAGTTCTGCGCGCGCGAGTGTCCAGTAAGGAGCAGGAAGAGGAAGGGTTCAGCCTGCCCGCCCAGATTCGCCCCCTGCAGGAGTACGCCGTTCGCAATGGTTTTTTGATTGTCCAAGAGTTCATTGATGTGGAATCGTCCAAGACAGGCGGCCGAACCGGGTTCACTGAGATGGTTGGCTATCTGAAGAAACATCAGACGACTTGCAGGACAATCTTGGTGGAGAAGACCGACCGGCTGTACCGGAATATTAAGGATTGGGCGGTCCTGGACGAGATTGGCGTCACGATTCATTTCGTAAAAGAGGGCCTGATTATCGGGCCCGACTCCCGATCCAATGAGCAGTTCGTGCACGGAATCAAGGTTCTGATGGCACGTAACTACAGCCAAAACCTTGGTGAGGAAACCACCAAGGGCATGCTGGAGAAGGCGCGCACCGGGATTTACCCGAGTTTCGCTCCCGCTGGGTACCGGAACGTTGACGGTCCCAATGGAAAACGCATCATCGTGCCTGATCCTGACAGTGCGCCAGTTATCACAGAGCTTTTCAGACGTTTCGCGACCGGTTCATTTTCCCTCACGGCGTTGGTCACTCGGTTTCGGACCGAGGGAATCACATTCCGCGGTAGAAAGCTCCAGAAGAGTACAGTTCACCAGATTCTACGGAAACGCTTGTACATGGGCGATTTCGACTGGGACGGCACCACCTACGCGGGCACGCACGACCCATTGGTCAGCCGCGACTGCTGGGATCGCGTCCAGAAACTGCTTGACGACCGAGTAGAGAAGAAGACACGGAAGGTTAAACATGACTTCGCCTTTACCGGATTAATCACTT